>MKWU01001662.1_pt1 | contig 37224 bp, 39 predicted proteins | sample 809101 | NCBI WGS metagenome assembly MKWU01 (sample SAMN05860141, study PRJNA318959) | sponge metagenome | host: Aplysina aerophoba | place: Slovenia: Piran, Adriatic Sea, Gulf of Piran | collected 2013-05-07
TACCTTCTGCCCCGCGATCTCGTGCCGAAGCCGAAGACCCGCCGCAACGAGCCGATGCATCTGCCCCACATCCTGCGCGCGGTGGCTCGTGCGGTCGGATGCGAGCCGGACGTCCTCGCGCGATCGACCACCGAGACCGCGAGGCGGGTCTTCGGGCTGCCGACCCTCGTCTGACCGGGCCTTGGCCTGCCCGGGCCCTGGCCTGACCGGACCCCGCCTGCCCGGGTCGGACTGGACCTTGGCCTGACCGGACCCTGGCCTGACCGGACCCCGTCTGACCGGACCCGTCGCCATGCCGCCATCTCGTCCGTCGGGTCTCGCGGGAGCGCGGGGGTCTCGCCCGCACCGCTGGGGACACGTCGCGCCGTCGCAGTCACGCGTCGTCGGTCCCGAGCCGAAGTCTCGCCGGCACGACGCCCGGGGCTCTTGTCGCCGACATGCTCCGTGCATGGCGTTTTCGCGAAGCGTAGGGGTACCCTTGCGCTTCGAACGCCGAGTCGGTTCACATTGCGGTCCACGTGGCATCCACGGGCATCCACGGGCATCCACGGGCATCCACGGGCATCCACGGGCATCCACGGGCTGCCGCCACCAGCTATCGAGGGCTCAGCGCATGATCTCGAAAGACCAGGTCGACGACTTTTGGCGCGACGGCTTCCTCGTCGCCGAGGACGCGGTCGATGCACGACAGCTTGCCGGCTTGCGCGAGGTCCTCGCGGGTTGGGTCGAGGAGAGCCGCGCGCACGACGCGCCGTTCGGCGAGCCCACCGCGGACGGTCGGCCGCGGTTCGACGTGGCGCCGGAGCACACCGCCGAGGTCCCCGCGCTCAGAAGGGTCAACAACCCGAGCGAGATCGACGGCACCTTCATGGAGGTGATGCGCGACTCGGCGATGACGGACATGGTGGCCGCCCTCGTCGGACCCGACGTGAAGCACCACCACTGCAAGATCAACCTGAAGTTGCCCGGCACCCATACCGAGGTGCGGTATCACCAGGACTTCGCCTACACGCCGCACACCAACGCCGACGTGGTGACCGCGCTGCTCATGCTCGACGACATGACGCGCGAGAACGGCTGCCTGATGGTGGTTCCGGGCAGCCACCGCGGGCCGATGTACTCGCTGTTCGACGGCGAGCGCTTCACCGGTTTCGTCGCGCCCGACGAGGAGCGGGCGCTGCGCGAGAGTGAGGAGCCCATCGTCGGCCGCGCCGGCAGCGTGTGCCTGATGCACACCCGGCTCGCGCACGGCTCGGAGCCCAATCGTTCGGCGTCGCCGCGCGGGCTCTACATCTGCGTCTACAGCGCCGCCGATGCCTTCCCCATCGCGCGCAATCCCATGCCCAACCGGAACGAGGGCGTGGTGGTGCGCGGCCGGGCGACGCGCCGTGCGCGGCTTTCCGAGGCGGTCGTCGAGCTTCCGGAGCAGCCGGTGCGGGCGTCGTTCTTCACGGTGCAGGAGGAGGCGAGCGGCGAGGCGGGCTGAGCGCGGTTCCGAACGCACGCACGCCCCGGCGCATTGGTGCTCGGAGAACGACGAAACGTTCCCGGAATCAACGAATCAAACCAGACGGTAGCTGCCCGCCGACCCGGGATTCGACAGATCCGCAGGTCGGATCAACGCAGCGTAATCCGACATGAGACATGGACATGGCGCGCTGGACGTCGGATTGCGCCTTCGCCTAGGGCGTGTTCACACTAACGAGACCAAAAAGGCGCCATTTCGGACAGAAACTCACCGTAGGTCGGATTAGCGCAGCGTAATCCGACATGGCGCATCGCCCGACTCGGGCCGTGATGTCGGCTTACGCCTTCGGCTAAGCCGACCTACAGTGTCGATGCGGTGCGTTAGTGTGAACACGCCCTAGTACCTCTGCACAGTGATTCTGACCGCTTCACGCGGCCTTATCGAACTCGGCCAAGACGGGCGTGGGGTAGGCACGTCCCAGCTTCTCGCGGGCACGGAAGACATCGAACATCCACTTGACCCGAGCGCCTTGGGCATTGCGTCGGCGTTGCCAGTGCGCCACCTCGCGGCACAGGGTTTCGCGGTCGGGAATTCGTCGGTCAAGACATTGCTGATTCAATACCCCGATCTCAATTTCCACCATATTGAGCCAACTCGCGTGCTTGGGGACGAAGTGAAACTCCAGCCGGCGCAACACCTCTCGAGCCTCCCTCGGCTCGAAGACCTCGTAGAGAGCCGCGGGCTTGTGCGCCGAGAGATTGTCGAGCACCGCGCGCACCGTCTCGGCATCGCGATAGTGCACCTCGACCAATTCATGCATGCAGCGGGCGAAATCGTGAGCCGTCTTGCGTTCGGTCACCTTCACGTGCCGCCACGGCTGATGCGCGTTGAGAAAGACGAACAAGTTCGCGGTCCCGTGGCGGCGGTATTCATAGTCGATGCGCGCCGGCTTGCCCGGCTGCGCCGGCCATGGGATTCGAGTCTCACCGATGAGTTGGACCGGAGTCTCATCGAAGCACACCACCGGTCGGCGCGGGTCGGGGACCTCGCTATAGAGGTCGAGCACATCTTCCATCCGCGCAACGTACTCGGCATCGACGCAGGGAATGCACCACATCTTGCGCTGCCAAGGCTTGACCGATTGCTCAGCCAAACGCCGACGTACCGTCTCGCGCGAGACCTGTTCGTGCCCGGTGCGAACCACCATCTCCTCGGCCAGCAATTCCAGCGTCCAACGCGCTCGCCCCGCCGGCGGGTCCGAACACGCCACCGCAACCAGCAACGCCTCCTCGCGCCCGGTGAGCTTGCGAAGTGCCCCCACCCGAGGCGCTTCGCTCAATGCCGCCTCCAACCCCTGCTCGACGAATCGGCGCTTGGTGCGATACACCGTCGACGTCCCCACCCCCACCGTGGCCGCGATCATCGCGTCGCCATGGCCCTGTTCGGCGCCAAGCAGTATCTGTGCGCGTTTGACCCGGCGCACCCGCGCCTTGCCCGCGCTGGTCAGTTCCTGCAATTGCATGCGTTCCTCTTCGTCAAGCGCGACGATGTATCGTATGTTCATCACGGCCTCCATCACGGTGATGGAGACAGTCGATCATGGAACGCTCGCCATGTCGATCCCTGCGAGTTCACCGGCGCCATACACCGAACGGCAGGGACAGTATCTGGCGTTTATTCACGCCTACACGAAGGTCAACGGACGCGCTCCGGCCCAAGCCGACATGCAGCGATTCTTTGCGGTCACCGCTCCGAGCGTTCACCAAATGCTACTCACCCTGGAGCGTCGCGGATTCCTTCGACGCACCCCAGGACGCGCCCGATCTCTTGAAGTCCTCGTCGCTCCCGAGGACCTTCCAAACTTGCGATGAACCGCCAAATTCAATCGATCACAACCTCTGTGCAGAGGTACTAGTCCGACCTACGAAGCCGCCAACGGAGCACCCATCATGACGCAGCGCACCAACGAGCGGGTCGCGTACCACAACGGCGAGATCAAGCCCGAGAGCCGGGTTCTCGTCTCGTTCCGTGACCGGGGGTTCACGATGGGCGAGGCGGTCTTCGACACCGCGCGCACCATCCGCCACAAGCCGTTCAAGCTCGAGGAGCACGTCGACCGGCTGTTCCGCTCGATGCGCTATCTCCAGATCGACGCCCGCCTGAGCAGAGACGAATTCCTGTCGATTTCCAACGAGGTGCTGGAGCGCAACCTGCACCTCATCGCGCCGGACGAGGACTACTGGCTGTTCCAGAGAGTGAGCCCCGGCGCCAGGGACCCTTTCTTCGGCGAGCGGACGGGTGAGCCCACTGTGATTGTCGAGTGCACGCCGCTTCCGCTGAAGGCCCGCGCGCCGCTTTTCCGCGACGGCGTGCGCGTGCGGATCCCGGCGACCCGGCGCACCCCGCCGGACGCGGTGAGTCCGCGGGCCAAGACGCAGAACTACATCAATCTCCAGCTCGCGGACCGCGAAGTGCGCGCGCAGGACCCCGACGCCTGGGCGATTCTCCTCGACCACGACGGCAACATCGCGGAAGGGCTCGGCAGCAACATCTTCTTCGTGCGTGACGGCGAGCTGTTGACTCCGCGCGCGCGGTTCGTGCTGCCGGGCATCAGCCGGGAGACGGTCATCGACCTCGCAGGCGGGGAGGGCATCGCGGTGCACGAGACCGACCTCGATCTCTTCGACGCCTTCACCAGCGACGAGTGCTTCCTGACCTCGACGAGCCTGTGCATGGTGCCGGTGGCGTCGGTCAACGGCCGTCCGGTCGGCGACGGCGCCGTGCCGGGGCCGGTCACCGCGCGGCTGGTCGAAGCCTACAAGCGCCTGCTCGACTTCGACTTCGTGGCGCAGTACACGAACAAGCTCTGACGAGGCTGGGCGGACCCTCTACAGCGTATTGCAGGGCCGGCGCAGCGTGCGCCACATGTGCGAGGCGGGTGAGCTGTCGTTGCCGAGCCCCTCGGGCGGCTGCCGGAAGTGCCGGCCGATCACGTCCTCGAACTGCTCCAGCTCGACCTCCACGTCGGGGTCGAACGAGTAGAGGTCGTTCACGCAGATCATGCGCGCCGACATGTACCAGCGGTGCTTCCTCGCCCTCTCGTACTCGGCCACGATGTAGGGCTCGGGCCGGTAGTCCTCGCCGAACATCGTCCGGTAGAGATCGGGGTACTCGTAGCCGACGGACTCGTCGGGGAAGAACCGCAGCGCCTGGTGCACCCGGATTGCCCAGCTCACCTCCTCGTCCACGTAGGGCTCGACGAGCTGGGCGCCCCAGTAGCCGTGGTCGGCGCGGATGAACCCCACCACCGCGATGTCGTGGAGCAGGCAGGCGAGCACCATCTTCTCCGGCAGCCCGTTCTTCTGCGCGAGGTTCGCGCTCTGCAGCAGGTGCGCCTGGCTCGGGGCGAAGCGCAGGCGGAAGAAGTCGAGCAGGGTCGGCTTCTCCGGCATCGGCGGGAGGCGGGGGTCCTCGCCCATGAGCTGTCGCTTCCCGCGCGGTCGGGGACCGAGCGTGCGATTGCCGTCGGCGAGGTGGTAGAGGAGCGACTTGACGACGACGTGCTCGCCGAGCTCCTGCATCTGGCGATGCTCGATCTCGTCCGCCAGCTCGGACAGCGAAGGCGCGGCGCTCATCAGACCTCTCTCCGGGAGACGTGCGGTACCTGCGAGGGGGCAGGCTAAGGCGGGGGTAGTGTTGCGTCAATCGGGCCCTTCTCCGAGCGTACGCTCCCGGCCGACCGCGTCGGTGTTCGGTTGTTGCGCCGTGGCTCCGTAGGTCGGATCAGCCGAAGGCGTAATCCGACCTACGGCCCTCCAAGTCCATGACTCATGTCGGATTACGCTGCGCTAATCCGACCTACAGCCCTGCCGAGTCCCAAATTGGTCGACACCTGCAGTCTAGTTCATCTCGTTGATTCTTATGCAAGTTTCCCGTCAACCGATCACCGATGCGGCCGACCGTGGGCATTCGCGCGTGGCGCTGCCGGCGTTCCGTCCTCCGTCGCGATGCGTTTGTCCGGAACTTCCGTACATCCACCACTTCAAAACAGATCACGGGTGAACCGGCCGCGTATGGGCCGCGGCGTCGCACCGGGCCGGAGCCTCCATGAAACACGAACGCGGGGGCGCGTCGCCACGGCGTGACGAAGCGGCCGCACGGTGCGGGTCGCGAACGGTGGTGTCATGACAGGGAGGTCGCATCATGGAAGACGACAGGACGGCAACCGACAGGACGGCAACCGACAGGACGGCAACCGACAGGACGGCAACCGGCAGGACGGCAACGGACAGGACGGCAACGGACAGGACGGCAACGGACAGGACGGCAACCGACGGGACGGCAACGGACAGGACGGCAACCGACGGGACGGCAACCGACGGGATCGACGGAGCGGCGCAGCCGGGCGGGTCGGACGAAGGAAGCAGGAGAGCTTCAGGCGGCGGCACGGCCGGCGTCAGGAGACTGAGCTGCGATGGCTTCTGGGCACAGTGGACGACGGCCGGTACGCACCGGTCCGCGACGGCGGATCTTCGTTTCCGGTCCCGGCGTTACCTGGCCGGCAGGGTGACGTCGATCCAGACGGGACGATGGTCGGAGGCGTCGAGCCACGCGGCCTCCGGGGCGCCTTCCGGCGGCCAGAACACGCCGGCCGCGACCACCTCCAGGCCGGCGGAGGGCAGCACGTAGTCCACTCGCAGGTTGCCGGGCGCCGGGTCGTCGTTGAAGTCCGCGGTGTCGAAGCGCGGGTCGCCGCGGTGGACGGAGTTCGCGCCACGCTGCGTTGCCGCCGCGGCAGCGGCGCCATCGCTCCGCGGCACCACGGATGCATCGATCAGCGGGTGGTCGAGCAGTTGCCCGATCGCTCCCGGTACGGATTCTCCGTCCGCCGGATCGGCGTTCAGGTCGCCGGCGATGACGAAGTGCGCGCCAGTCGCGAGTCCGCCCTTCCGGCCCGAATCGTCGTGGATGTACTCCTTGCCGGCGACGTAGTCGGACCAGAACCGGATCTCGTCGGCATTGCGCGCGCCGTTGCGGTCCTCCGGTCCGTCGAAGACGGGCGGCGTGGGGTGCGAGACGAGGAAGTGGACGACCTCCCCGCCGATGCGCACCGGCACGTCCCAGTGGCTCTTGGAGGACAGGCGCAGGACGTCCAGGGCTTCGTCGGAGTAGAACGGGGTGCCGTCGGGCCGGGCCGGAAGCCGGGCACCGGGCATGTCCCGCCACCGGAACGTCCGGAACGTGCGCACGTCCTCGACCGCGATCTCGTGCCGGGACAGGACGAGCATGCCGTACTGTCCCTCGAACATGCCGAAGCCGTGGGAGTCCCTGGCCAGCTCGATCGTTCCCGCTTCGCTGCCCGCGATGCCGTCGCCGTCGAGATCGAGGCCGGTCGCCACGCCGGTGTTCGAGGGTGCGATGAAGCTGAACGGATAGGCGTCGTCCAGCCAGTTTTCGACGAAGACGCGATCGAGGCCCGCGCCGTAGTCGAACTCGTTGATCAGGATGACGTCGGGGTCCACCGCCCGAACGATGGCTGCCGCGCCGGCAATCTGCGGGTCGGCGCCGTTGCGCAACGCCGCCGCAAGCTCTCCGGCGCCGCCGCGGTTCATGGAGGCGTTGAAGGTCGCGAAGCGGATTGGCTCGGCGCTCGCATTTCCCGTGAGAACCGCGATGGCAAGCGCGCCGGCGATGACGGATGTGGCGTTCACGGAGTGCCGGCCATCGGTGAAGGAATCGGGGTGGATGAAGCGCTCTGTTGTCGCCAACGCCGTGCGCTTCCCGCACGTACGCCTTCGTGTTCGGATAGGCCGCATGGATTCCCGCGACCCGCCAATGCGGGGACAGGCTTCGCGGGAATAACGGCAAGAATGCAGTTGATGTCATTCAGGCGAAGCCTGTCCTCGCGAAGGCGGGGAGCGGGAATCCATGGGTGTTCGGACCAATGCTCCTCGCAAACTCGTAAACCGAACACGAATGCGCATGCACGGGTCGCGTTCGAACCCGGCATCGCCACGGACCGGGCTATTCTCCCCGAAACGGCCCGTGCGGACTCCGGGAATTTCGCGTGCCCAAACTCGGGAGGTCCCGAACCGATGACTTGTGATTTCGTATCCATCCAGCGGGAGGGGCGCGTCGCGATCGTTACGTTCGACCGCGGCGACCCGCTCAATGCCCTGTCCATCCACGCAATCGAGGAGCTGACCGATGCTGCGCGGGAACTCGCGCAGGACCTGGAGATCTCGGCCGTCGTGCTGGCGCCGCCACCGGGAAGCGGTTTTTCCGCCGGTCGCGACCTCGCCGACCCGGCCGCCGACCGGCGCCGCGAGCTGCCGATGCTGGAGCGCCGCCACGCCGCCGGCGCCGGGAAGCGGCTCTGCGCGGCCTGGGAGTCGATCGAGGCCATCACCATCGCTGCGATCGAGCGGTTCGCGATCGGCGGGGGGCTCGCGCTCGCGCTTGCGCTCGACCTTCGGGTCATGGGGCAGGGGGCGCACGTGCGAGCGCCGGAGGTGTCGCTCGGACTCTCGATGAGCTGGGGCACGATTCCGCGCCTGGTCAACCTGGTCGGACCGGCGCGCACCAAGCAGATCCTGTGCCTCGCGAACGACCGCATCGCCGCCGAGGACGCTCTCGCGTGGGGCCTGGTGCAGGCGGTAGTGCCCGATGGAGAGGTCGCGGACCATGCCCGTACGCTGGCGGATCGGGCGGCGGCCATGCCCCCGGTGCCGCTGCGCATGACCAAGGCCACCGTCAACGCGGTGGCCGCCGCCAGCTCGGCCGCCGCGGTTCACATGGACACGGAGGAGGTCATGCTGACGGAGCTGACCGAGGATTTCGAGGAGGCGATGGGGGCGTTCCGGGAGCGGCGGGCGCCGGTGTTCCGGGGTGTCTGAACGCGCCTGAATCGACGTCGAGCGTTCGGAACGTCGGTAGCCGTCGCTCACGTTCCAAATGGGACTCTTCCGGTTGCACTGACATATTGGTCGTCACGTGGGTAGAGCTACGGATGGACGAACAGGCGGCTATCCCGGCGGACCAAATCTGATTCCAAGCAGGTTGCCGGTCGCCAGCGTGATCTTCTCCAGCGTCTTCGTAGAGGGATGCGTGCGACCGCCTTCGAGTCGAGCGACGACCGATGGGGTCGTCTTCATGCGCTCCGCAAGCTGTGCTTGCGTGGGCCTCGAATTTGTGCGGGCCTCGATGACGGTACGGGACAACTCGAACTCGGGGCCAAACAGCTCATAAGCCTCGCGATACTCCGGATCCCGGCTCCATTCCTCGTGCAAGTCGGTCAAATTGCTCATTGCGTCACCGTGTCCGAGAAATGCATCTCAGAATCAGAATAAAACAACTCGTCCAGGTATTGCATGTGTAGGCGGACGGGCCGGCTGTTACGAGAGCGGACCCAATTCGCCGCCGATCAAGTTCAAGCGCCAGATCGGCACCCTCGCCCGCGACAATACCGCCATGGCCGTTGATTGCGCCTCCGACCGGATGCACGTCACACCGCCTGACGAACCGCCTGAACTTCGAAGTGCAGCCCTTCGTGTTCCTGAAGGCAGCCAATGACCTCGAAGAGGTTTCGGGCCTGGGGATTGCCGCTGGGGCTGAACATGCGCATGAGGCTCTTCGGCGACTTGGTAGTCAATCCGCCCAGCTCCCGAAAGCCGATCGTTGCGTTGATGTAGTCGCGCAGCACGGCCTTGCCGGTATCCACGTCGCCCAAGAGCAGGCATTCGATTCCTTCCTTGAGCAGTTCCTCTCGGAAGGCTGGATCACGATCGATGCGCGCCTGCACGGTCTCCTTGAAGTCTCGTGTCAGGGACATGGCCGTCAATTCTCCCTTCGATTGCGTCGCTTGTATTCCCGCCAGAGTGTGCGGGCGGTTTCGATGTCCCGTTGCTGACGTCTCTTTGTTCCACCACCCAGAAGGACAATCAGGGTGTCGCCGTCCTTTCCGAAATAGACACGGTAGCCGGGTCCGAAATCGATTCGACATTCGAATACACCAGAGCCTGCCCCCTTGACGTTGGAGAGATTGCCTTGCTCCATTCGGACCAACGCCGTCGCCACCTTGGCCGCGGCTCGTGCATCCAGCCGGTCAAACCACCTGGCGAACGGTGTGCGGCCATCGACGTCGACGTATTCCCGGATCTCCATCATTTCTGAAAGGTAACCTATACGTTACCATCCGAAAATCCCCGCAGGCAAGAACCCGTCTTGCGCCGGATTCCTCGGAGAGACTGGAGACGCTCAGATCTCCGTCAGATCCCCGTACATCTCCGGCCGCCGATCGCGGAAGAACTGCCACAAGTCGCGGACCTCGCGAACCATGTCCATGTCGAGGACCGCGACCACCAGCTCGTCGCCGTCCTCGCTGGCCTCGGCCAGGATCCGGCCTCGCGGGTCGACCACGTAGGAGGTGCCGTAGAACCGGCCGATGTCCCACGGCGGCTCGACGCCGGGCCGGTTGACGGCGCCGATGAACACGCCGTTGGCGACGGCGGCGGCCGGCTGCTCCAGCTTCCACAGGTACTGGCTCAGCCCGGCCACGGTGGCCGACGGGTTCACGATGTACTCTGCCCCGTTCAGGGCGAGCGCCCGCCAGCCCTCGGGGAAGTGGCGGTCGTAGCAGATGTAGACGCCGAGCTTGCAGAACGCGGTGTCGAACACCGGCCATCCCGAGTTGCCGGGCTTGAAGAAGAACTTCTCGTAGAAGCCCGCGACCTGCGGGATGTGGCTCTTGCGGTACTTGCCGAGATACGTCCCGTCCGCGTCGATGACCGCGGCGGTGTTGTAGTAGACCCCGGTCATCGCCTCCTCGTAGATGGGCACGACGATGACCATGCCGTGCCTGCGCGCGTGCTCGCGCATGAGCTGCGTGGTGGGGCCGTCCGGAATCGGCTCGGCCGCCGCGTACCACTTCACGTCCTGGCTCGGGCAGAAGTAGGGCTGGTTGAAGACCTCCTGGAAGCACAGGATCTGTACGCCCGCGGCGGCGGCCTTCTCGATGAACGGGACGTGGGCCTCGATCATGCGTTCGCGAATCGCGTAGGGCGTGTCTTCCGCGTCGCCCTTGAGCGCGAGCTGGATCAGTCCGGCCTTGATGGTTGCCATGGATGCGCGCCTGCCTCGCTGATTTCTGTCCGTCGAATTCCGTCCGGAGGGAATCGTGAATCGCGCATTCCGCCGGTGTCAATCCGACGACCCCGACTATCCCGCCGGACGGTGTCAGGGTTCGTCGTACGCGCGTCCGTCCCGTTCCGGCGGTTCGAGCATTTCCTCCAGCGCATACAACGTCTTCTGCGGGAGCCGTTCCCGCGGGTAGTAGCTGGTGACGACCTCGACGGCCTTGTCGTAGTCGGAGAGGTTGAGGCAGCGAAGGAGGAAGCGCACATCGTCCTCGTCGTGGAACCCTTCGCCGAGCCGCATCGCGAGGCACTTCATCGCGAGCAGATACTCCGGGCTTGCGGTGAGCACGCGCAGGTTGGACAGGTCCAGGTATCGATGGAAGTCCTCCCTGTGGCTCAGGTACCCCTTGACCGCGTCGTTGAGCCAGTCATCCGGCAGCCCGGACGCGGCGGCCACCGCCCGTGCAGCCGCGCGTACCTCCTTCGCGGGGCGAAAGAACGCGTCTACATCCCGGGTCGATGCGCGCGCATCGAACACGAGACACATGACCGCGCCGCCCACCACGTACACCTCTCCGGTGATCTCCCGGCGCGCGAGCTCGTCGTTCAAACGCTCGAAAAGACGTTCGATATCGTGCCTGGAGTACTCCACTACACCCGCTGCCCGACGCTGCTGTCGATGAACAGGTTCCGGCGCCGGAACGGGGGCGGGGAGCTCGTCAGGAGATGCAGCCGCACGCTCTTGAGGGACGATGCGAACCAGGGCGCATCAAGCGCTTCGACGGCGGCCGTCCACCCGGGCGGACTGACTCCCTTGATCGCCGCCACGTGTTCGACCGTCGCGGCCAGATAGTTTGCCTCGAACGGTGGAAGCCAAGCCTCCGGGGCGTGGCGAACCGCCCGCACGAGCTCGTCCCCGGTCAACCGGGTGAACCAGTCCTGAAACTCGGCGAACGTGAACGACCGTGCATCCTGGCGCGACGCCAGCTCCCGGCAAAGCGCCTGGAACTTGCGCTCGACCGGTGGAAGCACCTGTTGCAGCACCCACTTGGACACGTCCATACCGGCACTTGCCGCCCGCGCCCGAATGCGTGCCTTGTCGTCCGCGCTGACGCGGACCTGGAGCTGAAGGGTCTTGGTCATGAGAATCACAATAGCCGCTTTGAGATAACTGTCAATACAATGTACTGACAGCCTGCGCATCATATGATGGCAATAGCGGACAGTGCGAGGGGGCGATGACGGTGCTGCAAGCGGCGTTCAGGTCCATGGCCGTCCATGCCATCCTGGTATCGGAACGGTTGCGGAGCGGGGTGGCGTACAACCCGTTGTCGCCCCGGGCGACCCAGGATCCCTATCCCGTCTACAGGGAGCTGCGCGAGCGGGACCCCGTGCACCGCAGCCGGTTGATGGATTCGTGGCTGCTCACCCGCTACCGGGATGTGGATGCCATCCTGCGCAACCACCGGCAGTTCTCCAACGACCCGTATCGACGCAACTCGTCGAGTCGACGGCGAAATCCCCCACCGCCGCGGGAAGCCCTGTCCATGCTGCTTCTGGACCCGCCGGACCACACGAGGTTGCGCGCGCTCGTCAACAAGGCCTTCGCGAGGCAGAGCGTCAACGCCCTCGAGACGCGAATCCGTGGGCTCATGGGAGACCTGCTGAACGCAATCGACGATCCTGCCGGCTTCGACCTGATGACCGCGGTCGCCAGACCGTTGCCGGTGATCGTCATTGCCGAGATGCTGGGCGTGCCACCGCAGGACCGCGCCCGGTTCACCACGTGGTCGAACCAGCGCGCCCGCATCATCGAGCCGACGGCCACCGAACGGGAGCGGGCGCAGGCGGATGCCGCAGGACAATCACTCGACGCGTACTTCCTGTCCATCATCAAGGATCGGCGAGCCGACCCGCAGGACGACATCATCAGCGCCCTGGTGCACGCGGAAGAGGAGGGCGACACCCTGAACGAGCAGGAGATGCTCAACATGCTCCGCATGCTCCTGATTGCAGGCAATGAGACCACCACCAACCTGATCGGCAACGGCATGCTGGCGTTGCTGCGCCATCCGGATCAGTTGAGCGTGTTGCGAGACGATCCGTCCCTGATGCCGGCGGCGGTCAATGAGCTGTTGCGCTTCGACTCGCCGGTGCAGTCCGATTTCCGCGCCGCGGTGGAGGACTGCGAGGTGGATGGTGTCCCGATCCGGGGCGGCGAGAACCTCATCCTGCTCCTCGGTGCGGCCAATCACGACCCCGTGGTGTTCGACCAGCCGGAGCGACTCGATGTCAGGCGCAGAGAAGGCAACCACATCGCGCTCGGCCGCGGCATCCACCACTGCCTCGGGGCGTTCCTCGCGCGTCTGGAGGGCCGAATCGCCTTCGAGATGCTGCTCGAGCGCTTCCCCTCGATCCGCCTGCTCACCGACCGCCCGGTGTTTCGCAGTGGAATCGTGCTGCGCGGCCTCGAATCCCTGCCCCTCGGCGCCGGTGGACCCCGGGAGGAACGATGATACAAGGTGCTATCCGTGACAAGCTCGAACCGTGAAACCGGGCGCGTGCGGCCGGCGTGAAGCGAACCCTCGGGAAAGATCGAGGTTACGCAGCTCGACCCCACCCCGGACATGCCTCTGGAGTCGGTGCAGTCCATGCGAGGGACTGACGGAATATTCACCAGGAAGCAAAAATTGTAGCGAATTTTTTCGCATGGACGTGAAAATGATAGCATTCGGGTGTGACCACCCACATCACACGCTATCTGACGGACCAGATTCGAAGCGATCTGGAACGAAAGATGGTGTTCGTCTCCGGCCCTCGGCAGGTCGGGAAGACGACCCTCGCGCGTGAGATTCTCCCGGACCCGGCGGGATACCTGAACTGGGACGTCCCCGAGCACCGGGACGCGATTCTGCGCGGCCGTCTGCCGGCCACCGAAGTGCTCGCCTTCGACGAGCTGCACAAGTTCCACCGGTGGCGCGGTTGGCTCAAGGGGCTCTACGACCGTCAGGGTGGAGTGCGGATTCTCGTGACCGGCAGTGGGCGGCTCGACTACTACCGCCATGGCGGAGATTCGCTGCAGGGCCGGTACCACCACCTGCGCCTGCACCCGTTGTCGGTCGCGGAGCTTTCAGTCACCGATGCCGACGGGTTGCGCCGGCTTCTCGACCTTGGAGGGTTCCCCGAACCCTGGTTGAGCGGCTCCGTGGACGCGGCGCGGCGCTGGTCGCGCGAGTACCGGACGCGACTGGTCGAGGACGACATCCGCGGCCTGGAACGGGTCGAGGACTTGAGCGCGCTGGAAACGCTGGTGATTCGGCTCACCGATCTGGTGGGCGCTCCTCTGTCCGTGAACGCATTGCGCGAGGATCTGGGCGTGAGCCACCGCACGGTGAGCCGGTGGATCGAGATCCTGGAGCGGCTCTACGCGATCGTGCGGCTGCCGCCCTTCGGCGCACCCAGGGTTCGGGCGATCAGGAAGTTGCAGAAGCACTACCACTACGACTGGGTTCAGGTCCACGACGACGCGGCCCGATTCGAGAACCTGGTGGCGATGCACCTGCTGAAGTGGGTGCACCGCAAGCAGGACATTCGCGGCCGAGATGTCGAGCTGCGCTACTTCCGCGACGTCGACGGGCGCGAGGTGGACTTCGTGCTGACGGACCGTCGCGATCCCACGCATCTGGTCGAAGTGAAGTGGAGCGACCGGCCGGTGGACAAGGCGCTCCGATATCTGCATACCCGCTTTCCGGATGCGGCGGCGTTCCAGATCAGCGCAACCGGGAGCGACGACTACCGGACGCCGGATGGAATTCGGGTGCAGCCTGCGCTGCCTTTTCTCCTGAGCCTGGTGTGACCGCCGCATGTCTTCCCATCGCCAGGAACGTTCGACCGTCAACCGGCGGGAATCGCTGGTGGTCGGCCGCAGTGTCGACGAGTTCGTTGGCGCTGATGCGGAAGAGCGGCGATGTTGCTGCCGGCATCGATGCTCATGGCTTCTTCGGCAATTGCGCGCCGTGCCATGCTGCGACGACCCACACGGTCGATCCCTTGATTCGGTAGAAGAACCGGTAGGGCCGAACCACGACCTCGCGATAGGGCAGATCCGGAAACTCCGGGATGATGCGGCCGGATTCCGGAAACTGCTCCAGCCTGCGCAGGGAGTGGTGGGCTCGTTGCAGGAGCGCCGCCGCGGCCTGAGGGTTCTCCCGTCGGACATATGCGACTGCCGAGAGGAACTGAGTGCGTGCGACAGGCGTGAAGCGAACCCTCAAGAAGGATCGTCCCCAACGAGCTCGCCGGCTTCCGCGAGTACCTCGTCGAGATCGTGTCCGACGTTGGCCGCGATCTCCTGTTCACCGCGTACAAGGAGTCGAAGCAGCTCGCGCTCCCGTTCACCGTGTTCGTAGGTATCCACGCTGAGCATGACTGCGGCCGAACGGCCGCGTTGGGTAATGACCAACGGCTGCGACGACGACTCCACGCGCTTGAGAATCGCCGCGGTGTCCTGACGGAGGTCCGTCACGGGAATGAGTTCCGGAATTCGAGCCATGATTGTCATCTCCAACTGCATTACCAAACGTACCACCAACGACCCCGTATGTCATGCATCGGAAGACGAGAGACATTCAGGAGGAATCATCGGCAGGAGGATGGCGCGACGTCAGCGCAGCTCCATTTCGTTCGCGCATCTGCCTCTGGGATATCCCCGAGAGCTGCCAGCCTTGTCCAATGAGAAGTGAGCCTGAAGGGAGGGGAGTGTTGCTCCTGGGAATGCAGTGCCCTACCCTTGCCCTGGTCGCCAAACAACCAAGCAACGGCAACCTGTCCTTCGATGGAGGTCGAGCATGAATTATCAGGATCGGATCTCGATCGAACCGGGCAAACGTGGTGGGAAGCCCTGCATCCGCGGGATGAGAATCACTGTGTACGATGTACTGGACTACCTCGCCTCGGGCATGTCGGAGCAGGAAATCCTGGACGACTTTCCTGATTTGACGCGGGATGACATTCGCGCCTGCCTCGCGTTCGCCGCCGACCGAGAGCGCCGGCTCGTGTCATTCGGCACCTCGTGAAGCTGTTATTCGATCACAATCTCTCGCATTAGCTTGCCGGGCGATTGGACGACGCATTTCCCGGATCGGAACACGTTCGAAATGTCGGCCTTCAGGAAGCGTCCGATCATGCGGTCTGGGAGTACGCGAGATCCAGGGGCTTCGCCATTGTTTCCAAAGATGAGGACTTCCATCAGCTCAGCTTCCTTCGTGGTCCACCGCCCAAGGTCGTATGGGTCAAGCTGGGAAACTGCAGTACCGACGATGTGGAACGTGTGTTGCGGGAATGCAGGTCGGATTTGCTGGAACTCGACGACGACGAAGATGCGGCGTTTACGGTTGTAGTCGACGGAACGCGTTGATGCACCGCCTTCGGCTCGTTGGGTCGCCGCACCGGCAGGAGCGGCGCAGACGGGATCATCAATCCCACGGGAGCCGGGACGAGAATCGTTCTTTCAGGCGGGTGCGCTGTTCCGCCGAAGCGTCGAGTGCTGCGGCGAACGAATCGTAGGTATCGTCATCGGAGGCCGTCAGATTCACCACCACCCCGCTTGCCCGCCTCCTCGACAGTGGAGCATCGGGTCAGTGGAGTCATCGGCGCGATGCCACTGCTGTGGCTGCGGGTCGACGACCCGCCCGACCCCCCCAAGCCGCCGCGGCTACATCGAACGCAATGCCATCGGTCTCCTCAGCAACTTCGACCGGGCGCCGCACGATCCACCGTCTCGAGACTGGCCCGGGTCCTACTGCACCCGTCTCGAGAAGACTGCCTAAACGGAGCCCCGGCTCCCCACCGCCAGCATCTCCGTCGCGCACAACCGGAACGCAGCCTCCGACGCGATCTCGATCTGCGCCCCCATGGGCAGGCTGCCGTTGCCGTTCGAGATACCCGTGTGCTGCACCCGGGCGCCGTTCGACTTCAGCTCCCCCGTGACCTCGATGCCTCCGCCGTTGCGGTGGTGGCGCCGGACATCGAAGCTCCAGTCGACGCCGAGGCGCTCGTTGAGCCGCGCCACCAGGTCTTCGACCGAGGCCCGGCCAACAGGAGAGGTGGCCGGAGGCGGCGGTGCCTGCCGTGCAATCGAGCCGGCCGGCACGGTCGCCCCGCGTTCGCCTGAGCCGGAGGCGGATGGACGGTGCGCGGCGCTTGCCGCCAAGGGCACGCGTGTCTCCCGCCTCGCTCCGTCCCCACGCCGGTCAACCGCCGCCGAGCCTGAATCCCCCCGCCGCGGATCGGCCCGCATCCGCGAGCGCAACGCCTCCGTCGCCGCCATATCGACGGTCTCGGTCTCAAGGTCCACCACCACCCCGTACGCCTCCCGCGCATGCTCCACCGTGCAGAAGTCGTCGAGCACGTCCTCCAGCACCTTCTCCGCCGGCCGCTCGAGCGGATCTCCGTACCCGCCGCCGCACGGTCCGTAGAACGCCATCACGTCGCCGCTGGAAACTCGCAGGCCCGCGAACTTCGCCGGCATGTCGGTGATTTCGTCCGGCCGGGCGGCGTTGTAGATCTGCAGCGCGCCGCACTGGCCCTCGTGGCCGCCGAAGATCCCCCACGGCACGTCTTCGTGGCGGTCGCACTCGTGGGTGATGAATCCGTCGGTGAGGATGCGCTGCGACTTCACCACCCCGATTCCGCCGCGGAACCGGCCTGCCCCCGGCATCACGTCGTCGCGCAGCTCGTAGCGGTCGCAGATCATCGGCAGGTGCACCGCGAGGTCCTCCAGCGGATTGTTGCGCGTGTTCGCCATCAGGCTGTCGATGCAGTCGGGGCCGTCCGACGCCGGGCGTCCGCCGTAGGAGCCTTCGTTCACCTCCAGGAACACCCAGTACTCGCCGTCCGGTTTCACCCCGGAGTACGCGGCGAACGAGAGGGTCGCGGAGCTGCCGGCGATGATGTCGTTCGGCAGCACCGGGGCGAGCGCCTTGTAGGTGAGGTCGATGACGCGGTTGATCTGGGAGAAGCGCGCCTCCGCCGCGGCCGGGAAGTTGGGGTTGTAGATGGAGCCCTTCGGTGCGACCACGCTGATGGGACGGAACGAGCCCTGGTTCGAGGGCACCTTGATCTCGCTCGTCTCCGCGTCGAGCAGCAGCGAGCGGATGGCGCAGAAGCAGGCGACCTTGGTCGAGCCTTCGAACGGGACGTTGAACCCCGTCTCGACCTGGTCCGCGGACCCCGTGAGGTCGATCTCGATGCCGTCGCCCTGCACCCGCACGCAGACCTTGACGGGCAGGCGCACGTCGCGGTTCCTGCCGTCGTCGTCGAGGAACCCTTCGGCGCGGTACTCGCCGTCGGGGATTTCCGCGATGCGCTGGCGCAGCACCCGCTCGGTGTAGTCCATGAGCTGGTGGGTCGCGGTGAGCACGGTGTCCATGCCGTAGCGCTCCAGCAGCTCGTTGAAGCGGCGCACCCCGAGCCGGGCCGACGCGATCTGGGCGTCGAGGTCGTCCTGGAGCTGGCGCGCGGCGCGGCTGTTGCGCCGGATGTACTCCCACATCGCCTCGTTGCGCACGCCCTTCTCGTAGAGCTTGGTGCCGGCGAACAGCATGCCCTCGGCGTACACGTCGGGGATGTCGATGATGAGCCCCGGAGTCGCCGCCCCGATGTCGAGGTGGTGGGCGGTGTTGGCTGAGTACGCCACCAGCTCGCCCTTGTGGAACACCGGGATGACGACGGCGATGTCCGGGGAGTGGCTGGAGCCGTAGTAGGGGTGGTTGTGGATGACGACGTCGCCGTCGTTCCACTTGCCGCCCTGGAGGGATTCCTGGATCCCGGCGAGGTAGCCGGGCAGCGAGCCGATGTGCAGCGGGGTCGATTCGGACTCGCACAGCGTGTTGAAGTCGGTGTCGAACAGCCCCGCCCCGAGATCCTGCGATTCGCGGATGATCGAGGAGAACGACATCCGGTACAGGATGTGCCCCATCTCCTCGGCGATGGTGTCCAGGGCGCCGCTGATGACCTGCAGCGTGATCGGGTCGAGCTCTTGCCGGGCCATGGTGAGTGCTCCTCGGCTGACGCTCGCGGGCCGGTGCCGTGCCGCTGGTGCCCGCCCGCCGGTGGTCGCCGTTTCGGTGGTTGTCTTTTCGGTGCGATTCGCCTCGGTGGTCGCGTCTCCGGCTCGGCGCTTCAGAGATCTGCAGGTCGGATTGGCCGGAGGCGTAATCCGACATCGAACCCATGTCGCAGACCATGTTTCATGTCGGATTACGCTGCGCTAATCCGACCTACGGACTGCCGCGGCGGATGAGAAGGTTCCCGTGTGCCGACACCTCGCAGTCGTAGGCGGGCGGCACGAGAATCGTCGAGTTGTGCTGGATGAGGACCGCGGGGCCGGAGATGCGGTGCCCGGCCTTGAGCTGCAGGCGGTCGTAGCGCGGGGTGTCCACGGTCCGGCCGTCGTCGAAGGTGGTCGGCCGGGAGTACAGGTAGGCGTTGTCGATGCCGGAGCCGTTCGCGCGCTCGATGCGCGCCACCTCCAGCGGCTTCACCTTCTCGGTGCCGATGACGCGCACCGTGATGAGCTCCACCTCGCCGTCGTCGAACGCGTAGCCGTAGTCGAGGCGGTGCTGGGCGTGGAAGTTCTCGATGATGCGTTTCACCCCCGCCGCGGTGACCTCGCCGTCCGCGATGTCCGCCCGCAGCTCGAAGCCCTGGCCGTGGTAGCGGCACTCCGCGAAGCGCTGGTAGCCCTGGCGTTCGGGCGGCACGCCGTCGTTCTCCAGGTCGTGGCGGCATTCCGCCACCAGCTCCGAGACCAGGGTGTCGATGCGGCGTACGGTGTCCGCATCGACATGCGTGAGCGAGGTGATGAGGGAGCGCGCGTGCTCGTACTGCATGTCGGTCTCGAGCAGTCCCATGGCGGCGGTGATCCCGGGCGCCACCGGCACGATGACGTCGCGGGCCGCGACCGCCTCGGCCAGCGCCACCCCGTGCAACGGCCCCGCACCGCCGAACGGCACCAGGGAGAACTCGCGCGGGTCGACCCCGCGGGCCACCGAGTTCGAGCGGATGGCGAGCGCCATGTTGGAGTTGATCACCCGGATGATGCCGAGCGCCGCCTCCTTGACCGGGATGTCGAGCTTCTTCGCGACCTTCGCCTCGATGGCGCGGTCCGCGAGCGAGGGGTCGACGGGGAGGTCTCCGCCGAGCAGCTTGTCCGCATCCATCCGCCCGAGCGCGACCTGGGCGTCGGTGACCGTCGGCTCCTCGCCGCCCTTGCCGTAGCAGGCCGGTCCCGGGTCCGCCCCGGCAGAGCGGGGCCCCACGTGGAAGCCGCCGGCGGGGTCGATGTGGGCGATGGAGCCGCCGCCCGCGCCGATGGTGACGAGGTCGATCATGGGGACCAGGATCGGGTGCCCGCTCACGTAGGAGTCGCGCGGGTTCATGATCTTGATCCGCCCGTCGGGGATGGTGCTGATGTCGGCCGACGTGCCGCCGATGTCCACCGTGATGAGGTTGCGGCTGTCGCAGAGCAGCCCCTCCGAGCGTCCCCCGATCACACCGCCGGCCGGCCCCGACATGAGGATGCTGACCGCGCGCTTCGAGCACGCCTCCACCGTCGAGATCCCCCCGTTCGACTGGATGAGGCGCAGGTTCGCCTGGAACCCGTTGTCGGCGAGCTTGCTCTGGAGGCTGTGGAGGTAGGTCGTCGTCCGCGGGCCGATGAACGCGTTCATCGCCGCGGTGGAGAACCGCTCGAACTCGCGGATGACGCTGGCGACGTCGGACGAGCAGCAGACGTAGGCGCCCGGCATCTCGCGCTCCACGATGGCCTTCGCGCGGCGCTCGTGGGTGTCGTTGACGAACGAGAACAGGAACCCGATCACCACCGACTCGATGCCCCGGCGCTTGAACACCGCGATGGCGTCGAGCACCTCGCTCTCGTCGAGCGGTGTCTCCACCCGCCCGTCGGGGGGCAGGATGCGTTCGGTGATGGGGATGCGGTTGCGGCGCTTGACGAGAGGCCGGTTCTGCCACGGCACCTCGAAGTGGAGCGAGAAGTTGTGGGGGCGCTTGTGGCGGCCGATGTGCAGGATGTCGCGGAAGTTGCGCGTGGTGAGCATTCCCACCTCGGCGCCGTTGTGCTCGATGGTGATGTTGGTGGCGACGGTGGTGCCGTGGACGATGAGGTCGATGTCGCCCGGCCGGATCCGGGCCATCTCGCACAGCTCGCTCAACCCGCGGAGCACGCCCTCGGACTGGTCGTGCGGCGTGCTCGCCACCTTGTGGACGTGGATCCCGCGCTCGGACTCGAGCACGAGATCCGTGTTGGTGCCTCCGACGTCTACTCCGACTCGCGCCATGGGTCCGCCGTGCTCCGTCTGATCAGGGGTAGCCGCCATTCAACCTGTGGTTGATCAATGCCTACTCGTAGTGAGTCCACAGCCGCAGGACCTATATCGCCCTTTCGTCTTCGAGCACCTGGTAGACCAGTCGGTGCTGTATGTTGATCCTCCGCGAATACGCGCCGATCAGGTCGCCGGTCAGCTTTTCGTAGGGCGGCTGATTCCGGTATGGATTGTCCCGAATGATGTCCAGCAACTGCTCGGTTCTTTCCCTCAATCCGGCAGAAGCAAGCTTCTTCGCGTCCTTTCTTGCCTGTCGGGTGAAGTACAGATTCCATGTCACCAGTCGAGCTCTCTTTCGCAATCTTCGAGATTCGACTCCATTCCTTCGCGTATCGATTCACGCATGCCGGGAATCGAGACCAGATGAAGCGTCTCATTGATTGCATTCCAGTCTTCTTCTGCAAGCAGCACGGCATTGACGCGCTTGCCCGTACTCATGATCGGCCGATGTGTCCGCGCCGCCTCGTCGATCAGATTGTGCAGCTTGGTGCGGGCTTCCGTTGCGTCGAGCGTGGTCATGGACATCCGCCATCAACTCATGTGGCGCCGCACTGCGCTAGAACAGCCGTGCGCAAGCGGCCAGTGCCGATTCGATTGCCTGGCGCTCGGCCTCGCGATCCGACCGAATCGGATCGTGGCGCTCGGCACCGGCGTCAGCGCCCAAGGTGAAGCGTACATTTCCTGCCGTGCCCGCCACGCCCGATGCACCGCCGCGACCGGCGCCGGACAACGGGGCGGACCCGTGCCAGGTGCGGGTCACGCCGCGCGCGGGCGCCGTGACCCGACACCGTACGACCAGCTCGTCGCCCTCGCGGGTCCGGTCCAGGACCTGGTAGCGCCAGTCCGGGCCGAGTCTTTCGTCGAGCGCGCGCTCCGCGGGCGAGCGAGACACGGGTGGTAACGCGGACGCTCGGGTGGTTCGAGCAGAAACGCCTTGCGCGGCGCTTCGCGCAACCGCCGCGGAGGAACCGGCGGAGTAGCTCGTGGACGTTCGGGAAGTCGGCGAGAGTGCCGGCGCTCCCGACCCGCCCGACAGCGCGTCCAGCTCGCGCCGGCTGCGCTCGAGCAGCTCGTCGAACGCGGAAGAGAAGCCGGTCAGTCGATCGGAGGGCATGGCGATCTCCTACCGTACCGGGGAGCTGTTCCACCACCGCTGGAACTCGTCGCCCGCGGTGGCCCCGAGGCCGCCGCGCTCTCCCAGCCCCCGGAGGTATTCGAGAACGTCGCGGGACGAAACGACGTCTCCGTACTTCGCGTCGATGTCGAACAGGTTGACCTCGTGCGGCGTCTGCGCCCGATCCCCGACCGCGTCGCGGACTACCACCGTGTGGAAGCCATTCTGCATCGAATCGATGGCGGATGCGCGGATGCAGCCGCTCGTGGTGCACCCGACGATGACCACGGTGTCCACGCCGAGGCCCTGAAGCTCCACCTCCAGCCGGGTGTCGAAAAACGCGCTCGCGTACTTCTTGAGCACCACCGGCTCCGACGGCCGCGGATCGATGCGTTCGTCCACATTCACCCAGTCGCTGCCCTTGACGAGGATCGAGAGCGCCGGGACCTTGGCGACGAACCGACCGCCGTCTCGCAGGTGCGGCTCGTAGGCGACGGTCGTGAAGAATACGGGTAGCGCACGTGCCCGGAATTCGTCGAGCAGCTTCGCCGTCACCGAAAGCTCGGCGCCGTAGTCACCGCCGAGCCCCGTGCCGGGGTCGGTGAAGCCGTTGATGAAGTCGACGATCAGGAGGGCCGGTCGTGTGCCGTAGCCGGACCGCGAGGAGAATCCCTTGCGCTCGTACTCGGCGCCGGTCGCCGCTTGCCAGCCGCCCGCGGCGCGCCCGTCGCCGGATGGCCGTGCGTCGCGCCGATTCGCGCCGGCCGTTTCCCGGCCGCCGGTACTCCCGCCTCCCGCGCGCGCGGCGTGCGACCTGCCTGCCGGTCGAGGCGCGGACGCTGGTGCCGACGCAAATCCGTGCGGTAACCGCGCCGCCGCCGTCCCCGTGAGCACCGGCAGGACGGATTGCCCGTAGGCATCGAGCGTCGCTTCCTCCGAATCGTGCATGAGGTAAATGGCGAAGTGGTCGGTGCCCATGTCCCGCAGTGTCGTGAGCTTCGCGATGTGGTCCTCGACCCGTCCCAGCACGCAGAAGCGGTCCACGATGTTGTCGGGAACGAAGTCGGTCGAGGGGTTGCCGGCGCGGCCGTGGTGGGAGTAGTCGTAGTCCGCGCGGTCCTTGATGTAGTCGGAGAGCACCTTCGGCACGCTCGACGAGTTCTCGCCGTAGCGCTTGACGAGTTCGGCCACGTGGTTGCCGACCATGCCGCCGAACCAGCGAAGCTGCTCGCGCTGATGCGCGATGTCGTCGCCGACGTAGGCCGGCGCCACCACGGCGGTCGCAACCGAACCCGGTGCGCGTCCCTGCCGCGTGGCGGCGTCCATGACCGCGGCGCGAGTCCACTCCAGGATCTGGGGATCGGCAAGCTGGAGCACGAAGCCGTCGGCGTGGCGCCCGATGGTGTCGAGGGCGCGGGGGCCGTATCCGGCGCCCCACATCGGGAGGTCCCAGCCCCGCTCCACCCACGGGAACCGGATCTCGGTCCCGTGGTAGTCGACCGTCTCGCCCGCCACCAGGCCCTTGACCACCTGCATGGCCTCGGCCATCTCGGCCAGGGTCCGGGGCTTGCGCCCGATCACGCGAAGCGCCGAATCCCCCCGTCCGATCCCGCAGATGGTCCGCGGGCCGTAGGCGTCGTTCAGCGTTGCGAAGGTCGACGCGAGCACCGTCCAGTCGCGCGAGCCCGGGTTGGTCACCATCGGACCGACGACGATGCGCTCGGTCTCCGCCAGGATCCGGGCGAGGATGACGAACGGCTCCTGCCACAGCACGTGGGAGTCGAACACCCAGACGTGGGTGAAGCCGTTCGCCTCGGCGCGCCTAGCCAGCTCGACCACGCGCCGGGCGGGAGGATTGGTCTGCAACACGACGCCGAAGTCCATCGGTCCCTCCGGTCGCGCACCTTTCGTCAACGTTTCGAGGCCCTACCGCCCCGCTTCGCCGAATGCGGGTAGACAGTCAGCGTATCAGGGCGCGATTCGAGCCTCCACCGCGAGGCTTGCGATTCGTTCCGCGGTCGCTCCGCCTATGCCTTGGCGCTCGTGTCGTTCATGCCGAGTCCGCGCTCGATCGCCACTACGTCGGCGGGGCGCTCGAACGGGGCGGGAGCGGACTCGCCGCGGGCTCGCTCGCGACCCACAGAGGCGAAGAAGTCCTCCAGGCCGGCCGGCGTGATCACCCACATCATCACCAGGTCGTCGTCGCTCTCGTTCAGGATTTCGTGCTTCACGTCAGGGCCGAGAAAGCACGCGGACCCGGGAACGAGGGGATGGCTCACCCCGTCGACGACGACCCTTCCCCGGCCGCGGAAGCAGATCTGGAGCTCGACCTGGGCGCCGTGCGAGTGAGGCCGTACGCGTCCGCCGGGCGCTATCGTCTGGTAACCCATCGACAAGGCGCCGAACCCGGTCTCGGACGGCACCAGCTTCGGGTCGGCATGACCATTTGCCGGCATCGGCTGCCACCACGAGCGGCCCTCTTCCGGCTGCACGACGATCGCGCGGCCGCGGGCGTCTTCCGTCGGGCTCATGATCACCTCCCCGCGTGCTCCGGCACCGCGACGCTCGCGGCGATGCGTCCCCATTATGTGCGGCCGGGCGGTCGATGGCGACCGGCCGGATCGCCCACCGGCAAGGAACCCCCACCGGCAAGGAACCCTCGTATCCTGGGTATCGGGTGAAGCTCCGCACGAAGTGTCGTTGCCAGAAACTGCAGTGTCTAGCTAGACTAGATGGACTAAGTCAGAGGTCGACGTGATGCGAATCGTCAACATGCACGAAGCCAAGACTCACCTGTCGCGCCTCGTCAAGGCCGCCGCCGAAGGCGAGCCGTTCGTGATTGCGCGGGCAGGCAAACCGGTGGTCAAGGTCACCGCCGTGAGTGCCCCGGATGCCGGGTCGCGCCGGCGGCTCGGATTTCTGGCCGGCAAGATCGAGGTGCCGGATGATTTCGACCACATGGGCACCGAGGCAATCCGGTCCATGTTCGAGGGCGGCGAGTGAAGGTTCTTCTCGACACTCACCTGCTGCTCTGGGCAGCAGGCATGCCGGAGCGGCTGCCGGCGAAGGCACACGTCCTGCTGGAGCGGGCCGAGACGGAACCGATGGTCAGCGTCGCCTCGCTCTGGGAAATCGCGATCAAGAGCGGGCTCGGGCGTGCCGATTTCAGCGTCGACCCGCGATTGTTGCGCCGGGGCCTGCTGGAGCACGGGTACGTCGAGCTGGACGTGAACGGCGCGCACGCGACGGCCGTCGATCTGCTCCCGCCAATTCACCGGGACCCATTCGATCGACTCCTGGTCGCCCAGGCACAGATTGAAGGCATCACGCTGCTGACCACGGACGAGATCGTCGCGCGCTATCCCGGGCCGATTCGGGCGTTCTGACGCTGCTCGCGATTCCGGCGCCGGGCGTCCGCGTTCGATACGACGGCCGGCTCCGGACCCGAATCGGTCCCGTTTCGCCACGCCATGCGTGAGCTTTCCGACGCCGGGAATCCATGCCGCCGCCCGCGACGATCACGTCGTAGCCTTCGACGCGCGGCGGGCTCATGTGCGCCATCCGAGAAAGTGCCGCTCCAGCAAAGAAATCGCCGCGCTGACCAGCACCCCCAGAAGCGACAGGACCACGACGCCGGCAAACAACCGGTCCAGGTCGTAGAGCGACCCCGCTTCCAGGACATAGGCGCCGATGCCGTATTCCGCCCCGAGCATCTCCGCGGCGACCAGCAGGATGATTGCGATCGCCAGGCTGATCCGAAGCCCGGACAGGATTCCGGGCATGGCGCCGGGCAGCACGATCTTGCGCACGATGGACAGCCAGCTCAGCCCGAAGCTCTGCGCCATGCGGATCAACGTGCGATCGACATTGTCCACGGCCCCGTAGGTGGCCACGACCATCGGCGTGAAGGTGCCGAGGGCGATGAGTGCATATTTCGACCCCTCGTCGATCCCGAACCAGATCACGAACAGTGGAAGAAGCGCGATCTTCGGAATCGGAAAGATGGCCGCGACCAGCGGCATCAGCCCGGATCGGATGTAGGAAAAGAGCCCGATGAGGACGCCGGTACCGATGCCGACACTCACCCCGAGCGCGGCGCCCACGGCCAGCCGGCTCAAGGAGATCGAGAGATGCTCGTACAGCAGGCCCGACACGTGGAGATCGCGAAAGGCCACCAGGACGTCCGAGGGTTTGGGAAGGGTCAGCGCCGAAATCCAGCCGGAGCGGGTGCCCCATTCGGCAACGGCGATCAGCACCGCGAATACCGCGAAGCCGACCCATCGCCGGGGTGTCGGCGCGAAACCGCCGCCGCGGAAGCTGATGATCCTGGCGACTCTGTCCGCGGCCTGCACCGCGGACGGCAATGTGGCGTCAGACATTGATGAGCTCCGCATCCGCGGCGCGTGCCTCGTCGCGCATGATTGTCCAGAGGTATCTCTGATGCCGTTCCAGATCGGCATCGCCGAACTGCCGCTCCGCCAGCGGCTTGTCGATCTGGATGACTTCGCGGATCCGCCCGGGTCGTCGCGAGAGCACCACGATCAAATGTCCGAGGCGGACGGCCTCGGCAAGGTCATGAGTGACGTAGACGGCCGTGAACGGCCTTCGGATCCACAGGTTGATCAAATCATCCATCAACAGCTCGCGGGTCTGGCTGTCGAGCGACGACAGCGGCTCGTCCATCAGCATCACCGCCGGATTGACCGCAAGTGCGCGCGCCACCGCGACCCGCTGCTTCATGCCGCCGGAGAGCTGCCTCGGCAGCGCGTTCGCAAAGTCCGAGAGCTTCGTGCGCGCCAGGACGTCGTCGATGATCTCCCTGGCCGTCGCACCCCGCAGTCCGTGATCCTCCAGGACCAGGGAGATGTTTCCGTAGACGGTCCGCCACGGCAGGAGGGCGAAATGCTGAAATATGTAGGTGAGCGGGTTCAGGCAGCCTTCCGGGGGGCTACCGATCTGCAGCACCTGGCCGACGTCGGGACACTCCAGACCGCCGATGAACCGCAGCAGCGTCGACTTTCCGCAGCCGGAGGGTCCCAGGATGCATACGATCCGGAACTCCGGGATTTCGAGGTCGATGTCGCGCACGACCTCGAGCTCCCCATAGGAATGACCGATACCCTGAAGCCGGATGTCCATGGATTCACCCCGGTCGAAGGGCTGGCCGTCTCGGCCAGCCCGGTGATCCATGTTCTGTCAGATGATCCTGACGTAGGACTGATCGACCAGGTCGTCGATGGAGATGGATGCGTCCACGAGACCCTCGGCCTTGAACCAGTCCAGTTGATGCTGGACGGAGGAGAGGTTCAGCGCCGCGCCCTGGTTCAGGCGCATGGTGCCGTTGATGATGGACGGCGCCGCCTTTTCGCGCGGACGGTCGGTGTAGACGTACTTGTGGATGAGGTCGACCATCGCGTTCACGCCGTCCTCTCCGCCGCTCCTGTCGATCATGGCGGCCGCGTAGTCGTCGACTCCGCGCGTGAACCCCGCGAGGAAGCTCTCGGTCAGCGCACGTTCGTTCGCGGCGTTCGTCGCCGACGTGAACACGGTCGTGATCTGGTAGTTCGGGACGTAGTCCTGGACGGCCCCGACGATGTGCACCTTCCCCGACCTGGCCAGAGGTTTGGCAATGTGCGGGACGATGCTCCAGGCGTCGATCTGCCCCGACTTGAGCGCGCCGATCACGGCGCCGACCTTCTGCAGAGGCCTGAACGACAGGGTGATTCCCTCGGTGGCGGCGATCTGGGAGCCGGCATAGTGGAATGACGAGCCGGTCTGCGTCATCCCGTAGCTCCTTCCATCCAGTTTGGACGGGTGGGTGACTCCCGCCTTGAAGGCTGCGTCGGAGACTAGGATCTGCTGACCGTCGATGCCCTCTTCCTCGGCCAGGGCGCCGCCGATGACCTTGATTGCGCCCTTCTGGGCGAGAGAGATCAGCCCCCCGGAAATTGCGGTGACCGCGTAGTCGATGTCGCCGCTGGCGATCGCGACCGCCATGGGCTGCGCCGCCTGGAAGAACTTCAGTTCCACGTCGAGGCCGGCGTCGGCGAAATATCCCCGCTCGACCGCGATAAAGCTGCCGGAGTGCGAGGTAAAGCGCAGCGCGCCTACCCTGATCTTCGTGTTTGCCGCAATGGCGGGGGGGGGGGGGGGGGGGGGGGCGCCGGCCGCCCCTCCCGTGATCTTGGTGTTTGCCGCAAGGGGGGGGGGGGGCGGGGTCCCTGCCGCCATCGCGCCCGCCATCAGCGCCAGCGCCTTGCGGCGATTGAGCTTGATCATGTCTTCCTCCGTTGTGACCCGCACGGGTTGGTGTCTCGGGGGCTCAGGCTCCCGCTACCAGTTCGAATTCTATTACGTCGAGCCGTGCCGCGAGCACACCTGCCGTTCCTGCTACCCGCTGGCGGAAGTGTCGTTCATGCCGAGCTGACGCTTGATGGCGACGACGACGGCCGTCCGTCGCTCGAGCAGGACGAGGTTGTCGCGCGCGACCCCGGGCCGATTCGGGCGTTCTGAAGGTACTTGCGATTCCCCCACTCGGTGACGGCCTCCGACATGCCTGCTTTACCGGCGGCGGGCGATGCGGATCGCCGGCGTCAACACGGCCGACCGACCCGGTACCGGCTCAATGGGCGCGGGGTGCGGCCTTCATCGAGAACGCCGGCGCCGCGACGCCGTCGATCTCCGCGTTCACGCACGCCGGCCGGCCGCTCGCGAGCGCCCGGGCGAGTGCCGCGTCGAGTCCGGCGGGATCCGTGACGTGCTCGCCATGGCATCCCAGACCGGCCGCGGCCAGGTCGTAGCGGGCGCTCGGCGCCAGCTCGCAACCGATGAGGCGATTGGGGCCGTATTCGCGAAGCTGAATCTGATGCTCCGCGTTCCAGCGGAAGTCGTTTCCGATGACGGTCAGGAACGCTGCCTCTTCGCGAACCGCGGTGTCGAGCTCTGTGAAGTGGAACCCGGCGGTTCCGTCTCCCATCATCGCGACGACGGTCGCCTCGGGCCGCGCGAGCTTCGCGGCCAGGGCGTGGCACAGACCGCCGCCGATAGCGCCGGAAAGGCCGTTGATGATGCGCACGGGTGCGGTGCACAACGCCTGCGACCACTGCCCGAACTCGCCGCCGTCGCAGACGAGGACGGGGTCCGGGGCCGCGTCGAGGACGCGCTGTACCGCCTCGCAGGCGGCGCGGGGATGAAACCGGACGTCGGCCTCGGCGACGACCATGCGGTTCCCGATGGTGCCGGCGACCTCGTCGCGCCAGGCGCGGTGTGATGTCCTGGGCGCCCCGACAGCCTCCGCGGTCGCTGCGGCGACCATCGCGTCCACTGCCAGATCAGGATCCGCGCATGCGGACACCGCGACCCGATCGCCCACGAGCCGCCGGGCGCGGTCGACCATGACGTCTTCGGCGTCGACGACCACCAGCTCGGCCGCGGCGTGCACCGCCGGTGGCAGCGCGAACCCCACCGCGAAATCGATGGCCTTGCCGAGCAGCACCACCAGGTCCGCGGCCGCGAGCGCGTCGGAGAACGCGCCGAGCGCCGGATCGCGCAGACCCCGCGGGCTTTCCATCGGGACCACGGGGGCTCCGAGAGCGGTCTCGAGTGCCGCAATCCGGGCGCCGTTCCGGCTCCGGTTCATGCACGGGCCGGTGAGGACGACGGGCCGCTTCGCTCGTGCGATCCGGTTCACGATGGCCCTGGCGGTCGGGTGCGCGAGCGCACGCGGGCGGCGTTCGAGCTTCGCCGTCCCCACCCGGCCCGCATTGCCGGCGCCGGCTGTGAGCACGTCGAACGGCAGCGCGACGTGCGCGGGTCCCGGCCGTCCCGAGCGCGCGATGGCGATGGCGGCGGCGGTGTCATGCCCGAGCTGCTCGGCGCGCCCGGGTCGCCGCGCGGTCTTGACGATCGGGCGCGCGATGTCGACTTGCGCCAGCTCCTGGAACGCGCCGTTTCCGTCGGCGCCCACCGGGGAGTCGCCGCTCAGCAGGAGGACCGGGCTCTCGGAGTGGCGCGCGGAGAAGAGGGCGGACAGCGCGTTGCCGAATCCCGGCCCGGCGGTCACCAGCGCGACGCCGAGCTCGCCGGTGACCTGCGCCCAGGCGTCGGCCATGTGCACCGCCGCGCTCTCGTGGCGGACGTGCACGATGGAGATGCCGGTGTCGATGCACGCATCGTAGACCGGCATGATCTGGTTGCCGGACAGGCTGAAGACGCGCCGCACACCGGCCTGCACGAGGGTGTCGACGAGAAGCTCGGCGCCGTTCATCGACTCATTTCCCGGCTGTGAACGGTTCGCCTCCGAAGCGCTCGCGGGTCGCAATCTCCTCCACGCCGCGCCGGCGCAGCTTCCTGAGCTGCTTCACCGGCCGTCCGAGTGGCACGATCGCCGCCACCGCGAACTCTTCCGGGATGCCGAGCAGGGCCTGGACCTCGGGCTCCCGGGCCACCGCGATGGTGGTGATGGTGCCGCTGAACCCGGCCTGGCGGGCGCCGAGCAGGACGTTCCACACGAACGGATAGATCGAAGCGCCGCTGATGACCCCGACCCGATCGAGGTACTGGTCGGTCGAGGCGACCACCTTCAGGTCCACCACGAACACGAGCACCACGTCCGCGGTGCGGAACGGGCGCGTCAGATGGGGCGGCGGCGCAGTCTGCTCGAAGACCGACTCCGGCAACGCGCTCGGCACGATCGAGTTCCACGGATTCTCCCCCGCCGCCCTCTGGGCCGCGTACCGCTTCGCGGCGGGCTCGGCGAGCTTCGCCAGCGAGTCGCGGGTCGCGGGGTCCCGCACCACGATCACCCGGTTGCCCTGGCGGTTGCCGCCGCTCGGTGCGAAGCGGGCGTGCTCCAGGATTTCGTGGAGTACCGCGTCCGGCAGCGGTTCGCCGGTGAATTCCCGGGCCGCGAATGCGGTCCGCATGACTTCGTTCAGTTCCATGGCTGTCTCGCGTCGGGAGGCGCGCGGCACGATACCGCAATCTGTACCGTGATTGAGGGGCACTGTTCACGCACGCAGGGTTTCGGACAGAAGCGCATGCACCTGCACCGATTCAACCGCGGACCTCCGTCGAAAAGCCACTCCGATCCGCACTTCAGATCGGCCGTCCAGGCCGTCAGTTGTCGAGTGGCGGCATATCTTCAGGGTCGATACCCGGGACGAAGGTAATGCCTGCTCTTTGCTTCCAGTCATGCGGATAGGCCGCATAGAAGATCACGCACTTTTCGTCGCACTCATATGCGATGTCGTTGTCCTTCGGGATGTACAGCACGTCACCCGGGTTGCAGACATAAGCTTCACCACCGCAGGTCAAACGGAAGGTTCCTTCCATGCAGTAGATAATCTCGTCGCAGGTAAGCCGCCACGGCACGGAGACCTGATTCAGGAAATTCAGGCCACCGCACATCGTATCGCTGACCGCGCTGGTCACAAAGGGTTTGATGTAGGATTTTCCGGGCTCCAGCGAGTGCAGTCTATGTTCGATGTCTCGAAATCCAAAATGTTGAGGTTTGTTGCTCATCGTGTCTTCCCCTTTCAGAGAGATTGCAGAATGGATTCGTTCAGTTCGATCTTGTAGCCGTCCGGATCCTCGCAAAACGCGATTACGCGGGTGCCGTTTTTCATTGGCCCGGGAGGTCGAGTGATATTGACACCCTTGGCGGCCAGCTCCTTGCAGGCCTTGTAGACATCCGGTGTTTCGATGCAGATGTGGCCCCAGCCATTGCCCTTGTCATAGTCACCTTCCTGGCCCCAGTTTTCGGTCAGTTCCAACGTTGGAAACTCTGCTTCCGGGCCGTAGCCGATGAAGGTGTTGGTGAATTTTCCATCAGGATAATCTGTCCGGCGCAGCACCTGCATTCCCAGAATGCCGCAATAGAACTCAAGCGATCGGTCAGTGCTCTTGACGCGCATCATCGTATGCGCCAGTCGAAAGCCTGGTGACGGCATTTTTTCGCTCATGTCACTTTCCTCAGGTCGTGGGTTGTGGTCGCGAGATCGAAGGCGATCATTTGAGGATACATCATCAAAACGTGGAAAGATCAGACAAAACGCCAATCTGCGGAGATTTTCCATGAGGATACGGAAACAATCAGGCAATGTCTTGCGATTTTCGCAGTGGCAACGATGGACCCAATCCAGAACCGAGTGTCCACCGAAGTCGGGCTTTGGTCAGTTCCGGAGCGTCTACCAGGGCGAAACGAATCCACGGAGGCGCCGCGGACGTGGAGCGTCACCGGAGAGATCGAATCCGGACAGCCTGCAACCGCTGGCGCTTGGAGTCAGCGCAGCGCCTGAAGGACCTCGCCAAGCACTTCCAGGCTCTCGAACGTGTTCGGATGCGGCCACACCGTGATGTGCCTGACGCCCAGCGCCTCGAACTCGAGAAGCTGCTCCGCGATCCGCGACGGCGGACCGGTCAGGGGCGTGATGTCCTCCGACACCGGTCGTCCGCCCGGCGGACACACTCGCACCGTGACGTTCAGCTCCAGCGTCGCCGGATCCCTCCCGTGTTTCTCGCATCCCGCGAGCATCGCGTCGCGGATTTCGACGTAGGCCCCGGAGCGGCTGTCGCCCGATGCGAGCCAGCAGTTCCACTGATCCGCGTGCTGCGCGACGAGGCGCTTCATCCGCGGGCCGCGTCCGAGGACGCCAATCATGATCGGCGGCCCGCCCGTCCGAGGACCCTTGGGAATGTTCTCGGCCTCGTGCGTGGTGTAGAACTCGCCATCGAACGTCACCTTCTCTCCGCGCAGCAGCGGACGGATGATCCGCAGCGCCTCCTCGAACCGGCCGACGCGCCGTTCCCACGGGTAGCCGAACGCCACGTGCTCGGACACGAAGTCCCCGGCGCCGAGCCCCAGGATGAGGCGCCCCTCGCTCAGCTCGTCGATGGTGTCCGCCATCCGGGCGAGCAGCGCCGGGTTGCGGTACCCCGTGTTCACCACCAGGGTCCCGATCTCCACCCGGCGCGTCTCCCGCGCGAGCGCCCCGGCGGTGACCATGCACTCCCAGGCACCGTAGACGCGGCCGACGAGCTCCGGCGGCGCGCTCGCCCCGAGCGCCTCGAGCTCGCCCGCGGCGGAGTAGCAGAAGTGGTCGACCAGCCACACCGAGTCGAACCCGACTTCCTCGGCCCGGCGCGCGAACCGCATGATGTCGGCTCCGCTCGCGGTGTCCCCGCCCATCGCGTCGGTCTCGTGCGGCAGACAGAATCCGATCTTCATCACGGCGTACCTCCGGAGGGATGCGGAGACGGCGAACACCGAAGCTCGCGGGCGTGCGCGGCGGGTGCACCGCCCGTCGCGCCCAACACGCCGCGCCCCCGCCTCAGTCCGCGGCGCGATCCATCAGCAGCCGCGCGTTGATCTGCTTCGCGATGGCCGCGAAGAAGATGAACCGATCCTCGTGCGGATCGATGATGATTACGTCGTCGCACATCGCCTTGAAGGGCGTGCGCGCCTCGCTCGGGGTGCCGGTGGCGATGCCCAGCAGATACTTGCCGCGCGCACGGGCATATCCGCATTCGAACCCGGTCCACGCCTCGTGATCGATGCTGTCGAGCAGCACCACGACCGCATCGGCGTCGTCCACCACCTTCTCGTACGCCGACTGCAGCTCGCGCGGCGTGAGCGTGGCGGGATCGATGTCGAGATCTTCCTGCGGGATCAGCATCTCGATATACGGATTGTCGTCGGTCACGGCCTGGCGCAGATCCTGGTTCCACCAGCGCGTCGCCGGCGAGAGGCTGTAGGAGGCGAGATAGACCTTCACCGGACTCTGGATGCCGCGCACCAAGACCGCGGTCTCCACCTCCGGCTCCGGGCTGGTCTCTCTCTGCGCGGCGACCTGGAGCGCTTCCTGCAGGCTGAACCGTTCGTTGATCAGCGCCTCGCCGATGATGACGCCGTGGATGTTCGGCAGGTAGCGCAGCCGGGCCATGTCCTCGAGGCTGTGGACGGTGCCGCTGGAGTACACCGGAATGACCACGTCCTGGTTCATCTCCATCGTCAGTGCGAGCGAGATCGAGGCGTCGCCCTCGAACCGGTCGATGTCGAAGTGGATGATGCCCGCGACCCCCGCCATCTGGAGGTCGTAGACGATGTCCTGCGGCCGGAACGCGGTCTGCGTCCGCCAGCCGTCGATCATCACGTAGCTGTCCTTGGTCGCGATGTTGGCGAGGATTGCCCCCGGATACCGGGCGCATGCTTCGGCCAGCAACTGCTGGCTGGTGATGGCGAGCGTGCCCAGCACCACGTGGGCTGCGCCCGCATCGAACCAGGCCTCGATGTGGTGCAGCGTACGCATGCCGCCCGCGACCTGCGCCGGGATGTGCGTCGAGGCGATGAGCTCGCCGATGAGATCGTGGTTCGTGTCGTCCTTGCCGAGCGCCGCGTCCACGTCGAGGAGGTGCAGCCTTTCGGCGCCCTGGGCCTCGAACTTCGCGATCGCCTCTTCCGGCGCGATCGGGTGGACGATGTTCTCGGCCGCGGGGGAGACCCGCGTGACCACCCTGCCTTCGGATATCTGAATTTCTGGAAAGACCAGCATGGCGCCGAGCCCCGTCGCTACTGTCCGTACATGTAACCCGGCAGCCACAACACGATCTGCGGGAACAACATGATAAGGGCAAGGCCCATCAACTGGATCACCATGAACTGCATCATGCCGAGGTAGATGTCCTTCAGGTCCCACTCGGGCACCACGCCCTTGAGGAAGTACGCCGACAGGGCGACCGGTGGCGACAGCCAGGCGGTCTGGAGGTTGACCGCCACCAGGATGCCGAACCAGGTCAGGTTGATGCCCATCTTGTCCAGCAGCGGGATCAGGATGGGGACGATGATGAGGACGATCGGGACCCACTCGAGTGGCCAGCCGAGGATGAAGATCAGCACCATGACGATGATCAGGACCTCGATCTGGGACAGATCGAACGACAGCAGCATGTTGGTCAACATGGTGGGTGTGCCCAGCCGCGAGAACACCGCACCGAAGAAGTTCGATGCCGCCACCAGGAACAGGATCAGCACCGAGATTTCCAGCGTCTTGACCAGTGCGTCCTGGAACTTCGCCGGCGTCATCTTTCGATAGGCGAGGGTCATCAGCAGCGCGCCGAACGCGCCGCAGGCCGCGCCCTCGGTCGGGGTCGCCCAGCCGAGCAGGATCGAGCCGAGGGCGAACCCCACCAGCAGGGCAGGGGGCACCAGACCCAGGTAGAACTCGGTCCACACCTCGCTGATGTAGAAGCCGAGCGGCCGGTTGGCGAGGAGCCAGCGGTGCGCCCTCATCAGGGCCAGGAAAAGCGCCGCGTACACCAGGAAATAGACCACCAGGGCCAGCAGCCGATCCAGCAGCCCGTCTCCGGGAAGCGCCACGGTGGTGAAGGTGTGCACGGCGACGGTTGCGGCGACGAACAGCGCCACTGGAATGACGATGGCGGCAATGAACTCCAGCCACATGGAGCCGGAGTGCGCCAGGCGTTCGTCCTCCGGCAACGGCGGACCGAGCGCGGGGTTCAGCCAGCATCGGATGAGGGAATAGGCGGTGTACAGGCAGGCCAGCAGGATGCCGGGAACGATGGCGGCGGCAAACAGATCGGTCACCGGCACTTCCAGCACCGGCCCCATGACCACCAGCATGATCGACGGCGGGATCAGGATCCCGAGGGTGCCGCCGGCGGTGATGGTACCGGCAGCCAGCTTCACGTCGTAGCCGGAGCGGTTCATGGTCTTGGCAGCCATGATGCCGAGGATCGTCACCGATGCGCCGACGATCCCGGTGGCGGCCGCAAATATGGTCGAGACGAACAGCACCGCGATGTAGAGCGCGCCGCGGGTGCTGGCGAGCACGAGCTGCACGGCGCGGAACAGGCGCTCCATCAGCCCCGCCTGCTCCATCAGGATGCCCATGAAGATGAACAGCGGCACCGCCGCGAGCGTCTGCTCCAGCATCACGTTGTTGAACTGCAGCGTCATCAGGTAGACGACGAGCTTCGGCCCGAACCCCCAGGCCCCGAACGCCAGCCCGAGGAAGATGAGGGTGAACGAGATCGGGAATCCGACGAAGATCGCGAGCAGCATGACCGCGATCATGATGAAGCCGATGGCTTCGGGGCTCACGTCACGGCCACCGGTTCTTCTGCATCGCGTAGACGCACTTCAGGAGTTCCGAGACGCCCTGGATGATCAGGAAGAGCGCGCCGAGCGGCATGGCCGTGCGCACCGGCGCAACGGGCGCCATCCAGGCGGTGTCCATGCTCAGCTCCCAGCGTACCCATGCCTTCTCGGCGAAGCCGTAGGAGATCAGCAGGAAGAAGATCATCGCCGGAAAGAACAGGGACAGGTACAGGAAGGCATCGATGATCGCCTGCCGGCGCGGCGCCCAGTGCCGGTAGATGAAGTCGGCGCGGATGTGGACGCCCCGCATCAGGGCGTAGCCGGCGCCGACCATGAACAGCGCGCCGCTCAGCATCCGGCTCACGTCGTAGGCCCACATCGTGGGGGCGACGAAGAGCTTGCGCGCGAGCACCTCCCACACCATGGCGATCATGAGCGGGACCAGCATCCAGCAGAAGATGCGCCCGCTCCACAGGCTGAAGGTGTCGATCCAGGTGATGGCCGAGCGCATCCAGCCCGCCATGTCGGGGGGCAGATCGCCGGGTTCGCCGCCTCGCCGTTCGGCGATCAGCTCGTCGGTGATGTCCAGTTCTTCGGGTATGTCGGACATTGCCCGTTCATCCCCCGCTGCCGCGCTCGGACCAATCCACCCCGGCGACGCCGTGGTCGAAGGCCCGAATCGCTCGTCCCCCGAACCGTGCTCCGTTGCCGCCATCGGGCCGCGGAGCCGGACCGGATTCTTCGCGCGGCGGAGACCGTGCTCCGCCACGCGAGGTCCTACACTACTTCATTCGTCGTGCATCCGCTCTACTTCAGCGACTTGGCGAACGCCTGGCCGAGATTGGCGTTCGAGGTCTGCGCACCGGCCCAGAACGGCACGGCGATTTCCGCGAATGCCTTCTGCGAGTCCCACACTTCCTTGAAGAACGCGTTCTCCGCGGCGTTCTTCTCCAGCGAAGCCTTGGCCGCGTTCATGTACTCGCTGAAGT
>MKWU01001664.1_pt1 | contig 37193 bp, 37 predicted proteins | sample 809101 | NCBI WGS metagenome assembly MKWU01 (sample SAMN05860141, study PRJNA318959) | sponge metagenome | host: Aplysina aerophoba | place: Slovenia: Piran, Adriatic Sea, Gulf of Piran | collected 2013-05-07
CGGGGCGACCTGGAACGACGTTATCGCGAGCGGGCGGCCGCCCAACCTGCATAAAGGCCAGGCGCCCGATCCCGAGGAGAAGCAGTATCTCAGGAACGGCTTCGCCACGCCGTCCGGCAAGGTGGAGTTCTATTCCGAGGTGCTCGAAAATCTCGGCTTCGACCCACTGCCCTATTACCGCGAGGCGGCGGAGCCCTGCGAGCGCTTCCCGATGGCGTTGTTCATAGGCTGGCCCGAGGACGAGTATTTCCGCTCCGGCCACCGCCATATCCCGGAGCTTCGCCGGCGCGCGGCGGACCCGATGTTCATGATCGCGCCTGCGGACATGGAGCGGCTCGGCTTCGAGGAAGGCGCTTGGGCCCGGCTTGAGACCTCGACCGGCGCCATGGTGGCCCGCGTCTTTGGACGCTCCTCTATGCCGAAGGGCCTGGTGCGGGTGCCGCATGGCTGGTGGAAGCCGGAATCGCGGCCGGGGTTGGAGAACATGTCCGGCATGTGGGCCTTCAATGACGGGCAGGTGACGCCCGACGACGAGGAGGCGCTGATCGACCGCGAACAGGGCATCCCCCACATGAAGGGCATGCCGTGCTCGCTGGTCGCGCTGACGCCGGATGAGGTGGCGGCGCTCGAGGCCGAATTCGGTCCGACCAACGAGCTGCCGCGTGGCCCGGAAGGCAAGGTGCTGCAGTCCACCTCCAAGCCCGACGACTTCATGTTCGACGATATCACCGGCGACGGCGTGGAGTTCGAGGCGATATCCCTCTCCATCTACGGCCGCACCTCGGCGATGTAACGCAAGGCGCCGCCCCCTCCCCCGTCTCCGGGCCGGACCAAGGGGGCGGCGGTTTCGCCTGCAGCAGAAATGCTGTAGGGGACGGCGCATGTCTTTTCGGAGGGATGCGCCGTTGTCGTATGAGACGTTGACAGCCGAGGTCGAGAACGGCCTGCTCACGCTCACGCTCGACCGGCCGGACCGGCTGAACGCCGTCAATGCGGCCATGATCGGCGAATATATTGACGCGCTGGACGCGGCCGACCGCGACGACGGCGGCCTGGTGGCGCTCCGGCTGTTCGACATGAAGAAGCCGGTGATCGCGGCAGTGAACGGCCCGGCAGTCGGCTTCGGCGCGACGCAGATCCTGCCGATGGACATGCGCCTCGCCTCGACGGAAGCCCGGTTCGGCTTCGTCTTCTCCCGGCGCGGCGTGGTGATGGAGGCGGCGTCCTCCTGGTTCCTGCCGCGCCTGGTTGGCATGCAGCGGGCGATGGAGTGGGTGGCGACGGGCCGCGTCTTTTCTGCGGAGGAGGCCTTGGCCGGCGGTCTGGTGCGCTCGCTGCATGCGCCGGAGGAACTGCTGCCGGCGGCGCGCGCGCTCGGCCGCGAGATCGCGGACAACGCCTCGCCGATGTCGGTCGCACTCTGCCGGCAGATGATGTGGAAGATGCTGGGAGAGGACCACCCGATGACCGCGCACCGGATCGACTCCCTCGGCATGGCCTACACCGGCGCCTCGGCGGATGCGCGCGAGGGCATCGCCTCCTTCCTGGAGAAGCGCCCGCCCGCCTTCGGCTCCACGCCCGGCAAGGCGATGCCGGCCTTCTACCCCTGGTGGGACGAGCCCCGCCACGGCTGAGGTACGGGCCCCGGCCCGAATCCCGGGCCGGGGAGCGGAATCGACCGTTCCTTCCGACGTGCCAGTACCGTTTTCACTCTCCCGCCACCCATGCCCAATCACAAGCCGCGTCAGGTCCATGCTGGCCCCGTTGCCCGGTTCGGCACTGGCGGCGCGGTTCGCTATCCACTATGTTCTTTCCGAAATAGAGGAAAGATAATGAGACCTACCTTCACGGTCCCGGGTCTTTCGCCGAATGAGGCGGCCTGCGTCACCGGGGTACCTCTCAAGCAGGTGCACCGCATCATTGACGCGGGGCTGCTCGGCGATGCCGCGCGCAGCGGCAATCGCGCACGCACCATCCACCACGACGGTTTGGTGGGCCTGAAGCTCGCCCACGAGACGACCGAAATCCTCACCCTGGAGGGGCGCCGACGGCTCGTTCGCTTTGTGTTTGATCACCCTCAAACGATAGCGGCACGTGAGTGAGCGCCATGTTTCGGTCGATGTGCGGTCGGTGAAGGGCGACGTGCGCAAGGGCCTGTCCCTTCTCGCGAAGTCGCGTGAGGCGGTGTCGTGCGACGACGCTGTGCTCTCCGGAACCCCGTGCATCGCCGGAACCCGCATTCCGGCTCACGACATTGCGGAGATGATTGCCAATGGAGATGACACCGGATCAATCCGGGCGGCGTTCCCGCAGCTCTCGGAAGCGCAGATCGAGCTCGCCAACTTCTACGCACGAGCCTATCCGCGGCGGGGCCGTCCGCGTCGAAATCTCTGCTGGCGCGGACGAGAGCCCATCGCGTCGAGCGAGATCGCCCTCGATGAACTGTCTTCGACCCGGCGAAGTTCCTGATCGACGAATGCCTGAGCCCCACCCTGACGGCCATGGCACGCGGGCGCGGGTTCCCGGTGTCCACTCACGTGATCTGGCTTGAACTGCGATCCCGGCAGGAACAGGTGTTGGTCCGGCGCGCGATCGATGACGACTACGTTCCGGTGACACACGACAGCGCTGACTTCACCGCGTTGATGGAAAGTGAGCCCGCCACCCGGGGATGAACTGCATGAACGTAGCGCGCGGATTCATGAGCTTCTATGCCCGGCAGACGTTGTTCGAATTTCGGAACAAGCTCTGAGGCTATCAACGCAAGCCTGGGCTCCTACGACCAATCGGGACACAACCGCTCATGCCTCTCGGGGAGGAACAGGCAGAATTTCCAGCAGGTTTGCACCCAGAACGCGGTCCATCTCCGACTCGCTCATGGAATCGCAGTAACGGCGCACATAGTCCAGGCTCTGCTTGTAGGTACAGAATCGTTCTACATTGGGCATGTCCGAACCCCAGACCAGCGTCCCTGCGCCATAAAGCCGGTGCAGGTCCTGCACCAGGACCTGCAATTCGGGATAGGGATAGTCGTACCGACCGCCCCAGGATATGGGGTAACAGACCTCAAGCCAGACGTTGTCCCGGCGGTAGATAGCGTCGACCGGCTCCGGAATATCCCATTGGCCATTGCTGGAGAAGAACTGCACGGGCGGCGTCATGACACACACCCATCGAATTCCCGGATAGCGGCCTACCAGGTTCCCAAAGCGAGCCATCACCTTCACATAGCTTGGCCGGTCGTAGTCGGGGATGGCCGAGAACTCTATGAAGACCGGACGCCCGGTTTCCTCGACCAGCGACCAGAAACCGTCGAACCGTTCGTCGTCCATCCAGACATCGAAGCCGTAGCGGCTGAACTGTTCGACGGAGTAATAAAGGCCCTTCAGGTCCAGCTTGTGGATTGCGCGGTTTGCTTCCGTCATCCAGTAGTCGGTGTCGGCCCGAGCCTCGTCGACGTGAAACAGGCCGGTAAACCGGTGCGGAAACTGGCGCTGGGCAAGTGCGTTATAGTCGTTCATGTAACCGTAGGTGAACCCGGCCTGAAGGACGATGTGGTCGATCCCGGCGGCGTTCATGTGGGTGATCATGCCCTCGGGCGTTGATTCGATCTCATACATCGCCGCCGGCATGTACTGGACGTAGTAGTCTTCGCCACCGGCCCTGAACTCGATGCGGCCATAGGGTCCGACGCGAAAATCAATGTCGGTGCGCAATCCTTCCCAGGTTGTCGTACCCTCGCGAAACAGGTGCTGGGCCGACGACGACGCGCCGTCCCGCAGCCGGAAGACCCTGGCCGCAGGCCGGGTCAGGTTCTTTTGCAGGTATTTCAGGTGCAGCTCGCGCGAGGGGAGCCCACAGGCACCGGACCACTTTTCGAAGATGTGCGCATGGGAATCCACGATCATGCCAACCCCTCCCTGATGGGTGCACGTGCTCGGCGTTGTACGGCAGCCCGCGCAGAAACGCACTCCGCCACCAACACATGTCAGCCCTTGGCCAACTCGTTGAGGTAGTGATCGTAACGGTCCTGCATGACCCCCCTGGCCACCATCTGATCGGACCAAATGTCCAGAAAGAATTTCCAGGCACTGTCCCGTGGCGGATGGCGCAGGTCTTGGCCTTCATTCCAGTCAGCATATGCTGATTGACGATATGGGCCCAACCGGAATTCCTGCGCTGGAACAGCATCGCGTCCAGGTTGCCGGCGGCCCGGATGTCGGCATTCCGTGTCCGAACCGGTTCAGCGGCCAGGATGATGGTGCCCGGTGTCGTGATGACCCTGGCTTCCGGATAGGTGGTCCTCACCCGGTTTTCTCCGGCCGATCCGATGTTGACAGAGAACGTGAAATCGGGACCGTCGAAGTCGCCGTCGCTCTTGACGCGGTCGGCATTGTCCTCGAGCACCGAGGCAGACGACCCTCGCACCACATGGGACCGACATGGTTCACCGCCAGGGCCCGGGCGCTGGTCAATGCTGGCGGACCACGCGCCGGCGCCGTGATCCGGGACTGCATTGAACCCGGCTTCACGCCCCGGACCGGCCGGGTGCCGCGCGTTCGCCAGCCGACCTCGGACGCGACTCCGGCGCGACGCTGACCAGGGCGAAGGTTGCCTGGCTCGCGAACCTCGAATGGGCCCCACTGTAGAGGCGCACGAGGCTCAGCCTCGGATTCACTCCGGAACAGTCGACGGCGCCTGAGCGCCGGCTGGCCGGGTTGCGCGCGCCGCAGCGTTCCGGGGCGGGTGGAGTGCCGCGGTGACCTGCTGTACCGTCCGGGACCGACACGTCACCTTCGGGGATCCCGGTCCATGAACGGTCATGTCCTGGCAATCGACCAGGGAACCACCTCCACCCGCGCCCTCGTCTTCGATGGCGAAGGGCGGATCTGCGGTCTCGGCCAGCAGGAATTCACCCAGCACTTTCCCGCCGAAGGGCTGGTGGAACACGACGCGCGGGAAATCTGGCGTTCAGTGGTGGTGACCGCGAGGACGGCGCTCGAGCGCGCCGGCATCACCGCTGACCGGATTTCCGCTCTCGGCGTGACCAACCAGCGCGAGACCGTGGTGGTCTGGGACCGCCGGACCGGTACTCCGCTACACCGCGCCATCGTCTGGCAGGACCGGCGCACCGCCGCGATGTGCGACGGGTTCAGGCAGCAGGGTCTCGAGAAGATGGTCAGCGCCCGGACCGGGCTGCTGCTCGACCCGTACTTCTCGGGCACCAAGCTCGCGTGGCTGCTCGATACCGTCGACGGACTGCGCACCCGCGCCGAGGCCGGCGAGGTCTGTTTCGGGACCATCGACAGCTGGCTGGTCTGGAACCTGACCGGCGGACGCGTTCATGCGACGGATGCGACCAACGCGTCGCGAACCCTGCTCTACAACATCGCCGAAGGGCGGTGGGACGAGGAACTGCTGGCGCTGTTTCGCATCCCGGCAGCCATGCTGCCCGACGTCAGGGACAGTGCCGGGGACTTCGGCAACACGGACCCGTCGCTGTTCGGCGCCGGGATCGCGATCCGCGGTGTCGCGGGCGATCAGCAGGCCGCCACCGCCGGCAATGCCTGTTTCCGGCCCGGGATGATGAAGGCGACCTACGGCACCGGCTGTTTCGCGCTGCTGAACACCGGGACCGACCGGGTGAAGTCCGAGAACGGCCTGCTGACCACGATTGCGTGCCGCCTCGGCGGCAAAACCACCTACGCGCTGGAAGGCTCGATCTTCATCGCCGGTGCGGCCGTCCAGTGGCTGCGCGACGGGCTGGGCGTGATCTCCCGGGCTTCCGAAAGCGGCGAACTCGCCGCACGCGCGGATCCGACCCAGACGGTGGTTCTGGTCCCGGCGTTTACCGGTCTCGGTGCCCCGCACTGGGATCCCCGCGCTCGCGGCGCCATCTTCGGACTGACCCGCAGTACCGGACCCGCGGAACTGGCGCGCGCCGCGCTGGAGAGTGTCGCCTTTCAGACCCTCGACCTGCTCGAGGCCATGCACGCCGACTGGTCGGGACCGGACGCGTCGACGGTCCTGCGCGTCGATGGGGGCATGGTGGCATCGGACTGGGCGATGCAGCGCCTGGCCGATATCCTGGCGGCACCGGTCGACCGGCCGGTCATCGCGGAGACCACGGCGCTGGGCGCGGCGTGGCTCGCGGGATCCGCCGCCGGGACCTGGCCGGACCAGGACGGATTCGCCCGCTCGTGGGCACTGGAACGCCGGTTCGAGCCGTCGTTGCACGAACCCGGGCGCACCGCGGCCATCGCGCACTGGAAGCGGGCGGTCGAACGCGTGCTTTCCCTGTAACCGGACCCGGCCACGGTTGTCGCACGGCTCCCGGCAGTGCGATAGTGCCCCGATCACGAACCGACAGCATGGAGGCCGCTGTGACGAAACAGCCGGCGCGAGTCTACGGGACGCGGGCGCGCATCGCCCTCATGGTCCCCTCGCCCAACACGGTCGCGGAGACCGAGTTCTGGACCATGGCTCCGGCGGGGGTAACGGTGCACACCTCCCGGATGCCGTTCTTCGGCGACCGGCACGCACGGCCGTTCGATGCCATGGAAGCCGCGCTGCCGCGGGTGTTCGAGGAAGTCAGCACCGCGCGACCGGATGTCATCGCCTACGGCTGCACCGCCAGTTCGGCACGGGGCAATCCGGCCGAGGTCGAGGCCCGGCTGACGGCACAGGCCGGCACCCCGACGGTCACGGCAGCCGGTGCGCTCGTCGATGCACTCGCCGTCCTGGGCGCCCGTAGGATCGTGCTGCTCACACCCTATCCCCAGGCGGTCAACGACAAGGAACGAAAGTTCTTTGCCGAAAACGGCATCACGGTGCTGGATGACGAGAGCGTGATTGTCGACGAGGGCCAGCACGCCTTTCGCAACATGAGCGCGGTCCCCTGCGACGTGCTGACCGAACGGGCGGTGGCGCGGTCGGACCGCGACGACGTCGACGCCGTGGTGCTCAGCTGTTGCGACATGCCGACACTCGACGCCATCGGCCACATCGAGGGCCGGACCGGCCTGCCGGTGATCTCGAGCACCCAGGCCCTGTTCTGGAAGGCCGCCCGGACCGCCGGGCTCGATGACGCAGTCGCGGACGCGGGACGCCTGCTCGCGGCCTGACGGACCGTATCCTTGCGCCGGGCAACCTGCGCTGTAGTGTGACCTGACACATCCTGCCCCGGGGAGGGTATCGCCATGTCCGACAGGCCGCTTCGCTTCGGGATCTTCCTGGCGCCGTTTCACGCGCTGGAGGAGAATCCCACCAACGCCATCGACCGGGACATGGAGCTGGTCGAACACCTCGACCATCTCGGCTACCACGAGGCCTGGATCGGCGAACATCATTCCGGCGGTTTCGAGATCATCGCCTCGCCGGAGGTCTTCATCGCCGCGGCGATCGAACGGACCCGGCACATCCGGCTCGGGACCGGCGTGGTCTCGCTGCCGTATCACCACCCGTTCATGACCGTGGACCGGATGGTGCAGCTCGACCACCAGTCGCGAGGCAGGGCCATGTTCGGCGTCGGACCCGGAGCGCTGGTCGGTGACGCCTACAGGATGGGCATCGACCCGGCAACACAGCGCGAACGCATGAACGAGGCTCTCGACGTGATCATGCCGCTGCTGCGCGGTGAGGTGGTCAATGCGAAGACGGACTGGTTCGAGATGCGCGCCTGCCAGATGCAGATGCCCTGTTTCACCAGGCCGCACATCGAAATGGCGGTTGCCTGCGCACGCTCACCGTCGGGTGCGCGTGCCGCCGGCAAGCACGGGATCGGCATGCTCTCGATCGGAGGAACCTCCGACGAGGCCCTCGCGCACCATGCGGACAACTGGCGGATCTGCGAGCAGACGGCGGCCGAACACGGCAAGACGGTCAGCCGCGACAAGTGGCGGGTGGTCACCCTGGCCCACATCGCCGATACCCGCGAACAGGCGTTCGAGAACGTGAAGTTCGGACTGGCGAAGTGGACCCGCTACTTCCGGGAAATCGCCACCTTCCCCATCGTGCCCGATGACGTGGAGGACGACGCCTCCTACCTGGTGGAAAACAGCATGGCGGTGATCGGAACCCCGGATGACGCGATCCGCCATATCGAGAAGCTCCAGCAGGGGACCGGCGGCTTCGGCGCCTACATGGAACTGGCGCACAACTGGGCGGACTGGCCCGCGACCAGACGCCACTACGAGCTGATGTCGCGTCACGTCGCCCCGCACTTCCAGGATCTGAACACCCTGCGCCGGGAAAGCTACGACTACAGCTACGCCAATCGCGATGCCTTCGTGGGCCGGGCCCAGGACGCGGTCCAGGCCGAGATCGACCGCCAGGAGGAACGGGACCGAACCCGGGAACAGGCTGCAGAGTAGGCTCGACGGACACCTCCAGAGGCCGCGGTCAGTCCGCCGCGCCGCATGGTGCGTGCGACCGTCCCTCGCAGCCTCACGCCGTCTCCGTCTCGTTGCCGACCCGCGCGACCGGGTTACGCATCCGCCGGGACCGGTGCAGGAACCGCGCCCGCGCCCGGCGCCGGTAGCGCGCGATGAAGCGAAGGCTCCAGGAATAGCCCAGCCAGCCACCGAGGACGGCCCAGGGTACGGAGCCGATGAACATCGGGATGCCCCACAGCGTGATCAACGCCTCGGTCAAGTTCCAGATCTTTGACAGGCCGGCTTCCTGCCCGTCGAGAATGGACTGGAGTTCCATCCTGAAGGTCTCGAAGCCGAGCAGCTGGTCCCATTGCCCGAGCATCAGCCGACCGGTGACCAGGAAGACGTAGTAGAAGAACGGCAGCGTCAGCACGTTGGTGATCCAGGTCCAGGCCAGCGCCGCGACCACGCTGAACTTCCATTCCGGGACCAGGATCCGCTGGATCGCCCACACCGCGCTCACGATCAGCATCTGCGCACCGACGAACGGGTTCATGGCACAGATGACGCCGACCATGACGCCACGCGCCGGGATCACTGGCGGCTCCCGCTTGCGCAGGATCGGGACGAGCAGCCGGTACCGCAGCAGTCTCGTCAGTCCCCGCATCGGATACCCGTCCCGCCGCCAGAGAGCACCCGGATCGCCAGGCAGGCGGCACCGTAGCCGTTGTCCACGTTCGATACCGCAACCCCCGGGGCGCAGCTCGCAAGCGCCGCATGGAGCGCCGCGCGGCCGCCCGCCGCGACACCGTAGCCGGTGGAGGTCGGGACCGCGATTACCACACCGGGAACCAGACCGGCAATCACGCTGAACAGCGCACCCTCCATGCCGGCGCACACGATCAGGACAGGCAGGCGGACCAGCGTCTCGCGGTGTTCCATCACCCGCCACAGCCCGGCAACGCCGACATCGTTGATCTCCACGCACGCATAGCCATGGCAGGCAAGCGTGCGGATGGCCTCGCGTGCCACCGGGACGTCGGCGCTGCCTGCCGTGAGCACTCCGACCTCGACCGCTGCCCCCGCGAGCGGAAGGCAATCGGAAGCCAGAGCGGTCCGCGAGACCAGGTCGTAGTCGAGCCTGCTGCGGTACTGATCCGGCAGCGCCGCGTATTGCTGTTCCGACATCCGTGTCACCAGTACCGGTCCGCCCGAGTCGAACGCCTGGCGCACGGCTTCGGCCAGTTGTCCGGGCGACTTGACGTCGGCGAGCACCGCCTCCGGAAGCCCCAGACGCTCCCGTCTCGCCGCATCGAACCGGACTTCGGCGACCGGGTCACTCATTCCGGCCTCGCACCGTCCCGCAGGAACGCGCTTCCGCGACGGTAGGCCTCGACCCGGACCGGACCGGGCACACCGTGCCGGTCGAGCACGCCCTGCAGCAGGGCGGGAAGCCGGTTACCGCTTGTGGCCAGCGCGCCCGGCTCGAGTTCCACCACGACGCCGTCGCGACGCACCCGGCAGCGCAGGGTGGTGTCTCCGATCTCGGCCCTCACCACCCCCTCGACCTCCGAGATCAGCGCAAGCCGTTCCCGGGTGACCGGAATCCCGGTTTCGATCCTGCTCGACAGGCAAGGCGACGCCGGCAGTTCGGCCACGTCGTCGAGTCCGAGATCACGGGCCAGCCGCCGGATCACCGGCTTGCCGATCCCGGCCTCGATCCACGGGTGACGCACCCGGTGGTTCCGGGCCGCCTCGAGCCCGGGTCGATAGTCGCCGAGGTCGTCGAGATTTGCGCCCGAGAGGATGACACGGTCAGTGAGCCCGCTGATCCGGCCGTAGAGATTGGTCTTGCAGAAGAAACAACGGTTGACGGGGTTGGCAAGGTAATCCGGATCCTGCATCTCGCCGGCATTCAGGATCTCCAGCGTCCAGCTGAACCCGGCCGCGTGCCGCTCGACGCGTGCAGTTGCCTCGGCAGGCACGGCTGGGGACAGGGCGTGGTAGATGACCGGATCGACGTTTGGCGTGCTGGCCGCAACGTGGGCGAGTGTCATGCTGTCCACTCCGCCGCTCACCGCGATCGCGACCCGACCCGTCGTCCGCAGGACGTCCTCGATGCAGATACGGGCCTCACGACTGTCCATCGTCCGCCTCCCCCTCGATGCGGCGCCGCAGCCGGGCACGTCCGGCGTGATCGGTCGCGGCGTCGACAAGTGCATCGAGATCCGCCTTGGTGGTGACGGTCCCGTCGGGACGCCGGACCCGCTTGGCGCCGTGTCCGGCGATCGTCACCTCCTCGCGCGCCAGTTCCACCCGCTCCTCGGTCCGCCAGCGCAGACCAATGGTGGTGGTCTGGGCAAAACAGGCCTCGATGACCGCCTGTACCGCGCCGGTCCGGCACAGGACCCGCACCGACACGGCCACACGACCCTTCTTTCCCGTCACCGGGACCTGCACCACGTCAAGCACGTCGTCCTGCGCACGCAGCCGATCGAGGCCCGCCGACAGCTCCTCGGGTGTCTGATCGTCGATTTCGAAGCTGATGACGCCGACCGCCCCGCGCACCGCAGCCTGTCCGGTGTCAAGCGCGATGACGCGCAGGATGTTGGCCATGCCCTCGAGCATGCGGGTCCCCAGTCCGTGTCCGCTCACCTGAACGGTTCCCGACGGCCGGCGACCATCCTGACGGGCCTGCAGGTGAGCCAGCAGCGCCGCACCGGTCGGCGTGACCCGTTCGCCGGGCACGCCGTCGTCGACCAGCCGGTAGCCGGCCAGCAGCAGGGCGGTAGCAGGCGCCGGAACCGGCATGCGGCCATGCGCGGTCATCACCGTGCCCGACCCCATCGGCAGGTCGCCGACCGACCAGCTGGCCGAGCCCAGCGCTTCGATGGCAGCGGCCGCACCCACGATGTCGGCAACCGAATCCCAGTCCGCCAGTTCATGGAAGTGCACGTCGTCCACCGCGACCCCGTGGATCCGGGCTTCGGCCCGCGCCAGGAGCGAGAAGATGTCGAGCGAGCGCGAGCGCACTCCCTCTGCCAGCGGAGCCGCGAGCAGGCGGGACCGGATGTCGCGAAACCGCCCGACCGGATGGCCGTCGGCCTCTCCGCTCACCACGAACCGGTTGCCAGTCATCCCTCCCGACGTGCCCGGGACCACCGTGACTGTCCAGGACTGCGGCAGTCCGGCGGCCCGCACCGACGCCACCACCTCTTCCTCGAGCTCCGGCCAGCCATGCAGGAGCGCCCCCAGGAACATGTCGCCGGCGAGCCCCCCGACCGGGTCGAGATGAATGTGCACCGGCGACCTCACACACCCTGCATGACGGGGATGACATAGGGTCCTTCGGGGATGACCGCCACCGACCGGCTGGCCGACCGGCCGACACAGCGTTCGACGCAGTGCGCCAGGTCATCGACGCGATTGACCCCGGTCAACGGCCAGTACTCCTCGGCGAGTTCTCCGGCAAACAGGTGGATGCGGCCGACGCGCATGGGCTTGACCTGCATCTCGGTCTGCCATTCGTCGATGTCGGCACGCGACTTGCGGCTGAGTGTCTCGAGAAACCGGTCCGGCCCGAGCGCCACCAGCCGGCGCTGGGCATCGACAAACTCGCTGGATCCGAATCCGCCCGAGCACTCGGACACCACGATCAGGTCACCGCCCGGCTCGAGGATGTCCATCGGCCCGACCATGCCCTTCACCGTCTGGTAGTAGTTCTGGTCGAGCGGGTAGCCGGCGCAGCTGGTGATCACTGTCGGGAACCGGCGCCGCGAGGGAACCTCGGCGTAGCGGCGGACGTGGTCCACCGCCTTGAGGTGGCTCGAGACGATTTCCCCGAAGTTGAGGAACGAGACCCGGCGGCGCTCGTCGATGACCACGTTGACCGCCAGTGCACCGCCGATCATGCCGACGATCTCGAGCTGGTCGGTATGCAAAGGGTTGCCATCGAGCACGCAGTTCGCAGTCGCGGCATGCTCCATGTAGCGGTAGGAATGGAAGGTGGTAATGGTCTCCGCATGGGCGACACCGGGGGCTATGACCTTGCGTCCCCCCGACCATCCGGCCATGAAGTGCGGTTCCACCAGCCCGGTGACCAGCCTGAGGTCAGCCTCGACGAACCTCCGGTCCAGTCGCACCACCGTGCCGCTCCGCGTGGTGCCGACATGAACATGGTCGTCATCGTTGCGTGCGTGGTGATTGACGACCCTGACCGTCTCGAGGACCCACGGATCACCGACGAGTTCCTCGAGTTCGGCGCCCTCGTTCGGACGGTGCAGCCCGGTTGCCACCAGCACCGTGATCGCATCGGGCGCCATACCGGCATGCAGCAGGCAGCGGATCAGCGGTCCCAGAAGCAGGTGGTTGGGAACCGGCCGGGTAATGTCGCAGATCAGGATGCAGGCCGAGCGTGCGGACCGGGCCACGGTGGCAAGCGGCGGACTGCCGAGCGGGGCTGCGAACGCATGTTCCAGCGCCTGCCGCGGCGCGGGCAGCACCGGCATGTCGAACTTGCGGAACACGGTCACGTCCCAGTCGTCGCGCAGTTCGACCGGAAGGGTGGATCGTCCGTAGTTGAGATTGACCTTCACCACGCCCCCGCAACATCACCGTGATGCACGAACGTCAATCGGCATGGTCCAGAGCAGCATGACCGATTCGACACCCGGGTTGATCGATCCGAGACCGGAGTTCGACAGGTGGTACACGCCGACGCCGAGCTTAGAGCCGTCCCCCAGCCTGTAGGCAAGCGCGGCACCGGACCGGAACTCCACCGCGTGCCCCAGTTTCTTGCCGTTGCCGTTCGCGTACACCCCGGCCGCAAAGCTCGGCGTCAGCACGATGCGATCGGCGATTTCGAAGTCGAACCCGACCCCGGCGTGGGCGTAGGCGCCGCCGTCGCCGGTTGCCATGAGCCCGACAAAGGGCTGGTAGTCGAAGCCGCCGAACACGTACTCGGCCCGGAATTCGACGGTGGTGCGATCATCCGTCACGTCATAGACACCGGCACCGACGGTGACGGCATCCCCGTCATCGGCGGACGCCTGCGAAGCCGGCAGCACAATTGCGCACAGACCTGCAGCCAGGACTGCCGCGCATCGACGCATCACCCGTCGGGCGCCTCGACCTCGTTTCGATCCCTGCATTGCTCCCCCTGGATGTGCCGGCTCAGCCACGCAGTCTACACCTGAATTCTTCCGTGGCACGGACCAATGCCGCTCGTATACCCGGTTCCATCGCCGAATGTCCCGCATCCGGCACGATCACGTAGGTCGCACCCGGCCAGGCGCGGGCAAGGGTGTCGGCCGTGCGGATCGGACAGACCATGTCGTAACGCCCCTGCACGATCCACGCGGGCTTGTCGGCGATGCGTGACATTCCGTCAAGCAGGGACCCGGGCGCGAGGAACATGTCGTGGGTGAAGTAGTGCGCCTCGATCCGGGCAAGGGCCAGGGTCGCGGCAGGATCCGGCGCCGGTTGCCGGCCGGGCTGATCGGGCCGCAGGGTCGAACAGGCCGCCTCGTAGCTGCACCACGCGATTGCCGCCGGGCCATGAACCGCCGGATCCGGGTCGTTCAGACGCGCACCGTATGCCTGGAGCACCCGGCCGCGCTCCGGCTCGGGCAGGAATTCCCGGAACCGGCAGCACGCCTCGGGGTGGAACAGGCCCATGCCGTGCAGGAACCAGTCGATCTCGCAGCGCCGCCCGAGGAAGATGCCGCGCAGGATGAAGCCGAGACAGCGGTCCGGATGCTGCTGGCCGTAGGCAAGGGCCAGCGTGCTGCCCCAGGACCCGCCAAAGAGCAGCCAGCGGTCGATGCCGAGGTGCCTGCGCAGCATCTCGATGTCGCCGACGAGATCCGCCGTCGTGTTCTCCCTGGTCTCTGCGACCGGGACCGAGCGGCCGGCGCCGCGCTGGTCGAACAGCACCAAGCGGTAAGCATCGGGGTCGAAGAAGCGCCGGTGTGAGCGCGACAGCCCGGATCCCGGACCGCCATGCAGGAACAGGGCCGGGATTCCGTCCGCACGTCCGACTTCTTCCCAGTAGATGGTGTGCAGGTCGGACACCCGCAGCATGCCGCTGCACCGCGCGGTGACATCGGGAAACAGCACCGATCTCATGGAGACCGTCCACCCCTTCGCGGCAGCGATGCGCGCCTGCCGCCGGTTTCCCGACCCGTGGTCACCTCCGTCGGCCGGCAGCCGGTCCCGCACCCCGGGTCATCCCGGCACCCGGAACGGCCGCGCACGCACGCCGCCGCCTGCAGCCGTCGCCCGCCTGCCGGCCCTCGGTGCCATCGGCCGCCCCAGGCCTTCGTCACACTCCAGCGGACACACGCATCCGCCTCACACGACGGTCATGATCTTCTCGAGCCTGGTGGCCGCCTTTTCCTGGTCGATCCGCTCGATCGCCGCGACCTCGCGCGACAGCCGGTCGAGTGCGACCTGGTACATCTGCCGCTCGCTGTAGGACTGTTCCGACTGGGTCGTGTTGCGGCGCAGGTCGCGCACCACTTCGGCGATGGCGGCGGGATTGCCCGAGTTGATCTTGGCCTCGTATTCCTGCGCCCGGCGCGACCACATGGTCCGGCGCACCTTGGCTCGCCCCCTGAGCTTGGCCAGCGCCTCGTCCATCACCTTGCGAGAACTCAGCCGACGCAACCCGGAATCTCCCGCCTTGGCCACGGGAATGCGCAGTGTCATCCTGTCCTGCGGAAACTTGATCACCAGAAGGTCGAGCGCGCTGCCAAGCACTTCTTCAGTTACCGTTCCGATCACCTCGCCTACACCATGGGTCGGGTAGACGACGAATTCACCGGCCTTGTATTCTGCTTTCTTTCCCATTCGAACCTTCTTTCTGATCGTACCTTCATCAGGCGAACAACAGTCCCGCGCGCCCTGCTGCATGCAGGCGCAGGCCTGTCCATTTCGCGGGCAGGATTGCCGCGATGCTGTCGCGGCCGGAGACAGCGGGTCAGGGACCCGTGTACTTCCGAGGATTTGTTACTATACCATGAAACCTGCAGGAAATCACGGGAAAATCGCTGGAAACGGGCCGATCCCGCGGCCCGCGCCGGTGTTCCCGGACATCATTCCGTTGCCTCCAACCGTCGTGGGAAGCGCCAATGACCTACCACCCGACAACCTTTCGCGGCCTCACCTGGTGCGACTCGCTCGACCGGATGGCGAACGGGGAGACGACGCCCCGCGAGTACCTGGAGTCCTGTCTCGAGATCATCGCCGCGCGCGAACCGGTGGTCCAGGCGCTCACCGCCATTGACGAGGACGGATCGCGGGCCCGGGCAGACGCCAGCACCCGACGCTGGAAGGACGGCCGGGCGCTGTCGGCAATCGACGGCATGCCGATCGGCATCAAGGACCTGCTCGAGACCGCCACCATGCCCACCGAGATGGGGTGCGCGGCGTTTCGAGGAAACTTTCCCCGCCGCGACAATGCCGCGGTACGGGCGCTTCGGGCCGCCGGCGCCATCATCCTGGCCAAGACGGTCACCGCAGAGCTCGGCGGGTCGCATCCCGGTCCGACCACAAACCCCCACGACGCCTCGCGCTCGCCGGGAGGATCGTCCTCGGGTTCGGCCGCGGCGGTCGCCGCCGGCATGATGCCGACCGCCATCGGTACCCAGGTCGCCGGCTCGATCATCCGGCCTGCCGCCTATTGCGGCAATGTCGCCATCAAGCCCAGCAAGGGCGCCATCAACAGGGGTGAACGCCAGGCCACGAGCATGAGCGTTCACGGCGTGCATGCGAATGGCCTGGAGGACATGTGGCGGGTGGCGATCGAAATCGCGAAACGCGCCGGAGGCGACCCGGGCCACGCCGGGCTGAGTGGCCCGGACCACCTCCCCGAACCCGTCCGTCCGAACCGTCTCGTCGTCCTGCACGGTGCAGGCTGGGATGCCCTCGACCCGGGAACCCGCTCGGCGTTCGACGCAGTCTGCGCGGGACTGAAGGACATCGGGGTCGAGATGACCGGTGCCGGGAACGACCCCCGGGTGGACGAGCTCGAGCAGCTCCTCGTCGACAGCATGGAGACCTGCAACCTGATCACCGGTTGGGAGAATCACTGGCTCTATCGCAACCTGGTGGACCAGGATCCGGACTCCGTCAGCCCCCGGGCGCGGGAAGTCCTCGCCCGCGCCGAGGCGCTCACGCCCGCCGACTATCGCGATGCGCTGCAGCGCCGGGCCGCGGCACAACAGGCCGGTGCAGCGGTGCTGGCTGACGCCGACGCGATCGTGATGCTCTCCTGTCCCGGGCCGGCGCACGTCTGGCAGGGCGACCGGCCCGGTGAACCGCTGACAGAGAGACCGACAGGCGACCCGGTGTTCAACGCGCCGTCTTCCTACCTGTTTGCACCGGCTGTCACCATGCCGCTGCTTGCAGTCGACGGCCTGCCGGTGGGTGTGCAGGTCATGGGCCCGCCCGAATCCGACGCCCGGGTCACGGCGCTGGCCCGCTGGATCATGGGGAACCTGTCACCGATCAGCATCTGACACCCGGCCGTGACCGGACCGGGGACACCGCGGAGCGGGTCGGGAACGCTCGGCGGGATCGGGCTCATCCTGCTGGCGGGGCTGTGCTTCGTCTGCATGCAGGCGGCGGCGAAGGCCGGTACGGAAGCAGGGTATTCCCCGGTCCAGGTGGCATGGGCCCGTTTCAGCCTGCACCTGGTGCTGGTGGTCGTGATGGTACCGGGCGGCGCGGGCCAGGTGCTGCGAACCGGCCGGACAGGCCTCCAGCTGTTCCGCAGCGCCCTGCTGGTTCTTTCCACCATCTGTTCTTTCGCCGCTCTGGCGCGCCTGCCACTCGCGCAGATGAACGTGATTACATTCGTTGCACCGCTGTTCGTGATGGCGTTTGCCGCCATCGGACTCGGCGAGCAGGTCGGCTGGCGCCGCTGGGCAGCGGCGGCGGCCGGTCTTGCCGGCGTCGTGCTGGTTGCCCGGCCGGACGGCTTCGTGGTGTCGACAGGCGTTCTCTACGCCCTCGCCATGGCCCTGTTCTACGCACTGTACCAGGTGGTCACGCGCGCGCTCGCCCCGACGGCCCCGACCCTTGTCGGCCTGTTCTACGCCGCCTTTCTCGGCGCGGTGACCTGCAGCATCGCGGTGCCATTCTTCTGGCGCACGCCCGACCTGTCCGGCTGGATGTTGCTCGCTCTGCCGGCCCTGTTCGGTGGCCTGGGGCATTACCTGCTGATCCGCGCCTGCGAACGGGCACCGGCCAGTCTGCTGGCCCCGTTCATGTACTGCGAACTGCTGTGGTCGCTGTCGCTCGGCTTCATGCTGTTCGATCACTGGCCGGCACCGGCGACCTTCGCCGGCGCCCTGATCATCATCGCCAGCGGACTGTATGTCTGGCAGGGCGAACGGCAGGCGGCGGGATCAGGCCGGCGATGACGAACGAAGCCCACTCGACCCGGCACGGGACGGTGCGTAGCATCGGGCGGACAGTGATCGAAGCGGAGAACGACCGATGAACGGTGAAGACTGCCTCGCGGGCCTGAAGATCCTCGACTTTACCCAGTTCGAAGCCGGCCCGTCCTGTACCGAGGCGCTGGCCTGGCTCGGAGCCGACGTGGTCAAGGTGGAGAATCCGAACCGCGGCGACCCGGGCCGGTCCCTGGGTCGGACGGACCCGGAGAAGGATGCGCTGTACTTCCTGCAGTACAACGCCGCGAAACGATCGATCACGCTCGATCTGAAGGATCCGGACGGCATCGGGACCGCGAAGGCCCTGCTTGCCCGCGCCGACGTGATGATCGAGAACTTCGCTCCCGGGGCCATCGAACGCCTCGGCCTGGGATACGACGTCGTGAGAACGATCAACCCGGGCATCATCTACTGCCAGGTCAAGGGTTTCGGTATCGGAACCGCCTACGAGAAGAACCTTGCCTTCGACATGATCGCCCAGGCGTGCGGCGGGCTGATGTCGGTCACCGGCCAGGAGGACGGGCCTCCGTGCAAGCCCGGCGCCACCATCGGGGACACCGGGACCGGCATGCTGATGGCGGTCTCGATTCTGGGCGCCTACGTGCGACGGATGCGTACCGGCCGGGGCGAGCACCTGCAGGTGGCAATGCAGGACGCCATCCTTCACTTCATCCGCAACGCATTCGCCTACATGGAACGCACCGACGGAAAGGCCGCGCCCCGGGCCGGATCGCGGACCGTGGGCGGCGCCCATCCGCCGATCGGCGTCTACCCCTGCCAGGGCGGCGGTCCGAACGACTACGTCTATGTCTTCACCAGCCCGTCGAACCCGGAACACTGGGACCGGCTGCTGAGGGTGATGGGACGGGAGGACCTGATCGGCGATCCGCGCTACAGCACGCCGGAAGCGCGGCGCGAACGGCGCGACGAGGTCGATCAGCTGGTAGCCGAGTGGACCCGCCAGCACGACAAGCACACCGCGATGCGTCTGATCGGCGAAGCCACGGTTCCGACGGGAGCGGTGCTCGACACCCGGGAACTGGCCGACGATGCCAGCTTCGAAGACCGCAGGATCCGGCAGACCATGCACCACCCCGTCATCGGGGACTACGTCATGAGCGGATGGCCGGTCCGTTTCGGAGACGCACCGCCAACGGTCGGCACGGCACCGCTGCTGGGCGAGCACGCGGGCACGGTTCTCGAGGAATGGCTCGCGGACGGCTGATCCCGCAGGACCGCGCCCGGCCGACCGGACTCAGGAGCCCTTGCCGGGGTTGGGACTGAAGTACTTCTCGAACTTGCCCTCGACGTCCTCGTAGGACTTCGCATCCTCGGCATGCGGGATCATGCGGACGATGTTGGGCCACTCCTCCGAGAACCGCCTGTTGTGTTCCACCCAGTCATCCGCCCCCGGTTCGGTGTCCGGGACAATCGCCTCGGGCGGGCATTCCGGTTCACAGACGCCGCAGTCGATGCATTCATCGGGATGGATCACCAGCATGTTCTCGCCCTCGTAGAAGCAGTCGACGGGGCAGACTTCCACACAGTCGGTGTACTTGCACCGTATGCAGTTCTCGTTGACGATGTAGGTCATGCTCCAGCCCTTCCCGCCCCTGCTGCGATCAGCGCCTGCGTCTCCTACTCGCTGGCCGGGTCGCCGGCAAGTCCCAGGCGCGTGAGAGCGCGCTTGCGCGCGGCACCATTGTCACGATCCTCGACGTAGAGCAGCCCGGCGAGGCGTCGCATCAACTGGGCCTCGTAGGCATGGACCACGCCGTCCGCGTACACGACTTCCCACAGCATCTCCAGCAGCTCGATGCGTTCCTTCTCGTCGAACGCACCGCGCAGCGCCCGGGTGTAGCGGTAGATGTCGACACTGCGGTCGAGGTCATCCTCGGCCTCGGCAAGGATTGTGCGCACTTCGTCCGGCCCGAGCCCGAACCGCTCGACCATGGTGCGTTCGACCGCAGCCTCCTCGCTTTCGGAAAGGTGACCGTCCAGCCACGCCGCCCTGGTCAGCAGGGCGGCACAGGCCAGGCGTGCCGGGTCGGTCGACACGGAAGGAACAGCCGGTTCGCTCACGCGGCGCGCCTCAAGGGCCGCCTTCAGCCTGCGAAGCATCGCCTGTCTCCCGCTTGCGGTGTCGCCCACCCTTCGGATAGATGTCCTGCCATGGTCCCCGAACACTCTCCCACGCGTGATGCCCCGGCGGCACGGCGCAACGGCGCCGCGATCCTGGGCGTGCTGCGCACGGTTCTCCCGCACTCGGGCACCGTGCTCGAGATCGCGAGCGGTACCGGCCAGCACGCAGCCGTGTTCGCCCCGGCCCTAGCGCCGCTTGCCTGGCTTCCCAGCGACCCCGACCCCGTCCAGCGCGCCAGCATCTCCGCGTGGACTGCCTCGGTTCCCGGGCATGCGCCGCTCCCGCCCCGCGACATCGATGCCGCCTCGCCGTCCTGGGACGTCTCGCCATCTGACCGCATTGCCGCCATCGTCGCGATCAACCTGCTCCACATTGCACCGTGGCCGGTCACTCTCGGCCTGCTCGCGGGCGCGGCGCGTGTCCTGCCGGACGGCGGCCCGTTATGCATCTACGGGCCGTTCATGCGGTCAGGACGCCACACCGGGCCCGGCAACGCGCGGTTCGATACCGTCCTGCGTCACCAGGATCCGCAGTGGGGCGTGCGGGATCTCGACGAGGTCAACGAACACGCCGTCCGGGCGGGACTCGGGCTCGACAGGATCTGCGGCATGCCGTCGGACAACCTCCTTGCCGTCTACCGGAACCGCACGCCGGACACGGGATGGTGAGCGCGACAGGATTCGAACCTGTGACCCGCTGATTAAAAGTCAGCTGCTCTACCAACTGAGCTACGCGCCCGACCGGGCCGCACCCTATGGAAGGCCGGGCATGCGGTCAACGAGAACGCTCACCAGGGAGCCCCGTCAGTTGCCGCGCGCAATCGCTGCCCTCACATGTGCCTCGACCCGCGGAGAGACGAACTCGCGGATCTCGCCGTCAAGCCGCGCGATCTCCTTGACCAGACGCGAGGAGATGAACTGGTGCCGTTCCGACGACATCAGGAAGATGGTCTCCACCTGCGGGTTGAGGCGCGCGTTCATGCCAACCATCTGGAACTCGTACTCGAAGTCGGACACCGCACGCAGTCCGCGAATGATGAACCGCGCTCCGCACTCCTCGACGAAGTGCATCAGCAGGGTGTCGAACGAGATGACCCTGATGTCACACTCGATCCCGGCCCGCTGGTTCTCCTCGATGATGACGGCAACCTCGTCACCCACCATTTCGGTGCGCTCGTCGATCCCGAACATGGGGGACTTGCCGATGTTGCGGGCCGGAGAAACCACAAGCCTGTCGACCAGCTTGCTGCCACGACGAATGATGTCGATGTGCCCGTTGGTGATCGGGTCAAACGTGCCTGGATAGACGCCGGTTCGCATGCCTGTCTCCGGGGATCTGGGAACCTGGGCTCGGGGATCTCAGCACTCGACGACGTCGAAGCCGCCGTCCTGGTGATCGTTGACCCCGCCGTTGCCCTCGTCGGGAGCCAGGCTGACGGAGACCACATGTTCGTCCTCGTCGACGCGGAACACGCGCACGCCCTGTGTCACCCGACCGGTGATGCTGATCTGGTCGGCCGGACACCGGATCAGACGGCCGCCGTCGGTTACCAGCATCACGTGGTCGGTCTCCCTGACCGGAAACGCCGCGATCACCGGACCGGTCCGTTCGCCCTGTGCCAGGTTGCGAATGCCCAGACCACCACGGCTGGTGGTGCGGTAGTCATGCGCCGAACTTCGCTTGCCCATGCCGGTCCCGGTGACGGTCAGCACGAATTCCTCGAGCCCGGCAAGTTCGGCAAAGCGCGCAGTGTCCAGTTCGACCGCCTCGCCGTTCTCGTCTTCGGTTTCCGCGCCGCGCCGCAGGCGGGACGACTGGCGCAGATAGACATCGCGTTCATGCATGTCGGTTCCGGGAACGTCGCGCCAGCTCACCTGGCCCAGGATCGACATCGACACCACCTCGTCTCCTTCGGACAGCCGGATGCCGCGCACGCCCTGGGAATCGCGGCTGCGGAATACCCGCATCGCGGTGGCGGGGAACCGGATGGCGCGGCCCTCGCGGGTGGCCAGCAGCACGTCGTTGTCGTCCCGACACGGCAGGACTCCGATCAGCCGCACCCCGTCTTCCAGCTTCATCGCGATCTTGCCGTTCTTCTTGATCCTGGTGAAGTCCGACAGCGCGTTCCGGCGCACCGATCCTGACGAGGTGGCCAGCACCACCTGGTAGTCGTCCCACTCGCCCTCGTCGGCCGGCATCGGCATCACCGCCTGGATCCACTCGTCCCGTTCCAGCGGCAGCAGGTTGACCATGGCCTTGCCGCGGGACTGCGGCGAGGCAAGCGGCAGTCGATAGACCTTCATCTGGTAGACCATGCCGCGGGACGTGAAGAACAGGATCGGGGCGTGGGAATTGGCGACGAACAGCCGGTTGACCACGTCTTCCTCGCGTGTCGACATTCCCGAGCGCCCCCGGCCACCCCGGTGCTGCACCCGGTAGGTCGAGAGCGGAACCCGCTTGATGTATCCCCGCAGGCTCACGGTGACGACCATGTCCTCGCGCGGGATCAGCGCCTCGTCATCCTCCTCGAACTCGTTTTCCTCGATGACGGTCCGGCGCGCGTCGGCCCAGTTCCTGCGGGACTGTTCGAATTCCTCGCGCAGGACCGAGACCAGCCGGGTCGGCGACTGCAGGATCTCGAGGTAGTCGTTGATTCGGGTTGCGAGGTCCCGGGTCTCGTCCTCCAGTTTCGTACGCTCGAGCCCGGTCAGGCGCTGCAACCTGAGCTCGAGAATCGCCCGCGCCTGGGCTTCCGACAGGCGGTAGACATCGTCCGTCACCCCGTGCCCCGGGTCATCGATGAGCGCGATGAAGCGGGAGACATCGCCTGCCGGCCACGACCGGGCCATCAGGGCCTCGCGCGCCGCTGCGGCGTCGGGTGCGGCCCGGATCAGCGCGATGACCTCGTCGAGACTGCCGAGCGCGACCAGCAGCCCGGCGAGCACATGTGCCCTGGTGCGCGCGCGATCGAGCAGGTAGGCGGTCCGCCGGCTCACCACCGTGCGGCGGAACTCGAGGAACGCCCGGATGATGGCGGCGAGGTCGAGCTCGCACGGACGGCCTTCGTGCAGCGCCAGCATGTTGACCCCGACGCTCACCTGCATGCGCGTGTGGCGGAACAGCTGGTGCAGGACCAGGTCGGGCTCGGCGTCGCGCTTCAGTTCAATGACCACCCTGACCCCGTCGCGGTCACTCTCGTCGCGCAGGTCGGAAATCCCGGTGACCTGCTTGAGGCGCACCATCTCGCCGATCTGTTCCAGCAGGCGCGCCTTGTTCACCTGGTAGGGGACCTCGGAAACCACGATCGCGGACCTGCCCTTGCGGACTTCCTCGATCGCGGTCCGGGCGCGGACCGTGATCGAGCCGCGGCCGAGGTGATAGGCGGCACGGATCCCGGCCTGTCCCAGAATGATCCCCCCGGTGGGGAAGTCCGGGCCCGGCAGGTATTCCATCAGCTCGGCGACCGTGAGTGCGGGGTTCTCCAGCATGGCGAGACAGGCGTCGATCACTTCTCCCAGGTTGTGGGGAGGGATGTTGGTCGCCATGCCGACCGCGATGCCGCTGGCGCCGTTGACCAGCAGGTTGGGAAACTCGGCCGGGAGCACCGACGGTTCGAGCGCGCTCTCGTCGTAGTTCGCGACGAAGTCCACCGTCTCCTTGTCGATGTCGCGAAGCAGTCCTTCCGCCGACCTGGCGAGTCGGGCCTCGGTATAGCGATGCGCAGCCGGCGGATCGCCATCCATCGACCCGAAGTTGCCCTGGCCGTCGACCAGCGGCAGGCGCATGGAAAAGTCCTGCGCCATGCGCACCATGGCGTCATAGATCGCGGCGTCGCCGTGCGGGTGGTACTGGCCCATCACGTCGCCGATGATCCGCGCCGACTTGCGGTAGGGGCGGGTCCAGTCGTACCCGCCGTCCTTCATAGCGTACAGGATGCGGCGGTGGACCGGCTTGAGGCCGTCACGCACATCGGGAAGCGCCCGCGACACGATCACGCTCATGGCGTAATCGAGGTAGGAGCGCTTCATTTCCTCCTCGATCGCGACCGGCGTGATGTCGGGAGGATACTGGTCGATGACGGTCACGCGATGCCTGCCCGGAAGGTATCGGATGTCGACGACAGCCCGCACCGCGTGCATTCGGCGGGAGTGTCAGGTCTCGTCGGTAAGATAATTGCAACATACCATATGTCGGGGCAGCGGGCAAGGTTTGCGGTCCCCGTGATCGGGGTATTGCCGGCCTGTTCCGCCCCGATTCCGGCGCCTCGGGAAGCGCGCCGGACCCGCCGGGCCATCAGCGGCGCCCTTGCTGTGTCGGGTGTGACAACAAAACGCCGACCGGCGTCGTGATCCCGCTTCCTGACCGCTCAAGCTGTCGGGCGATGAAAGCCGTTTTGCAACCGGCATTTAGCCCGAGCGGCGCTTGAGCGGCAGCGCCCGCCGCGCACTTGCAGAGACAGTCCCCGAACCGCCGCGCGGCTTCCGGGCGGCACTAATGGGAACCAGGAGGTAACAGATCTATGCGGGCGGGCGGGCGCACCGGCAGCATCACTTACTCGGCCCGCACTGTCGGCGTCAGTGGGGCTCGCGCGTTCCAGCTACTGAGCAGCGACAGCCGCACATCTTCCCGCAGCGCAGGATCGAGCCGTGTACACGTTACGGCTCCGCAGCGTCGCCGCCGGTCGTGACGCCACGGTGGCCGATTGCGGCGTGTAACGCGACGCGCTACAGTGAGTCATGAGGATCAGGCACAAGGGGCTGCGGGCGCTGCACGAACGCGACGACGCGGCGCGGCTTCCCGCCGGTCTCGCGCCACGGCTTCGGCGTATCCTGTTCCGTCTGCAAGAGGCGACGCATCCGGGCAGCGCCGACGCGCCCGGCTTCCGGCTGCATCCCCTCAAAGGCGACCGCGCGGGCCAGTGGAGCGTCCGCGTCTCGGGCAACTGGCGCGTAGTGTTTCGCTTCACGGGCGGCGAAGCCGTGGACGTGGACCTGATCGACTACCACTGACCGGAGGGAGTGCTGACCATGAACGACATTGCGAACGATCGCGTCGGCCCGATGCAGAACCCGCCGCGCCTGGGCGAACTGATCCGCGAGAGCATGGACGATGTGGGCTGGAACGTGACTGAGACGGCGGCGCGGCTCGGCTGCGAGCGCGGAACGCTGTCGCGGCTGCTGAACGGCAAGGCGGGAGTGTCCGCGAACATGGCGCTGTCTTTGGAGGACATCGGCTGGGGCACCGCCGAGCACTGGATGCGGATGCAGGCGAGCTACGAGCTTGCGCAGGCGCGTCGCGAGAGGATCGCCGCCGAACGGCGGGCGGGCGCGCTGCACGTATGATCCAATGCTGCGTCAACGCAGCGAGACGACCATTCGGCATGATCTCTTTCACTCCGGAAGATTATCGGACGCTTGACCTTCAGGGAGGGGACATGCGGAAAGCCGATGAGGCGAAGGCGAATGACGTTCTTGAACGCGTCACAGGCGCGGTTAAGGCCCTTTGCGTTGGGAGGGGCGATGTGCGAAGCAGGCTAACGACAGCGATACACGAGCTCGTTCCCTTGCGGGCCCAAGATTTTCCGACTGGGCTGCAAGACCAATTCCGCAAGGTAATGGAGGCCGCTACTAAGTATGACGCGAGCGATCTTGATAGGAGCCATCCCTTATATCCGGCTGGTTCATGGAATGAGAGGCAAGGCCGCATCGAGGCCACGATGAGAAGAATTCGCCGATCCACCGGGCAGAAGATTGCTCAGGATATATGGTCGCTCTATGTGAAGCTGAGGATGATCGCCGAAGGGACGACCTGGTGACCAAGCGCATCCGTCTCCGCATTTTCGTTTCGTGGCAAGTTAGAGGGGAGGATGCTGTGCGGGGAGTAATTCTAGCGACGTGTGTGCTGCTGGTGATGGGCGGGGCGGCGGGGGCTGAAAGCACCAAGCCCGTTCAAAGGTTCGTTTGCGTGTTCGACGAGCATGTCTCGCCCGAGACGACCCGGCTTTCCAACAAGAGTCCCTTACGCATCGAATTCATGGTGGATGGAACCGGCCACGCCTTCGCAGTTGGGCGTAACGTTTACCCCGTCAAAGTGATTCCCGGAAACAACGGCATAACCTTTCTGGAAGTACTCGTAACAGGTGCCGTTCAGACGACAACAATGAACAAACGGGGGAAAGCGGTGCACAGCCGCCACACCATGATTGCTGGCGATCTCGCTCCCAGTCAGTACTATGGCACCTGCGAGTAAGGGCGGTATGCGAAAATTGATATTGGTCGCCTCCGCGTTGGCCGTTGTAGGCGGCACGGCAAGCGCCGGTGAGGTGATCTGCGGCAAGGACTGGATTTCGTTCGAGCCGTTGAGCCCCGAGGGGTTCAGCGAAGAGCTGGGCCTGAATTCCTATCTGGTGCTGAAGTCCGACATTCGCCGGGGGAGTGCAGTAGTCCGCGGCCCATTATCGCAGTTCGGTTACTTGATGATCACGCCGTTAGAAGGCGACGCCCGGAAAACCGGCGAATACAGGGTCACGCAGGCTGCCTATCTGGCGATACAGGCGTGCTTGATGGGAAACGCGCACTGACCCCGATCCCCCGTCGTGCGACATGGTCACATGGCCATACCGGACAAACTACAGTTTCGCGACTCTACAGCAGAGGTCTTGAACGTATGCCACAAGTCATCATCTCAACGATGATTCTCCCCACCCTCTCCGCCGCCTCGACCAAGTGCGCATCGTCAAGGTGGGCGTAGCCGGCGGTCGTGCGGTGCCGCCGGTGGCCGAGCAGCTTGCCTACCAGGGGGTTGTTGAAGAACCCGATACCGGCTCGGCGCATGCGCAGCATTAGGCGGCGGCGGTCGTCCGGAGTTCGGTGCGGAGCGTGTGGACAGGATTGGTGCGGAGCGGGGCCGTCGGGACGGATCGAGACACCAAAGTGGCCCACAGGACGGGAAGAACAGCGGCGGCGAGCCGCTTGAGGTTGATCGCAGCGGCCGTGAGGTAGGCCTGGATCTTCATGTTGTCGAGGCCGCGCCGGACCGCGCGCCCGAGCCCGTGCCACGTTTTCGCCTCGCCGTGGAAGCCCTCGGAGCGCCATAGATGGCGTCGATATGGCCGCCGATCGTCCTCGCTCCATCGCGCGTGCCGGCGACGAGCGCGAAGCAGCGACGGATGGTCACGCGTCCATCGCCGTGTTCAGGCATGCAGGCGACGACCGGCAGCAGAACGCCATTCATGGCCGCCTGTCTGGGTACGCGTGGCTGAGATCATCGGTGCCGACGGCAAGGTCATCGGCAACGCCAGCCCAACCACGGGCGCGTTCTACGTGACACTTGTCCGGCTGTCGCGGAACAGGGGCATTACGTCGGCAGCAAAACGCTCCATAGAGGCCATCACGTCGGCGTGGCGGGGGATGCCGAGGTGCATGTCGAGCGCGATCTCGTCCATGCCGAGTTCGGCATAAGCGCCGATCCTGTCGACGATCTCGTTCGTCGTGCCAACTATGATCTGTCGCATGGCGTCTTCGAAGCCGAAGTCGGTCCCGACAATTTCCAGTTCGCCCCTCGTCACCGTGCCCGGCGTTTCGAACCCGTTGGCGAAGCGCAGGCCGTATTCGTGGGCCACCCTCGCCTTCTCCCGCACGTCGGCTTCGTCGGTCCCGACATAGGCCGAGCGCAGCATCGAGATCCGGGGCCGCCGATCGGTCTGCGCCAGCGCCTCGTCGGCGCCCCGATGGAACGCCTCCATCTGTTTGACCGCCAGCGCGTGGCCGCCCCTGAGCGGCGTGGTCTGCACGTCGTAGCCCCGGCGTGCGGTATGGTAGATCGCTTCGGGTCCGAGCGCAGCGATCCAGAGCTTCGGGCGCCGCGGCGAACGCGGCATCGCCGTGAGGGGGCCGAAGTCGTACCAGTCGCCCCGCCAGGACACGTCTTCGCCGTCGAACAGCGCCTCCAGCACGGCGAGAGATTCGTCGAACTTCGCGCGCGTGTCGGAAGGGTCGATCCCCATGCGCTCCATCTCGTAGGCAAAGGCGCCGCGCCCGACGCCGAATTCGATGCGTCCCCCAGACAGGATGTCGGCCAGCATCGCCTGGCCGGCGAAGCGGCGCATGTCGTGAAACGGCAGTACCACCACCGCCGTGGTAACCGGCAGGCGCTCGGTGGCGTTCGCGACATGGAGTGCGAACAGCAGCGGGTCCGGGTTCATCAGGAGGTTGACGAAGTGGTGCTCGGGCACAGAGAGACCGTCATAGCCCAGCGCCTCGGCGTGGCGCGCCTGCTCGACCAGGTCGGCATAGAGCTGCGCGTGGCTCCGGGGATCGGAAAAGTGGTGGCACGACAGGAAGACGTTGAACCCGGTCATGGACGGCCCCGCGCGGATTGCCCGCACGAGCCTACCGCAGGACCGGCGGGGCGCGCCACGGGACCGCCTGTCGACACGGCCGTCGAAGAGCCGGGGCATCCCGGTACAAGGCCTTCCGGGTTTGAGGGTGGTGGGCACAGGTTCGACAGCCCCTGCACGATCAATGAGACGAAGGACGGCGTTCGGTATTGGAAGGTGAGGATCGTCGTTATCGCCAGCTAGAGCACCGCGAAGGACCCGCCCATATCTCGAGTTCGGTCAGGGGCAGCCTCCCGCTCACATCGAGCAGGGTCATGATCAGCGCCAGGTACACGATGTGGTTGCCCGCAGAAGCCAGGCCCAGGTTTCCCCGGCAGCGGACAATCCAGGCGGTTGGCGGAACCTTGAGCAGTGCGTGCAGGGAACAGGCCACCAGCGGCACGGGGAAGAGCAGGAACGAAAGGAACTCTTATCGAATAGTGCCCGCATCACGCCGCCAGCATCCGATCGTTTTCGCGTCTCCCGGGCCGGGCACCCCCGCCGCCTCCACGCGCAGCAGCCCCGGTCCCCGGGGCCAGGGTGTTCGCCGGTACATTCAGGTCGGCGTGATCGGCGTGGCCGCAGGCCACGCAGTGAAACCGGTCCCGTGTCCTGCGTGATCGGGCGTCGACGTGCCCGCACGCTGCACAGGTCTGGCTGGTGTGCCGGGGATCGACGGCGATCACCCGGTGCGCCTTGTATTCCAGCATTCGGCGCAGGCTCCCCCAGCCGGTAGCCAGGATCTCCCGGTTCAGCCCCGCCTTGGCGCTGACGTTCCGCCCGGGCTTTGCGGCCGTTCCCTTCGCGCTCCGCGTCATGCGGACCGGCTGCAGGTCCTCGATGACGATGGTGCCGGCCGCGTTCGCAAGCGCGCGGCTGGTCCGGTGATGCCAGTCGCGGCGTATCATCGCGATCCGCCGCGTGGTCTTCTCCAGCCGGGCGCGGGTTCTTTCGCGCCGGCGCGAGCCGCGCCGCTGGCGCGCAAGCTACCTGCGGTAACGCTTCGCGCGTGCCTTCAACCTGCCGGTGCCAAGGGCCGGAATGACCATGCCGTCACTGGTCGCGATCTGGCCCGCGTTCATGTCGATGCCGATCGCGTGGCCGTTGTCGTCATGCACCGGCGCCGGGATCGCGACCGCGACCACGGCGTACCATTTCCCGCCTTCGCGCTTCAGTATCGCCGACCTCGGCACCCCGTCGGGAGACCCGCCGCGCCGGCGGACCGTCATCTGCCCGTAGCGCGGGATCTGCAGGGAGTTGCCCCGGATCCTGACGCCGGAAATGATCGAGATGCTGTTCCAGTGCCGGCACCCCTTGAAACGGGGGAAACCGCCGAGCCCCGCCTTCGTGCGCCTGAAGAAGTCCTGCATCGCATCGTCGAGACGTTTCAGCGTCCCGCGCTGGATCGCGACCGCGACATCCTCCATGCCGGGGACTTCCCGCTGGCACCTGGTGAGCGACTTGAACTGGTCGCGCCAGGTGAGGCTCTTTCCCTCCTTGTGCCAGCAGTCGACCCGTTCCTGCAGTGCGGCGTTATAGAGCTGGCGCTGTTCCTCGAGCACCCGGTCCAGCCACCGCCATGCCGACGTCTTGCGTGGCAGAAGCCGGTATGTGACCTGGCGGTAGGTGACGGGAGCGGGCATGGAGGCGTTTCTGAACAATACAGATACGGCACATGAAATAATTTGGAACACGAGCATGAAGTCGGTGCTGTCAGCCCACTCCCGCAGTGAGCGTCCGGTCCGGGAGACGCGAAACCATCGGATGCTGGCGAAGGGATGTTGGCACTATTCGATATAATTCCCTTAGTTTGCGGGTCGATAATCACCACCCCCTGGAGGGGCCGCGCATCATGAAGTTCAAAATTCTTGCGATACCGTTTGCACGGCAGTTCGGCGAGGACGTTCAGCTGGCCGGTCGGGACAGAAACCGGTTCCAGACGATGATGCGCAAGATTCGCGAGCAACTCGTGCTCGCCGAAGAACTCGGATACGAGGGCTTCTGCATGACGGAGCATCACATGCAGGTCGAGGGTGTCGAATGCACGACGAACCCGCTGTTCTGGAACATGTACATAGCCCAGCACACCAGGAAGATGATGGTGGGCCAGCTGGGCATGAACCTTACGGCGATGAATCCGATCAAGCTGGCGGAAGACCTGGCCATGCTGGATCATCTGACGGGCGGCCGGCTTTTCGTCGGCTTCTCGCGCGGAAACACGCCACGGTGGACCGCCACCATGGGGCAGCATCTCGACATCACGTCGGCCGAGTCGGACAAGTCGGAAGCGGACCAGCGAAACCGCCGCGCGCTTTACGAGAATTGGAGGCTCGTCAAGTCGCTCTGGACCGACGACCTGACGGCGCATGACGGGGAGTTCTGGAAATTCCCGTATGACGTCGAATGGGTCTTCAACCCGACCCGGGACTGGGGCGGGGAAGGTGCGGTCGACAGCGACAACATTCTTCGCAAGGGCGGCATCGTGCCCCGTCCTTTGCAGGATCCCCATCCGAAGGTGTACGCACCGTTCAGTTACTCCATGGACACGGCACGCTTCTGGGCTGCGGAAGGCGCAAAGATGGTGTCCTTCGTTTCGGCCGACAAGGAAGGGTTCATGCCGGTCATTCTCGAAAACTGCCTGAAGGCGGCAAACGAGGCCGGTCGCACCGAAACGGTCAACAACGACCTGCTTGCCCTGGGCGCGCACCTCCTGATGGGGAAAACGCCGGAACGCGCCGAGCGCTACTACCAGATGTTCAGCGAGGTCTTCAGCTACGCGTACGATGCGCCGCCCTATCACGTACCGATGGGACGGGTCTGGAAGGGGTCGCGCCAGGAGACTCTGGACAATGTGATGGAACTCGCCGAACGGTACGAGATCGACGAATTTTTCCTCTGGCATCACGTCGGCTTCTTCGGAGACGATGTCGAGAAGGAAGCGCTCGAAGAGTTCTCCGAAGGCGTCATCAGGAAAGTCAACGGCTAGACATCCTTGCCGCCGAATACGGGGAGGTTCGCAGATGCTGCCGCTCGGCAGACTGATCGAACGGAACGCTCGCGGCCTGCCGGGACGCGATGCATATGTTGAAATGGAGCGACGGCGGACATGGTTGGAACTCCATGAACGCACCGATGCGCTCGGCTACGGCCTGCGCGAAAGGGCCGTCAGGCCCGGCGACCGGGTTGGTGTCGTCCTGAGGGATTCGATCGAGGTGGCAGAAACCATCGGCGCCTGCGCCAAGGTCGGCGCCCTGCGGGTCGGATTCAACTACCGTCTGGCTCCTCCGGAGATCGGTCAGTTGATCGACGATGCGGGGGTCGATTTCGTTTTCGTGCAGGCGGATCTGACCGAGGTCGCGACCGCCGGTGTCGCGGCAGCGGAACGAACGCCCGAACTCATCGGCATCGGTGAAGGTCATGGACTCGACCTCGACTACGAGGGCCTTGTCGCGGAGGGGCTGAAACGCGGTCCGCTGGTCCAGACGCCGCACGAACGATTGATGATCTGCTACACGACCGGTTCGACCGGATTTCCGAAAGGCGCCATCTATCCACACCGTCCGATGCTGGAATCGATGGCGGCGATCGCACTTTCGGAAGGTGCGCACGCCGACGACGTCTGGCTGCATGCCATGCCGGCGTCCGGCATTCCGATCATGCATCTGCTGCGAAACGTCTTCCATGGCTCCAGATGCGTGATCGTCGGCGACTGGTCGGCGGAACGCGCGCTCACGTTGATCGAGCGCGAACGCTGCACCATCACGGTGCTGGTTCCCACCATGCTGAACGATCTTTTGGCTTCGGGCCTGATCCCCGGGTTCGATTGCAGTTCCATGCGCCAGCTAGGCTATGGCGCCGCCCCGCTGCCGCCCGCCACGATCCGCGAAGCCATGGCTGCCCTGGGATGCGGCTTCCTGCAGATGTACGGCACGACCGAACTGATGGGCATGTCCATGATGCTGATGCCCTCCGATCACCAACGGGCGCTGGCGGAAGGGCATCGATGCCTGGAGTCCGCCGGTCGACCGCTCCACTTCGTCCAAACCCGCATTGTCGATGACGAAGGACGCGATGTCGGCGAAGGCGAAGCGGGAGAACTCTGGATCAAGTCCGACTATGTGATCCCGGGATACTGGAATCAGGACCTACAGTATGCGGAAACGGTGCACGACGGCTGGCTGCGCACCGGGGATATCGCGACCCGCGACGACGAGGGATTCATCTATCTGAAGGACCGCGCGAAATTCCGTATCAAGTCGGGCGGTTTCAACATATTCCCGGTTGAGATCGAGAACTGCCTGGCCGAGCACCCGGCAGTCAACGAAGTAGCGGTGGTCGGTCTTCCCGATGCCAGATGGGGCGAGAGAATCCACGCCGTGATCACGCTTTCCGGCGCGGAACGGCCTGGCGGCGAGGAGTTCCGCGAGTTCTGTCGCGGCAAGATCGCCAAGTTCAAGATTCCGAAGACGGTCGAGATCTGGGACCACCTGCCCAAGGGACCGACAGGCAAGATCCAGAAGCGCAAGATCATCGCTTTCTGCGCAAGCAGGAAGGCCGGTGCGCGAGACCAGGGGGAAGCGGACAGTCCCTGAACCGCTTCATCGGCCTGGCACCCTCCACATTCGGCAGGCGGCCGGCTTGACTGGCGCACAGGATCGAGAAGCGGCAGCGGCGGAACGCGGGGACCGGCCCGAGACGGAGGCCTCCCGTGCGGCCGACTGTCCGCGCTGCGGCGGGGCGATTCTTCGGACGGCGGTTCTGCGTCGGTGCGCTGTTCCGCCTGGTGAGCGCGCTGGCTGTGGCCAGCGGAGTTCGCCTGGAGACGATCGCGCGGCGCTGCGGGGTTCCCGGCATCGACGCTGACGCGCTGACGGCGCTGTTGGCCGGAAGCCGTCTCTCTGACCCGGGAGCAGGGAGCGAGCGTCGCGACCGGTGGGCGCGGCTGGGCTTCGCGGTGGTCGGGCCGCTCGGATGTATGTCAACCGGATCGATGCCACGTCCAGGAAGCTGGCCCAAGACGAGCATCCGGGCAATGTCCGGGCACTCGGTTCGGCGCGCATCATCGAGCGCTGGTGGTTCTCCTGACCGGCAAGCCCGACAGCGGCTGACTACTGGGGCCGCTGCGCGCCGCGCGGCGGCCCTTCTCTTTACCCGTAGCGTCGCGCAAGGCGGTCGAAGGTGGCGCCGACGATGGCGTCCTGGCGCAGGAAGCGGCGGGCCTCCAGTCCGTGGGCCGGTTCGACGCTGAGCACTGTGCCGGCAGACTCCGCATCGAGTTGCAGGCGCGCCGCCAGTTCGAAGTTGTAGGCGAGGTAGGTCGCCTCCTCGACCGACTTGCCTACGGTCAGGAGCCCGTGATGCGCGAGCAGGATGGCGCTCCTGTCGCAGAGCGCTTCGGAGATGATTCGCCCTTCCTCGTCAGCGACCGGGACGCCGGGCCATTCAGGCAGCCAGGCGCAATCCTCGTACAGCATCATCGCGTCCATGTGGCTGCACACCAGCGGCCGGCCGATCATCGACAGGGCTGAAGCGGCCGGCGGATGAGTGTGCACGATACAGTGCGCATCCGGCCGGACACGGTAGATCCAGACATGGAAGCGCACGGCCGGATTGGGGATGCCCTTGCCCTCGACAGTCCGGATGTCCTCGTCGACCCGCAGCAGCGTTTCTTCCGACGCCTCCTCAAAGCCCTCGCCCAGCGGGGGAGTCCACCATCCGTTCGGCTCGGCCCGGACCGTCAGCTGTCCCGCAAGACTCGAGGCGTGCCCGTTCGCGGCCAGAATACGTGCCGCCATGGCAAGCTTGGCCTTGTCCGAGCGAACGGCGCGCTTGAGGCCCGCTTCGATCGCGTTGTCCACTTCGGCTCGAACTTCGTCGGGCATGGGACACCTCCCGTATTGCCCGGATCCTTGGCTTGCAGGCGCAGGCAAATCTGCCATGCGGGCGGGATCCTGTATCGCCCGGTGCCAGAAAAATGTGCTTCAGCCTGCATTGCGCCGGGCGGCATTGAGCGTATCGGTGAAGACGATGACGGACAACTCCGGGTAGGGGGAAGCGCCGATCACGCGATCCGGCTGCCCAAAACCGGCGCCTCAGGCGGCGGATCACCCGAAGGGCCGGAGCGAAGCTTTGGGGCGGAGCAGCCGCTTGACGTGCCGACGGCCGACCGGCGCCCCGGCCACCATCGGTCTGAGCCGACAATCAAGACCCTCAAACAATCCGGGCACTGAGCCCTCGGAAAGCCCGAGCACGCTCACCTGTCATGGCCACTCGCGCAGGCTTCCATCGCCACAACACACCGCGGCGACGCTGCAAGCTGATCAAGAACCCCGTCGCGATGCACCTTCCGGCGGAAAGCGACCGACCCGTCCGCCATTGCCCCGTGCGTCTGGAAACTGTACTTCGCCAGATCGATCCCGATGACGCTAACCTCACTCATGGACGCTCCCTCCTCTCGGTGGGCGTAGTTGACGCACCACCATGGCACGACGTCGATGCCGTCGAGAGGGGGCGTCCACTCCATCGCTTACAAGGTGCCAACCTGGGATCACAGATCCCACATCCTGGCCTTGCAATTGGTCCATATATGTACAACATATCGATTAACATCATTTATGGACTTCGCCATGACTGCGCAATCGCGTCCAGCAACACCCCTTGACCGGAAGGGCCTTTCCGGTCCGGCATTGCGCACCTTCTTTCGCGTCGCGAACCTCTGGGGCCTCTCGGTCGAGGAACAGATGACTCTGCTTGGACTGACGGCCCGATCGACCTTCTTCAAGTGGAAGAAGGATCCGAACGCTGTTTTGCCAAAGGACACGCTGGAACGCATTTCCTACATCCTGGGCATCTACAAGGCGCTTCAGATCCTGCTCCCCAACGAACAGGCTGCCGATGAATGGGTGAGGCGTCCGAACGCGGCACCGCAGTTCGCTGGTCGATCGGCTCTTGACCGGATGCTCTCCGGCCAGGTGGCAGACCTCTTCGTCGTAAGGCAATACCTCGATGCACAGCGGGGTGGCTGGGCATGACGTTGCCGGTCGCCCGCATCGAGTGGAAGCCGTGCTGGCGAATCATCCCCAGCCGGTTTCCGTCGATTCGGCTCTTCGAGCGGGTGACAGATCCGGACGATCTCGAAGCCGTCTTCGAGTTGGACGCGCTCACGAATCCCAGGATTCGTGACGAAGCCGGCGATATTGCGCTCGTGCCACCGGAAGACCGCATCAGCGGGCCCGGGACAACCATCATCATGGCAGCATTCACCCATCTCAACCCAAGCGGCAGCCGGTTCTCGGATGGTGCTTACGGTGTCTTCTATGCTGCGAATGACATCAATACGGCCATTGCCGAGACCAGGTATCATCGCGAGCAGTTCCTGAGCGCCACGGCCCAGGTGCATATGGAACTGGACATGCGGGTCTATCTCGTCGACCTCGACGGGGACCTCCATGACCTGCGCGGCCAGAAAGCCGCCCAGCCGCTCATCTATCACAACGACAACCATGCCGCGGGCCAGCATCTGGCGAGAACGCTGCGTGATGCCGGCTCGAACGGGATTGCCTGTGACAGCGTCCGCCGCACTGGGGGCGAATGTGTTGCCGTGTTCCGACCCCTCCTTCTCTCCAATGCCCGCCAGGAGCGTCACCTCTGCTACGTATGGAACGGTCAGAATATTGAAACCGTCTATGAGAAACGCGAACTCGGCGAAGATGGCCGGTTCTGACCTCGCTGCAGGCAGTCTCTGACACGCATCTGGCGCATTCGCTTGCACCTGTAGACCCGAAAACACCGGGACGCACTTACCGCTCGGGACAGAAGGCAAGGCCGTTTTTCAGGAACCGAAACGAGCGTTGCGGCAAGTGGGACGACAGGAGGTCCGCCGGGCAGATTCCCGGGCTGAAGCCCGAGGCGGCAGGGTCTGGATCGGAGAGCGTCGGGCCGGCTGCGCAGTGCAGAGCGGTTGTCAGGCTTGGCGAGGACCAGGGACCGGGCGAGGTCGTGGATGACCGCCGTCCAACCTGTCAGTCGCACGGCTCGCCCCCGGGATATCGGGCAGCGAAGACACCCTGCGAACTTTCTAGAAGGGAAATCCTGACCTGTACGAAATGTATTTAAATTAAATTGTTTTATTTCAATAGTTTATCTGAATTATTTTCCAATTTGAATCCGTTGTCGTTGCAATTGTCGCAGTTTTTGCTCTGCCTCGAATCCATATTGCACCAAATTCAGGTGTCGCACTACGGCTTGCGGTGGTCCGCTCTCGATGTCGTTCAGGGCTTCCTCGGCAACGGGGTGGCGAGGTCCCTCTCGGTCAGGCCGTGCTTGTTAGCGTTGGACTGAAACACGATAAACCGTTCGTGCCACTGACGGTTCTCCTCCCGCAGTCGTTCGTTCTCAGCGTGGAGTCGCTCGTTCTGCTGACGGAGCACTGAGGGCGCCGTGTCGGCCCGTGGTGCACACTTCAGCGAGTCCTTCCGAGCCGCGAACGCTCTCTTTATCGGTGCATGCCGTGCGAGCGTCTGCCTTGCTGGTTCGATTCTGTGGCGCCTACGAATTTCAAGCCTCAGTGCTTCCCAGCTCAGTTTCTTGCGGGTTGGCCATCGTTCGATGACCGAGATGATTTTTTCGACGGTGGCGGAAGTCAAGTGCTTAGCCATCGGGGACTTCCTCCAGCAATTTCTGGACTCGCACCAGGAACCCCGACGGAGAGTTGTTGCCCAACCGGTCTGACAGGACGGGTGCAGTTCTCGTGTGGCGATTGTAAGTGGTTGATTTGACGTGATGTCGTGGTGGCGAGGGACCTGTGAGATGGGGCTTTCGTGACAATCGCGCGTTCCTGGGCA
>MKWU01001667.1_pt1 | contig 37149 bp, 32 predicted proteins | sample 809101 | NCBI WGS metagenome assembly MKWU01 (sample SAMN05860141, study PRJNA318959) | sponge metagenome | host: Aplysina aerophoba | place: Slovenia: Piran, Adriatic Sea, Gulf of Piran | collected 2013-05-07
GTCTTAGAGAGTACTCGGATGTGTCCTGCGCGTTCCGCGTCTAGCTTCCGAGGAAGACCCTCGTCAGAATGTCAGAGTCGCGCACCGATTGCGGTGTCCCATCGTGTGCCACGCGCCCCTTGTCAAGCACATACGCCCGGTCAACTATGTCGAGCACGCCTTTGATATTGTGCTCTACGACTAAGATGGTGGTGTTTAGCCTGTCGCTGATCTCAGCTACCTTCTGAAACACTTCTTTAACGACTATCGGCGCGAGTCCGAGAGTCGGCTCATCTAGAAGCAAAACGTCGGGCGCCGCCATCAGTCCTCTGCCGAGAGCCAGCATCTGCTGCTGTCCGCCCGACATTTGGCTGGCGAGATCGTTCCGCTTCTCATACAAAATCGGAAAGAGTTCCATCACTGAATCCAGTCTGAGAGCCTTTTCCGCCGCATCATTCAGGTACAGGCATCCCATCTCCAGATTCTCCTCGACGGTAAGGTGAGTGAACACACGCCTACCCTGTGGCACAAATGAAATTCCCTCTTTCACTATTTCGTGCGTCGCCGCCTCCAGAGGTTGCTGCTGCCAGTAGACTTCCCCGCCAACGACCGGAGCTAACCCCATTATCGCCTTGAGCACCGTGGATTTCCCTGCGCCGTTCGGCCCCATCACGGCGACCATCTCACCTCTGTTTACGCCCAGCGACACGTTGTCCAGCGCGACCACGGCCTCATAATGAACCGATATATCGACCAGCTTCAGAAGCTCCATCTTCAACCTTTACGTACCAAGATACGCCTCAATCACTTCTTCGCTTGAAAGAACAACATCCACATCCCCCTCGGCCAGCAGCCTGCCGCTGTCCAGTACGATGAGGTGATCGGAGAGCTCCCGGACTATGTCCATATTGTGTGATACGAAAAGCACTGTGCGCCCCTCATCCCTCACCTCTTTCATAATGTCCTTGATTCGCTCCAGCATCTGCGGAAAGAGTCCGGCAAACGGCTCGTCAAACAGGTAAATGTTCACATCCAGCGCCATCGCGCGCCCGATTTCCAGCAATTTCCTCTGCCCGTATGACAGTTCCATCGCCAGCGAGTCCCGTTTGTCCCACATGCCCACACTCTGAAGAATGCTCCTCGCCCTTTCCCTGTGGCCTTCACGTGAGCGCTCCATTAAAGCGGGAAAGACACCGCGGTTCGTCAACACGACCATAATGTTATCCCAGACCGTTATCTGGTCGAACAGCCTAACTTCCTGGAAAGTTCTAGTGATGCCGTGCTCGGGAGTCTCGTGAGCCTTTACTACCCTCAAGCCTACCCCATCAACAATCACCATTCCTCCATCAAGAGGTAGCGTCCCACTGAGTAGGTTAATCAGCGTCGATTTGCCAGACCCGTTGGGGCCCACGATACTGGTCATGCCCTTTCGAGGGATTGAGATTGACAGATCGTCCACCGCCTTGACGGCGCCGAATTGCTTGGATATTCCTTCTGTTTCAAGTGCGAACTCGATGCTGGGTTGATCGCTGCATGTGCTCATAGTCTGTATTTCCCAACCAGTCCTTGCGGCCTGAACAGCATCAGCAGCACAAGCAGAATACCGAGAACCGCCTGTCGTGCCTGCCCGATGAACTCTGTCGGCAGAAATGGCAGGAACCTCATACCCTCTTCCAGCAAGACGAATGCCATCGCTCCGAGTAACGATCCCCAAATCGTGGCAAGCCCACCAAGTATCACTATGGAAACCAGCAGTATCGACTCCAGCAGTATGAATGAGAAGGGATCAATGAAACTCGTCCAGCTTGCGAACAGCCCTCCCGCAAGGCCCGCAATCATGGCGGATATCACCCATATCGCCAGCTTGTAGTGCGTCGCCTGGTATCCAAAGACCTCTATCGCCTCCTCGTCCTCTCTAATCGCCGTGAGAACCCTGCCGAACGAAGAAGTCACGATGAACCACGCGATCAGCATCACGATCGCGAGGAATGCCAGCACGAACAGCATGAACTCCAACTCGCCGCCGAGCGACCAGCCTCCAATCTTCGGCCTGGCAATCTCGTGGATCCCGAACGCCCCCCTCGTAAGTCCTCGCCAATTCAGGAACACATTGAAAGCTATGATGGCAAATCCAAAGGACACCAGGACATATATGTCGTCCCTGAAACGATTGAATACAACGCCCACGGCGATCGCGACTGCACCGGCGAGCAGCACACTGACCGGCAGCGCCGCAAAGAAGGGCCAGGCGAAGGTCGTCAATGCCTCCGTGCGAAGCTGCTCGTACGCGGGGTTCGAGCTGAGGATCGCCATAGAGTATGCGCCAATTCCAAAGAACCCGATGTGACCGACCGACAGCAGCCCGGCAAAACCCACTACGAGGTTCAGGCTCACCGCTAGCATCGCCCATATCGCAAACACCGTGCCCACGGTTATTGCGAAGCCTGCGCCCTGCCACAGCATGAATACGACGGCCCAGCCAATCACGAACAGGTTCGCCCACAGCTGGATGTTGCCCTTGGACGCCTTCATGAACTGGCGTGGATTCCGAAGGGCCCTCAAATTGTCAATGACAGGTTCCAAACTAATTCGCATGCACTACCTTCTCGGCAATATGCCTCTGGGCCAGAAGGACAGGAACAGGATGAGCAGCACAAAGGAAATCGCATCCTTCCATTCTCCTGCGAGGTCCCAGATTCCAAATTGTTCTATCAGACCAAGAACGAATCCACCAAGGATGGCTCCGTACAGGTTCCCAATACCGCCGACAACCGACGCGATCCATCCTTTGAGCAGAAGAAGCAGTCCCATTCGTGGCTGAATTGCAGTATCGTGACCGCTCAGTATGCCCCCCATCGCAGCATAGATCGCCCCAACGAAGAAAACAATCGCAATCACGACGGTTGTGTTGATACCCACCACTTTGGATACCTCTTCGTCATCGCCGATCGCTCTCACCGCTTTTCCGAAGGATGTCCTCTTCAAGACAAAAAGCAAAGCGAGGAAACTTACAATCGCCACAACTATGGAAAATACATTGAACGCCTTCAGATTCGCGCCCGCAATCTTCCAAGGCTGGCTACCAAATGCCTCTGGCAGCGGACGTGGAGCGCTCTGGAAAACTATCGTGGTGAACGCCGTCAAAGCGAGCAGTATGCCAAGCGTCGCTACGAGCATAACGAGCGGTGATCTTGCACGCTCACGCATGTACACGTACAAGCCCCTGTACAGGGCAAGTCCCACAACACCAGCAAGCAGGCAGGAAACTCCCCAGCTAAGATACAGTCCCGCCCCGGGCGATCCAAATATCAAATATGCGCAGTAAGCGCCAGCCACACACCCGACTATGACGCCGCCCAGAATTGCTGGAAGTGCGTTGGCATCCGCGAAAGCGGCTCGATATCCTCGATAGAGCAGCCAGCAGACGGCACCAGCTACAATCACGCCGACCACCGGACTTAGCAAATAGTGCATCTGAGCCGGGAACGTGAGCACCAGCCACATGTATATTCCGGCGATGGCGGCAATCAGGCCATCCGCGACTCTGACGGTAGTGCGTCCAGACCCGCGTCTCCGCATGCGAGTATGGAATGCCTCGTGAAACGCCCAGGCAGCCACTCCTGCCGTCACGGCCGCGAAAACTAAGTTCACGACCGGCTCGTTCACTTCATAGCGCCCGCCAAGAGTATCAAAGGAACGCAGGTAGAACACGCCGTATGCGCCCAATGCCGCGGCCGCGCCATAATAGAGGTCGAAGAACCACACCGTGCTGTACACCAGTGTGAACCCTACCGCAATCAGGGCATACACGGCGCCCACCGCTAGTCCGTTGAACGTGAACTGAAGTGCCTGCTCAGGAGACTGCGTTATCTTCCATACGATATAAAGAGCGGCAGCGGCAGCCATTGTAACTGCCAGCGACGTACCGTGATTTTCGCGGAATCTGAGCAAGTGGAAACTCCAAGCGAATCAGTCACACGCCCGGCGTATCGCTACAACCGGGCGAAATAGGCAGTGAGAAAAACATTCCGCCCTGCTTAAGATCGCAGGACGGAATGGCAAGGCTTATTCTGTTGGAGCAGGTCCCAGAACCCTGTAACCCTGGTTGTCCTCAGTCCGTTCGGATGTCGGCAGGATCTCTACAACCACATTCGACAGACCGACAACTTCACCATTTGAGTCAAAGCTGTAATTGCTGCCGATTGCCCCGCTCCAGCTTACATCGTACAGGCAATCCCTAAAGCCGTCGGCGTCCTGATCGTCTTCCGTCTGTTTCAGGCACTCGGCCGTAATATACACGTCGTCATACGCCGAGCCGAGATACCACGGAAGCGTCACATAATCGTACTTCGCTCTGAAGTTTGCGATAACTTCCTGTGCCTTCGAATTCGCAGGGTCTAGGTCGGCGGTAATTGCCTTCATGCCGGTTGCGGCCTCTCCTGCAATCTCAAGCGCAGTCGTACCAATCGGCACGATATCCGAGTAGATTGGTCCTTCGTATCCCAGTTCGCGAGCCTGCTTGACAATCGTGCCCCCTGTGAACTCGGACTGTGCCGCCACATGCAGCCCGTCGGGATTCGCGCCTAACAGCTTCGTCAGCTGCGATCTGAAGTCCGTTACATCCGAGGCGTAGCGCTCCTCGCCTACGATCTGACCGCCTCGCTTCTCGAACTGCTCCACCGAAGTCCGCCTCACGCCTTCAGCGTAGTCAGTCGCCTCAGTGATAGTCGCCAACGTGCGCACTCCGTCCGCCCACAGCACATTGCCCGTATCTACTCCGACCTGTGCATCGCTCATGGAAGTGCGGAAAATGTAATCGCCGGCATTAGCTATGTCCGGATTAGTAGCCAGCCCCGAGAACATGACCACGCCTTCCTCTTCCGCCAGCGGAGCAGCACCAAGCATTGCGCCGCTGCACGAGGTGCCCAGAATTATCTTCACACCATCCACATCAGTCAGCTTCCTGTAAGCCGTGATTGCGTCCTGTGCGTTGCACTTCTCATCTTCTACAATCAGCTCGATCATGCGCCCGTTGACACCACCTGCTGCGTTTATCTCATCAACCGCCATCTGTTTGGCTTGCACTGCAACATTGCCATAAGTCTCGCCGGGGCCCGTCACCGACTCCATCACGCCGATTTTGTAAGCCTCGTCACCGCCGCCTATCTCGCCAATGGCGTCACAGGCAATAACCCCTAAGCCTGCAAACGCCATCGAAAAGAAGACTAACATCCGCCTCAAGTGCTTGGTCGCCATGACACCCTCCTCTCCGATGCTTGCATCTACCTGCCTAGTCGAAAATATGCCACCTGTAGGATTTATACCACTAAATGTGTCCATCCGCAATGATTACTGATACTAGACAGTCAAGACCTGCTTTACTTTATTTTGATTCAACATTCAAATGGCGACTTAGATCCCACACATCTCCGACAAAAGAGTGCAAATCATAGACTCAATTTTGCTTCAAGTTGAGCGAAGCGAATTCTTATAATATTTCAATAGGGCTTTATTCAGATTTCATGTGAGTCATCGCGGTCTGATGTGCGTTGACCTGACGAATACATGACCACCATATTGAGACCTCCCAAGCGAAAGCTGGCGGATGCTTCCACAGTACATCCAACCTCACACAAGATGATTTCCAAATAGAAGAGTTGCTTCAGTCGCCGGAATCCTGATGCCGGGAAATGGAACTTGAGCCGTCCGAAGGCCTGGCTTACTGGTAGCGCGTTCACTGGCGCAAGAGCAAGAAAATGGAACCAGATCCCTCTAAGGGGCACCGCCACATTGAGGTACAAGGGTAAGAGAGACGCCTGTTAGGAATCATCCTGAACTGGATTCTCAAAATGGTGACACAGATGCAGAATGGCGACAATGGTGCAAAGTCACGAGACGGCGAAGAACCTAAACCCAGTGTGTTGAAGAGGGTTGAAGGACATATTCAGCGCCGGACTCTCGCAGGCCTTCTCGACCTTGTGCCGGCGCTGGTAACTCTGTTCGTTCTAATTTTCCTGGTTGAAAAGACGGACGGTTTAATCAGGCCGCTGCCAATTGTCAGAGCTCAGCCCTGGGACTTCCCAGGCATCGGTCTTATCGTCGGAATAGCAGCGTTTTACCTCGTAGGCCTGATGGTCTCGACTCCCTTAGGGCTCAAGTTGTCCGGCTGGAAGGATAACCTCATTGGATGCCTGCCTGTTATCAGGAACATTTTCGGCGTTACCCAGCAGGTAATGACATCCTTCACCTCTCAGTACACCTTCAGCCGCGTCGTATTCCTTGAATGGCCCAGGGAAGGCATGATCGCGATGGGTTTCGTTACCGGGCGTGCCTATTCCGCGAAGTCTAATGAAACTATGGCTATCGTGTATATTCCGACGATTCCCAACCCAACCTCAGGCAATATGGCTCTCGTCATGGAAGACGATCTCGTAGAGACTGACATGAATGTTGACGATGCTATGAAGCTTGTCTTCTCCGGTGGCATAGTTCTCCCAGAAGTGCTCTCTTTTGCCAGAGTGCCGCGAGAAAATACTGAGCAGCTTGACCTCATTGGCAGGTTTGAATCCGAGTCAAAGTTCCCACCTTCGAAGTAAGACTGAAATGACACTCGGTTGGATTATCTGATTTTCCTTCGGCACAACGAACTGTCTATGCAATTTGCTTGAATTAGGTTCCCTATCTGTTGACAGTCATATCCAGTTATTCTACATTATCCTAAGAACAGCCTGCCTCTGATCCGGTGCCTGTGCCCTCGCCCAGCTTCAGATTGAACATCGACGTCCGCAAGGAGAATCCCGATGGACAGCCGCATCCTGGACAGGATCGACGCCCCAAGTGATCTCAACCCTCTGACACCTGACGAGTTGGCGCAAGTAGCCCAGGAAGTGCGCGACACCATCATTTCCGTTATCACAGAACGTGGCGGACATTTGGCATCCAACCTCGGCGTCATCGAACTCACGCTCGCGCTCCACCGTGTATTCGACAGCCCCAACGACAGCATCGTCTGGGACACGACCAACCAGCTTTATGCCCACAAACTAGTTACTGGTCGCCGCGACGAGTTCAGCGACATCCGCCTCCAGGGCGGGATCTCGGGCTTTGGCGAGCCGAGCGAAAGCCCCCACGACACCCTCTGCGCCGGACATGCTGGCACAGGCCTGTCCATCGCTCTCGGCATCGCCCAGAGCGCAACCAATCGCGAGTCAGACACATGGACGATCGCCGTCGTTGGCGACGGTGCAATGACTTCTGGATCAAGCTTCGAAGCGCTCAACAATATCGTTCATCTCAATCCGCAAAGGATGATTGTCGTTCTCAATGACAACGGCATGTCCATTTCGGAGAACATAGGCTTTCTCACCAACTGGCGAAAGCGCCTGATCACGCACCCGCAATATCAAGCAATGATTCGCCGCATGACGGATCTGTCCAAGAGGGTGCCAACTGGCGAACTCATTTACCAGCTAGTCAAGAGTCTCAACGATGGTGTCGAAAGTTTCATACTTCCCACGATGTTTTGGAACGAAATGGGCTTTCGGTATCTCGGACCCGTTGACGGGCACGACCTGACTCAGCTTGAAGACACCCTAAGGCAGGCAAAGCAGACAACAGGCGCCGTGCCTGTGATACATGTCGTTACACATAAAGGTCACGGCTACGAACCTGCCGAAGACGACCCGGTCAAATTCCATCAGCCCAGTTCGCCTCTGGGATCATCCACCGGCGCTCCCACATACTCAAAAGTGTTTGCCCAGACTGTCAGCCGCCTGATGCGCGAAGACAACTCCGTGGTGGGCATCTCGGCAGCCATGTTGGAAGGCACCGGACTTGCTGAGGTTCGCGAGGAATTTCCGGACAGAGTCTTTGATGTCGGAATCGCCGAGCAGCATGCGGTAAGCATGGCGGCAGGAATGGCATCCACAGGACTCAATCCCTTCGTATCGATCTACTCCACATTCCTACAACGCGCATTCGATCAGGTGGTCCATGACGTCTGTCTGCAGAACCTTCCGGTCACTCTCATTGCGGACCGCGCAGGCATCGTCGGCGAGGACGGCAAGACCCATCATGGCGCCTTCGATCTTTCATATTTGCGATGCCTCCCTAACGCCGTGGTCGCCGCGCCGATAAATGAAAACGATTTGCAGCATCTCATACATACCGCATATCTGTATCAAGGCCCATTTGCAATTCGCATCGCCAGAGGGACCGCCACGGGCACGCCTCTCGACGATGAGCTCAGGGAGATGCCGATCGGCAAAGGCTATGTGGTCAAAGAAGGTGGGGATGTGGCCATCTTCGCGCTGGGCAAGCCCGCCGGCGCCGCCCTTGAAGCAGCGGAAAGGCTTGCGGACTTTGGCATTGACTGCAGTGTTATCAACCCACTCTTCGTGAAGCCGCTCGACGTCGAGCTGATCCTGGACACGGCTCGCAAAACTCATCGCATTGTCACGATTGAGGAAAATGTCCTTGCGGGTGGATTCGGCTCCGCTGTCCTGGAAGTTCTCAGCGAGGCCGGTCTCGAGGATGTTTCGGTACATAGAATCGGCATGCCGGACTCCTTTGTAGAGCATGGTACTGCTGAGGCCCAGCGCCACGAGCTTTACCTCGACGCAGATGGAATCGTTCAGCAGGTGCTGAGTGCCTTCTTTCCTGGCGGCCAACCCCTTACAACTGGCAGTAAGTCCGACGAACGGACCGCCGCCGCCGACTAGACCTCATAACCCCATTTGCCTCCTCTGCACTTCCTCCTGCTAAATGGATAACAGGCACTTCGTTCTCTCTTTTTCACTGTAGTCGCGTGCCGCTTCCGAACGCCGACACGTCTGTCAGAATGCGGCTTCTACCCATTCGCCGTCACATTCCGCGCCCATTTGCGCTATCATATATATAGATTATAGTTTATTTAACACTTAAAACAGGGTTCTTGCAGTTATATGCATTCTTGTATTGAATCGTATAACTGCGCTAACTGGCAATGTGAGAGGTCTGGGCTGTGGATTGCGCGCACCACAGACTAGAAGTCTCAGACGATGATGATGGGAAATGGAGGTTGTGGAAGTGAAGAAGAAACTGATAATCATACTCGCGGTAGTAGCCGCACTGGCAACCCTCTCCGTAGGTGTCGCCGCAGGAACATCGCGCTATAGCTCATCTGGCGGAATCGACTATGAGGTGTCAGTTACCAACTTGATGCCCGGGCAGATTCTGTCCCCGATTGTAGTAGCGACTCACACAAAGGACAACGCGCCCCTATTCTCTTTAGGGCAACCTTCAAGTGCTGAACTCGCTGCCATGGCTGAGGACGCGGACACTTCAGGGCTTATGGCCCTCTGGTCCGACAACGACGAGGTTAATGATCTGCAGGTCCTTACGCTTGACGATGGCCCCATACCACCCGGCCAGACCGCTATGGGAGTCGTGAATGTTGACGGCGAAGCGACACGCCTGTCTCTCGCCAGCATGTTGGTCAGCACCAACGACGGGTTCATATCCTTAAACGGCATGAGCTTAGTTGGCGTGGTTGACCGATCTGTTCGAGTGCCGGTGTATGACTCCGGCAGCGAGGCAAACAGCGAGAATTGCGACTTCATCCCCGGTCCTCCGTGCGGCAACCATCTGCACGACGACTCTGGGGCCGAGGGTTTCGTCCATATTCACTCGGGCGTACACGGCGGTGGCGGCTTGACTCCGTCGCTACATGACTGGCACAACCCTGCTGCGCTAATAACTATCAAGAGAAAGTTCTAACTTATCGACTGCGCGCATAATAATCGGTAGTAGGCATTGAATCTGCCGAGTTCTGAAAGACTCAGACATAAAACGACCCGCCTCGCTGTTCAGTAGTGAGGCGGGTCGCACTATATCAATAATGTCTGCTCACGATTCACGTTATCGGTATAGCAGTCTGGCAGTTATTACTTTCGGATTGATGCGGTCATACCCCAGCGCAGTCTCGGGTCGTTGCCACTTAGCCGCACATCGGCAGAATAGGTAACCGCCCCTTGCATCTCCTCCCCAAGCCGGCTAATCCTCGAAATCGTTCCGCTCATTTCGAGGTCGGGCAGAGCGTCAAACACCACACTGACATTGTCACCCTCTCCTAGGTTCACAACACTGAGTTCGTCGAGGTCAACAGTAACCAGCTCCCACTCGGATGTGTCTGCGAGACTCATCACGAATTGCCGCGGGGCAACTTCTTCTCCCGCATCGACATTTAGCCCAACGATCACGCCGCTGAACGGAGCGCGCAACTCAGTGTCCGCAAGGGCTATGCTCGCAGCTTCCAAGGCGGTCTCGGCTGCCGTCACCCTTAACTCTGCAGCGGCGACGCGGGCTTCTCTGCGCTCCTCATCCAGAGGGTCGCGCCCTGACTCCAGCTTGGATACCAGCAACTCCGCGTCCTCTACCTGCTGCTCAGCAAGCGCAATTTCCTGAGCATCCGGCCTCAAGTCTGCGAGAGCAGCTCTCGCCGATTCTAGTTTCGCCTCTGCTTGCGCGACCTCCGCTTCGTCCGCGAAATCAAGCAATACCTGTAATCCTGCCTGTGCGGCATTCAAATCAGACTGTATCTTTGCGGCGCTTGCCTGAAGACGTCCAGATTGTGCAATTTCAACTGCTCGTTCGGCATCCTCAAGCCGATTGCGGGCACCCACCAGCTTATTCTCCGCTGCCTGTACCGCAGACATTCCGTCCTTCTCGGCAGTGATGTAATTCTCTCGCGCTGCCGAGAATGCACGCCAGGCGTCCTCATACTCCCTTTCGACACATCGCATCCCACGGGGGACGATGACATCCTGGCAGGTAATCATGTGTGCCCTGTATGGTCCAAGACCAAGCATCCCAAACAGCTTCAATTCGTTCCAACGCGTTGCTGGGTCGTCTTCCAACACATTGTTGGGGAAGGAGAGGTTATCGCGATCAAATACAGTCTCCAAGTCAACTCCCCACTCCTCGAAGAGCGTGTTCGGGTCCTTGTGTAATTCGGCGGCGGTCAATTGAATCCCCAGGTAGTGATTATGCACCGAGCGCCAGTGATACTCCGCGTCAAGGTAGGCATCCTGAAAAACCCGGTTGGCTTCCGCGGTCTCGACAACAGTCACCTCTAGGTCTCTCTCTGCATTTGCAAGGAGCGCCGTAGCGACCGTCACGGCATCCTGTGCGTCCTGCACTATTTCTTCGAAGTCTTGCGCATCCTCGAGGGCATTCTGCAAATCCAGAATCGCAAGCTGCGCATTCGCGATTCGCGCCTCACGCGCTGCGACACTTGCGCGACTGTCCGCCGTTCCGGGTATATTGGCGCTGCTCGCCACGCCCCTCGCTATCAATAGGGCCTCTGCCGCCTGCTCTACTCCAAGTTCCGCTCTCGCCACTGCTTCCGCGTATTTCGCCTCCAGCACGGCGCCCTCCGCGCTCACGGACGCGCCTGGCCTCCGATTCGCCCCGGAAAGATGCAGATGCCGCTCCCTTGCGCCCTGAAGCGCAGATCGTGCCTGTTCGAGCCTTCCTGGACGGGATTCGTCGTCAATCTCTCGTTCTTTCTCGATGGCAATCTTCAGAGTTTCCACATCGGCGCGGGCGCTCGCTATCGCGTTCTCGGCCCTCTCGAGTGCAAACTCCGCATTGGTGGCATCGAGCTTGACCAGAAGCTGCCCCTCTTCGACGGCATCATTCTCCCTAACCAGCACATCACTGACCATCCCACCGCTCGGCATTCCGAGGCCGGCGCTGCGAATTGGCACAACAACCGCGTCAGCACGCACCACAGGGGCCGTGCTCACTGGTATTACACTGGCATCGCCCTCGCCTGATCCATCGTCGCGCATTATAAAGAACACCACCGCCGCAACCACAATGGCAGCCACAACGACAACCGCAACAATTCCCACAACCAGTCTATTCAACAGAGATCTCCTTCCGATGCGCCGGCGTGAGCTGTCAGCAGCATCCTGCCATTGGGACGCAGCACACATTACTTTGCTGCAGCATGCCCAAAACCTTACAACAGGTGGCTCAATCCACTAATCTTACGACCACCTCCACTCCAAAGTAAATGCAATATATGAACCTAGAACACTGAAATCTATGTCACTTTTGGCATACTCCGCACTCTCCGAGTCGGTGGTAAGACAGCGCGAGACGCCGTATAATTGCATTCCAGACGAGAAGGTTTCGCCGAGCAGCGCACAGACAGGGAGCAGACTATGGGAGCTAAGATCGACTTCAATTGCGACATGGGCGAGAGTTTTGGCATGTACAAGATGGGATTCGACGAGGAGGTAATCAAGCACATCACCTCCGCAAACATCGCCTGCGGCTTCCACGCCGGAGATCCAATGTGGATGCGCCACACTGTTAACCTCGCCGAGAAACACGGCGTCGCAATAGGTGCGCACCCTAGCTTCCCTGACCTCAATGGGTTTGGTCGCCGCAACATGGTTGTATCTCCCGACGAGGCAAGAAACGACATCGCGTATCAGGTGGGAGCGTTGCAGGCATTCACCGCCGGAAAGAAGCTCCAGCATGTCAAGCCACACGGGGCAATGTACAACATGGCAGTCAACGACGGGGCCCTCGCGCAAGCCATCTGCGATTCCATGCTAGAAGTTGACTCCGACATGATTCTCATCGCCCTTGCTGGCTCGCGCTGGATTGACATTGCCGAGGACATGGGCTTGAAGGTAGCCCGTGAAATATTCGCCGATCGCGCCCTCAATCCAGACGGCACACTCGTATCCCGTTCGCAGCCGGGTTCTGTCATACACGATACGGGCGAAGTCGTAGAGCGCAGCATCCGAATGATAACTGAAGGCAAAGCAACAGCCATCAGTGGTGAGGAGATAGAGGTGCAAGCCGATAGTCTCTGCTTGCATGGGGACACGCCCGGCGCAGTTGAGATGGCGTCGGCGCTCAAGCGCGAGCTTGAGGCCGCCGGTGTCGAGATACTGCCGCTCGGCAAGATTCTGGAATAGCCGCCGTGATCTACGACAAGCCGAAATTCTTCCCCGCCGGCGACATGGCGCTGGTCGCCGAACTGGGGGACGCGATCAGCCCCGAAATAAACCGCAAGGTGCGGAGCCTTACTGATGCCCTGGAACAAGACAGCATCCCTGGAGTCTTCGACTTCCTACCTACATATCGCTCAGTGCTCGTGTATTACGACCCAATCATCATCGGATCAGTGGAAGTGCAGACTGCAATCGCCGAACTCCTCGAAAGCGCGAGTGAAGTCTATTCCGGCGCCCGGCACATCGTCCATATCCCAACCCTGTATGGCGGCGATATGGGACCCGACATTGAATTCGTGGCGCAGCATAACGGTATCGACGAGCAGGAAGTCATACGAATCCACAGCGGCGCCGACTATCTCGTCTATATGATGGGATTCAGCCCCGGATTCGCATACCTCGGGGGCCTAGACGAGCAGCTCGCAACCCCGCGATTGCAGTCCCCACGCACCGAAATACCCGCGGGCGCGGTCGGAATCGCAGAGACGCAGACCGGCGTGTATCCGGTACCAAGCCCCGGCGGCTGGCAGCTAATCGGTAGGACTCCGCTTCGCCTATTCGACCCGACCCGCGACCAACCTGTATTGCTGAGTGCGGGCGATTATGTGCGTTTCGTGCCAATCAAATCGCAGGAGGAATACCTATACATCGTGAAGCAAGTCGAATCGGGCGATTATCTTGTAACGGAATCAACTGAATAATGAGCACACCCACACTGAAAATAATTCAGCCAGGCATGCTGTCCACCATCCAAGACAGGGGGCGCTTCGGCTATCAACGTTTCGGGATGCCCACCGCAGGCGCAATGGATACCTTCGCCCTGCGCGCCGCTAACCTTCTGCTCGGCAACGATGACAGTGCCGCCTGCATCGAGGTTACCGTCTTGGGGCCTCGGATGGAGTTACTCACCGACACAACATTTGCCGTCACCGGGGCAAACGTATCGCCACGATTGAACGGCGAACCGGTTCCAATGTGGCAGCCAGTCACCGCGAAAGAAGGAAGCAGGCTAGAATTTCGTAGTCCTAAGGACGGAATGCGCGCTTATTTAGCGGTCACTGGCGGCATCGATGTTCCACTCATCATGGGAAGTCGCGCTACCTACATGAAGACTGCATTGGGCGGCATTGACGGAAGGCCGCTCCGGACTGGGGACATTCTCAACGCCTTCAACGAAGAAGCGCCAACACCGACTACGCAATGCTCATTTCCACAGGAAGCCATCCCGAATTACGGCAGCAGCCACAAACTCAGAGTCGTTCTCGGACCGCAGCATGCAGCCTTCACGCAAGCAGGAATCGACACTTTCCTGCAAGAGACATACACCGTATCCATCAACTCCGACCGCATGGGGTACAGAATGGAGGGCCCGCCGATTGAGCATACCGATGGCCCCGATGTCATCTCCGATGGGACGCCACTCGGCACAATTCAGATCCCCGGAGACGGCCAGCCAATCATCCTTCTCGCTGACAGAGGCACCACAGGCGGTTACACAAAAATCGCCACAGTCATCAGTCCCGACCTAAGCAAGGTTGCCCAGGCAATGCCCGGCCATACCGTAACATTCGAAGCAGTATCAATCGAAGAGGCGCAGGAGGCATACCGCAGGCAGGAGGTATTACTGGACTCCATCCGAAACTCAGCCCTTCCTCGCCTGTCTCTCGTATTGGGCGACGCCATCTCTGATATACTTGGCGACGGTGGCAAGCCGCTTCGGGTGCCGTCAACGGCGGACGCACCATCAGCCTCACTTCGCGGCACGGCAAAGGTGGGCGGCAATAAGTTTGAGTTCGACATTCGAGTCAGTCGTGTGGACGACTGAAACAACAGGCAAGGAGTAATTGATGTCCAAGAAAATAGGCATCTTCGGTGCAGGAGCGGCGGGAAGCTATATCGGTGCATTCCTGACCCGTGAAGGCCACGACATCACGCTGATTGACATGTGGGGCGAGCACGTAGATGCAATGAAAGCCAATGGTCTGCGCGCATCGGGTAGCCAGGGCGACTTCACCATTCCCGTCAACGCCATCCACCTCGCCGACGCGTGGCAGCTCCAGCACAACTTCGACATCATTTTTCTAGCCATGAAGTCCTATGATACCGAGTGGTCCAGCCACTTTGTGAAGCGCCTCCTGGCGCCAAACGGCGTGGTCGTAAACAGCCAGAACTGCATGAACGACCAGCTTACAGCATCGATCGTGGGCTATGAGCACCAGATAGGCTGTGTGATGTCCAGCATCACAGTTGCCCTTTGGGAACCCGCACATGTGACCCGCGGAGGCGCTCCTGGGCGCGACCGCGGACACGACGTGTTCCGCGTCGGCGAACTGCACGGCAGAATTACCCCCCGCGTGCAGGAAATCGCCGAGATGCTGAGCTGCATAGACGGCTCCAGAGCCACCTCGAACATCTGGGGTGAGCGCTGGTCCAAGCTCACAACAAACTCTATCGGAAACCCAGTTGGCGCAATGACAGGCCAGGGGTCTCAGAGTTACGCCGCCAACCCCCGTGCTCGACTCGTTCAGATTCAGATTGCCAAGGAATCGACGCAGGTTGGCCTTGCCCTCAACTACGAAATCGAGAAGATCAGCGGTGTATCAGCCGAAACATGGGCGAGCGCTGACCAGGGCGACATCTACGAAGAGCTGGATGCCACCTTGCAGCCCAAGCCCGGCACTGCCGACTGGAAATCCTCTATGTCGCAGGATGTGGCAAAGGGACGCCGCACGGAGGCATCCTTCATGAACGGCTACATCGTCGCGCGAGGCCGCGAAGCCGGAGTACACACACCGGTTAACGCCGCCATCGTCGAAGTAATGCAGGGGATCGACAGCGGCGATATAATGCCCGATCCCACAAATGTTGAGCGCGTACTGGGCATGGCCGGTCTGTGAAGCATTCGCCATCACATCTCGTAGGCGCGGCGGTTCACCACTCCCTGCCATACGCGCGCGCCTATGATTGAATTCCTGCGGGAACTGTCGCATCTGCTGGTTGGATTCGCGAGCAGCGATTGGGCGCTGGTTGTGCTCGTCGCCACCGCTTTCACCGAGTCAATATTCTTTCCAATCCCGCCTGATCCCATTCTCATTGGAATGTCGTTCGTCCATCCCAAGGCGGCATTGATTTACGCTGGCGCAGCAACATTGGCTTCAGTCGCGGGAGCGCTGGCCGGCCACTGGATTGGCAAGCGTTTCGGCAGACCCTTCCTCGAAAGGTTCGTCTCTCTAGACAGGGTTAACAGGGTCGAATCCTTGTTCAAAAAGTACGGCATATGGGCAATCATCATAGCTGCTATCACACCTGTACCATATAAAGTCTTCGCCATAACCGCCGGCGTACTGGACATGCCGCATACCCCTTTCATCATCGCCTCGCTGATAGGCAGAGGGGCAAGGATGTTCCTGATTGGAGTACTGATCTTCGTCTTCGGCGAGGCGATCCAGGACTTTCTTGAAAATAGATTTGAACTAGTGATGATAGCGCTTGGTGTCGCTACGATAGTCGCGTTCATGGCATTCGCGCTAGTAATGCGCCTTCGCAATCGCTCAAGCACCAAAGACCACTCTATGCCACAATCAGAAAGTAGAGTCTAACGCCCCTCAGTCCATTTGCGCCGCCTGCCTGTACTGAAGCGCCTCCGCCAGATGCGACACACTTATCACTTCTTCGCCAGACAGGTCCGCAATCGTACGCGACACCTTCAGAATACGATGGAATCCCCTTGCCGACACCCCGCCCCCCCCCGCACCCCCCCCCCCCTCCCCCCACCCCCCCCCCAGCCCCACCCCCCCCCCCCCCCCCCCCAAAAAAAAACCGTGGAACCCCCCTTGCCGACAGGCTCATGCGGCTCATCGCTGTCTTCATCAATCCCTTGGCAGCATCATCCATTTGGCAAAACTTCCAGACTTCATTCGGCCCCATTTCAGAATTGTTCAACAGGCTGGTGCCGTCGAACCGCTCCCGCTGAGCCTGAATGGAAGCCTCGACACGATCCCGCACCTGCTCGGAACGCTCAGCATCACTAGCCCCAGTCAGCTTTTCGTATTCTACACGCGGCACATCCACGAACAGGTCCATTCGGTCGAGCAGCGGTCCGCTGATGCGCTGACTGTACCTCGCGATTTCGCTGGGCCTGCACACACATTGCTTGACAGTGTCGTTGAGAAATCCACAAGGGCACGGATTTCGTGCAGCGACAAGCATAAAGTTAGCCGGATAACTTATAGTCCCCTGCGCCCTGCTGATTGTGACAACTCTGTCTTCGATTGGCTGCCTCAGAACCTCGAGCACATTTCGCCCAAATTCTGGCAATTCGTCCAGAAACAGCACACCGCGGTGACTAAGAGTGACCTCGCCTGGACGCGGAATCCTGCCGCCGCCCACCAGCCCGGCGTTGGATATGGTGTAATGAGGCGCGCGAAACGGACGCTCGTCTATAAATGGCGATGAACTGGGAAGCAGTCCACTAACGCTGTAAATCTTGGTAACATCTATGGCTTCGTCATAGGTCATTGTGGGCATGATTGACGGAATGCAGCGGGCTAGCAGAGTCTTTCCACTGCCCGGCGGTCCCGTCATCAGCAGGTTGTGACCACCCGAAGCGGCGACCTCAAGCGCCCTCTTTGCATGCTCCTGCCCACGTACATCCGCAAGCTCAAACTCCCTGCCCTGCTTCCCTGCCGCCTCACGCCGACGGGCAAGCCCACTAGCCCCGGACACATCCTTTGACACAGGTTCAATCAGGCACTCTGCTCGAAAGTGCCGCAGCAAGTGACCCAGGGTCTCCACCGGATACACCTTTACGCCCTCTACAAGAGCGGCCTCGCCAGCGTCACAAGCAGGGACGAATACGGTCTCGAATCCCTCGTCACGGGCCACGGCGACCATTGGCAGGACGCCATTCGTATGCCTCAGTGTGCCATCGAGAGAAAGTTCGCCAAGGAACATCGTCAATCCGGGTGCTGCGGGCAACTGCCCGGAGCTGATCAGCACCGCAAGTGCGATAGGGAGGTCGTAGGCGGGGCCGGCCTTTGGGAGGTCTGCCGGGGCCATGTTTGTCGTGATGCGTCGCATCGGAAATTCGCAGCCCGAATTGCGAATCGCCGCGCGGACCCGCTCTCTGGCTTCCTGCACCGCAGCATCCGGCAATCCCACAATCGTGAACCTAGGCAGCCCCGGCGAGATGTCAACCTCCACCTGTATGACATACCCTTCCAATCCGACAACGGCGCATGTTACGGCTCTGGCAAGCAAGGCATCCACTCCAACATAGCGAAATTTGCCTGCCTATATTTATCACTAATTGTTCACGGCGTCAAACCATTTGCAGCCGCTTACATATTAGCGCAGCACGAATTACAGGCTGCCTTTACGCGGACCACACCCCTATCGTCCCCTGCGCAACGAGAGCTGGCTCCTCGATTCCATTCACATCGGCGATGTAGATTGAACTAGCACTGCCGTCGGGCAGCGGCCCACGCGACTCCAGTCGCCCAGGCACACCGGAAAACAGTATCTTACTGCTGTCAGGCGACCACATCCTGTGAGATTGACCGTACTGGTCGAAGAACATGAACATCGTCAGTTGCTCACGGCTCGGAAGAAAGTCAGCGAGATAATGGACATCGTCGGTTACGAGATCCAGTACTGCCCACCGCACTGATCCCTGAGCATCCTCAGACGGCGTGATGTACGCGATCTTCGTCCCATCAGGCGACCAGAAGAAACACAATATGGGATCTTCTATCAGAACGCGCTCCGCCGTTGAATCCGCATCTAGCAGCGTCAGTTTGTCATAATAGCCGATTCCCCGGTCGAGACCGCTAACGATCGCAATTTGCCCTCTACCCGGCCTCCACGACAGTGCAACCAGCCCCTCGACCTCGCCCACTATGTCGGAGCCGCCCTGAATCGTGGCAACAATTATCCCCTGCATCGTTTCCGACATTTCTCCGCACATGGCAATTCGCCCGTCAAGCGAGCTCACCGACGGCGCCTGATAGCTCATCGACATGATAGGGACCTGTGCCGGTTCGGGTTCGCTGAGCCTTATCAGATAATGAAGTTCTCGTGCATGCACCAAAATGTACTCGGAATCCACCGACCAGCAGAAATAGAGTGGCGCACCGCCAATCAGCCTCTCCGCGGTTTCTGCACCGTCGGCGTTCGCGACCATCAGAGACATTCCGGAAGAGAGCGTCTGGGCGATGAAGGCAACCTTGCTTCCATCCGGCGACCAAATCATGTAATGAGGCGTATGCTGCGCAATTGCGTCTGTTCCCGGTTCGTTGGTATAGATTGGCCTCGCAACCTGCCCTTCAGGCTTGGAGACAACCCTAAAGGCGCCTTGCCCATTGCTGCCCGCCGCAGGATACGCCGAGTATGTGACACTCTCGCCATCAGGCGACCACACCGGCCACGCGCAACGATGCCCCGGAGATGACGCGGTACTGTAGGGCGTATCCAGCGCATCCGGATTCACAAGCCTTACCCGTTCATCACTCCCAATAATCGCGATGCGGTTCAAGTTACCAGTCCTGTCCCAGATTTTACGCGCGTTAGGTGCTCTATCACATCCATTTCATAGGGCAGCTCAATATCATGCCGGTGCGTCGCACTGAGATTGCAGACCTCGGCCGGTAGCCGCGCGGCCAGCTTGTTGTATGCAATCTCCGCCAACGCGGGGAGCGAGGCCACATCCTCGGCGTTGTACCTGATTAGCGTATCCCGCGCACCCTCACTGCCTCGCTGCCACATCCGCCACAGCAACACCGCGTCATACCCGCTTAAGACGCTCAACTCCGACGGTCTTCCGACCTTAGCCTGCTGCTCGATCGACTTTAGTCCGCCCGAGTAGCCCGCCCGCCTCAGGGGAAAGCGCAAGTCTATATGTGCGACATTCCGGAATATGCTGCCAAAATGATGCTCAATATAGGGCAGGTCGAATGCGGCTCCGTTGAAAGTTACCACGAGATCGTACTGCTCAATCGCCTCACGAAAGTCAGCAAGATTCTCGTCATATACGTAAGCTGTGTACCCTTGGGCATCGAGCACTCCGATTAGCGTTATGATCCCTCGCTCAGGAGATAGTCCCGTTGTCTCGATGTCAACGAATGCAGCGCGCGCTCTGTAATCCGCATATAGTCGCCATCGCTCTCTTGCGGGAAGCAGTTCATTGAAGTATGCGGCATCACTAGCTTCATACCTCTCAGTTGATTGCTCGACCAGCTCTCTCAGATGGACACGCTTACCACGTATCCGCGACGGCAGTTCCGCGGCGCCCAGGAAGTCTCCCCAATCGCCGATGCCCGCGTCCCAGATTTCCCCCTCGGTAACCTTGCCAACGCGCGGCAGATGGATAAACGACTGTCTCAGCAATCTCTCACACTTACGCCAAGCGGCAGCTAACCAGCTAGAGCCTGCGCGTAGCGCGCCACTCCACCCCTGTAAATAAGGCGCATCGTCACAAACTGCCAGCTCACCACCACAATGAGAGCAAAGATCAATCCGGTCACCATTAGAATCAGTGGCGCCCCAACGAAGTCCGCCAACAACCCATTGATCAGGTTCAGCGACGCCATCATCCCGCCAATGTGAACGGAGTAAATCGCGCCAACGCGTCCTCGCACGCCGTCTGGCACAATCGTCTGGATCATCGTATGAGTCAGTGTCATAAATGCGGCGGAGCTGAATCCAAGGAATATCGCGCTCGGCAAAGCAGTTAGCAGGTTCGGTGAAACCCCCAATAGTAGTGACGACACACCGCTAGCGGCTCCAAATGCAAAGAACAAGCGACCTTTGGTAATGTCGCTGCTGATTCCCGCCAGTATCATCGACGACGTCAATGCACCGGCGCCGACCGCCATCATCAGTATACTGAATCCTGCGCCCGACTCATTCAGCAACTGCGTCAGGAACAGCAGGAATCCGCCTGTGCTCTCTCCTTCGGTAGTCAGTAGTTTGGTGGAGAGTCCCGGCAGCAGTGATTCAAACGACATCACCAGACCACAGTGGAAAATCGCCATGATGACAATGGAAAATAGTATCGGCGTCTTATAGACATAAACCGCGCCTGCAGCAAAGTTTCGCGCGAAACTTTGCCTCTTATCGATGCTTCCTGTGGAGGCGGTTCGAAGCCTTATAGTCTGGATAAGACTGACCGCGTAGAAGCCTGCGCAAAGGAAGATCGCTCCCGTGGCACCCGTAGTAGCCTGCAGCGGGATAATCGCAAGCGGTCCCAGTAGCCGCGAGCCATGCATCGTCGCCTGATTAAGGGCAATAGCATTCAGCAACAGTGATCGCGGGACAAGGTTGGGAATGAGCGCCTGCCCTGCCGGCATCTGTGCCGCCCGCGCAGAGCCATTCACAAGAGACAGTATTACGATGTGCCATATCTCGGCGCTTCCGCTCAGCATAAGAAGCCCGAGTACAAGGTTATGCACCAGGTTGATTGCGAACATCGCCCTGAGCACCGTGCGCCGGTCAAAGCGGTCGGACAGATAACCCGTGAAGGGCGAAACCAGCACCCTCGGGATCATTGCCGCAAAAGTTACGACACCAACCCATAGAAGAGATGAGTCCGAAAATTCATAGACAATCCAGCCGCGCGCCACGATGAGCGCCCAAGCTGCCGCCCCCGCAAAAAAGTTCGCGGTCCACAGTGTCTGAAAATCCCCGTACTCCAGGGCAGCCAGGTACCTATTGCCCGCAGGACGGTCCTGGGCAGTTTTATTCACCATCAATCTTCCTAGATTGCCTTTACACCTTCCAGAGCGTAACCACTCAATCAACCGCACTCACCTTGCCCAAACGAACAATGTCGCAGTGGGCAAGGCGCAAAACCACGGCGATTGTCAGCTCACTTCCACGCAGACCGGGCGCACGCCGTTAATGATATAGCCTAAGCTGTTCCATCGCGTTTCCAGCGGCTGTATATTGCCATCTTCATCAGTGGCTCTGGCGACCAGAGTGTAGTGGCCGGCAGACTTGGGCGTCCATGCAATGTTCCACTGCTGCCACGAATAGCGATAGCGAGGCCCCACGAGGTCCGCTTCATTCCAGGTCTCGCCACCGTCATCGCTGACTTCTACCTTGGCGATATGCGCGAATCCCGACCATGCCATTCCATTGATCATATGGGACTGCACCGTCAAGGCCGTATTCGGTTCAGGCCAGCTTATCAGCGATTTCACATGCATCTTGGATATAGGTACTGGTTCGCCGTCATCGCTCTCCACTATGTAGCGGTCGGTCTGGAAAAAGCCCTCAAACGCTTCTTGCAGTACCGTTATTCGCTTCAGCCACTTCACCGATGCCATTCCGTACCATCCCGGCACTACGAGACGCACAGGATAGCCATGCTCCCTTGATAGCGGCTCGCCGTTCATCTCATAAGCAAGCAGAGTGTCAGGATGCATGGCGACATCAATAGGCAGACTTCTCAGATAGGGCTGAACATCCACCGAAGGGTCCGGCTGACCGGCATCGTATCCCTCGAAAAGCACCTCGACGGCGCCCTCGCTGATGCCTGCCCGCTCGAGGAGGTGTCTCAGTGGGACGCCTGCCCATATCGCGGTGCTTACCGCCCCATTCTGGAAGGGGTTGCCCGGCACCTGCGGTTCGAGATCACTCCGATTGTTACCGGCGCACTCTAAGGTTACGGGCAAAGTCTGAATGGGGAAACTGTGGAAGTCATGCAGCGTAAAAGACAACGCACTATTAACGTGTCCCCCAAGCGAGAGTTCCCAATCGGAATCCCACTCCGGGATCGTATAGTGGTTGCGGATGTAGAAGAGGGGATTAGGGGTTAGCCAACTTTTCAATATGGCCTGGGGGGTCTCTCCGATGATGGGCTCTTCCTCAATTGTTACGAGACCCTTTCCTTCAGGCTGAGCACTCAGGGTTTCGTTCCTCTCCCTGTCGAACTCAGCCTTGCTACACTTGCATGTATTCATCACAACCTCCGATATATAGTATTAGAAATGAGGTCTGGACCTTGTTGCATACTCTACATTACTGCAAACAGTTGCACAAGTATGTTTCTTGCCACACCGGAACAACCCCTGAGTTCAGATGCTATCGCGCCAGCCGAAGGCATTTCCTACATTCCGGTCCTCTTGATAAGAGAATCAAACATCCTACTCTACGTAGCCCGTTAGTCCCACCTGTCGCCCCTACTTCGACAAGTGCATCCTAAGCTATCTGATCACCTCACAACCCTCTTTCGGTCTGTGGTATCATTTCAGGCGCATCCAACTGGATCATAGGAGACAGTGCATGGAAGACTCAGGACGCAGGCAGTTCGTCAAATACAGCTTCTTCAAGATCGACCCACAGTGGCGCCGCTTGCCTGAAGAACTTCGCTTTCAGAGCAAGAAGGATTTCGCGCAGGCTGTAACTGAACTGTCGGAGCAGATGTTCACGCGCTGTTTCAGCCTTGTCGGGTTACGAGGCGACTCCGATTTCTTCCTTTGGCAGGCGGCAGATTCGCTAGAAGACATTCAGAGCGCAGCCGCCCGCCTTTGGTCGACGGACCTGGGAGCATACCTTACTCAGCCCTATTCATACCTCGCTATGACTCGCCGTTCCCAGTATGTCGGTACCGGCAAGCACCAACATGCCGGTCAGGAAGGCACAGGCACCCGGCTGCGCCCCGGAAAAGCCGAATACTTTATCGTCTATCCCTTCCTCAAAACACGCGAATGGTATCTACTCCCGCAGGAAGAGCGCCAGCGCATGATGAACGATCATTTCACTGTTGGTCACAAATACCCATCCGTGAAGATCAACACCACCTATTCCTTCGGCCTTGACGATCAGGAGTTCGTTGTCGGCTTCGAGACCGACAGCCCCTCCGACTTCCTCGATCTGGTTATGGATCTTCGGGGTGTTCAGGGCAGCTTGTACACGTTGCGCGACACGCCTATATTCACCGGCATCCACAAGACCATCGAAGACACACTCGACGATTTAGGCGGATAGTCCTTGCGGGGCAAACCGAGCGTGGGAGGGAACTCCCTTTTGAACTGGGCAACACCCTATACCCCGCAATATTTTGATGTTACTATCGCCAGACAGTTAGAAGTCTATTGGCAAGGCCTACGACTAGGGAGGTACTGAAAGCATGGCAACCACACTGACGGGCGAACGCATTGAGGAATTGAAACAGCAGGCAGCCGACCACTTCTGGCCGCACAACAACCCTGCGGGAAATATGGACGATGACGGCATCAAGCTCGTGCAGAGCGGCAAGGGTGTCTGGGTCGAGGATGTTGGGGGAGAGCAGTGGTTCGACACGATGGCCGGTATGTGGCTCAAGAACATTGGGCACGGTCGCAAGGAAGTTGCCGATGCTGTCTATAACCAGATGCTGGACATCAGCTACACGCCTGGCGGAACGGTCGGCCCAACCACTGCTGAGCTCTCAGGGAGAATTGCCAGCATGGCTCCCGATAAGGAAGCCCGCACCTACTTCGTCAGCGGTGGCTCCGAAGCCGTCGAAACAGCCCTCAAGATGGCGAAGCAATACCACAAGAACAATGGCGAACCGACCCGCTATAAAGTCATCAGCAGGCGAGGCTCCTACCATGGCGCCACTCACGCCTGCATGAGTCTCGGCGGAGGTGGCGTCGGTGCTCCCATCCACTTCGGCCCGCTTATGCCCGGCAATATCCACATCACTCAGCCCGATGGTTACCGAGGCCTCTGCTGCAGCGCCGATGGCGGCTGCAACCTTCAGTGTGCCCGCGACCTGGAAGTTGCAATCCAGCACGAAGGTCCTTCAACCGTCGCAGCCTTCATTGGCGAACCGATCTCAGCTGCCGCCGGCATCCACGTCCCCCATCCCGAATACTGGCCCACCATCCGCGAGATTTGCGACAAGTACGGTGTCATAATGATCTGCGACGAGGTCATCACCGGTTTCGGGCGCACGGGCAAGATGTTCGCCACGGAGCAGTGGGGCGTCAAGCCCGACATCTTCACGGTGGCCAAGGCACTCACCAGCGGCTATATACCCATTGGTGCTGCGATCGCAAGCAAGAAGGTCTCTGACGCCTTTATGGGCGAAGATGCCACCTTCCGACACCTAATAACTTTTGGCGGCAACCCGGTCGCCTGCGCCGCGGCGCTCGCCAACCTCGACATCATGGAGGGCGAGGGAATGGTCGAGAACTCGGCCGAAATGGGCACATACATGTATGAGCAACTTCAGACCCTGTATGAGCATCCCATCGTCGGAGACGTTCGAGGCGGCATGGGCTTGCTCTGCGCCGTAGAGCTTGTTAAGGACAGGGACACTAAGGAGTCATTCCCCGCCGATGCAAAGCTGCCTGAGAAAATCGCTCCTCTGATGAACGAGCATCATCTACTCGGCAGGCCTGGCAACTCCATCTACCTGGCGCCGCCGCTGTGCATCACCAGGGACGAAGTTGACCATCTGGTCTCCCAAGTTGACAGCGTAATCAGCAAGCTCGAAGCCCAACTATAGATAGAATGTGAGAGTGTTCACCATCGGGGGGGCGCGGCGTAAAGTAGCTAATGGAGGTAGGGTGGACGAGGTAAAATGGTGAAGTCTTCAGGATGGATGAGGGGCGGCTGCATTAAAGCAGCCGCCCCTCACTTTGGCCCGCAGTTTATTGCAAAGGCGAGAATTCTGCAGGCATGAGAATCTTGCTCTCCTGGTGAAGAGGTACCGCGGAGATTCTGGGAGGCCAGATACTTTTTGCGCGCGTCTCCTCACGAATTCTCATGCGCTGCTCGAAACTTTCATAAGCCCAGATATGGGTCCACAGGTTCATTGTGCCGCCGTCCGAGCGGAATGCACCGACCAGCGGCGAATAATTCTCGCGTCTTTCGATTTCATTGCCCCACGCCTCTATGACATTCGGTATGTCGGCGGGACGGTACATGTCCGTCCTCATCTCATAGATTGGACCAAGATTTGCCTCGGCGAGCGGTCGCATGAACGGTGCCGGCAAGTAAATATCCTGATGCATGTTGACCACGAATTCAGCGTTCAATTCGCCCCATATATTTCTGGACTGCATGATTGCCCGCGACGCGGTGCGGTGCGCTGTGTTCTCATACGGCCAGATGTGAATAATCTGGTTAAGTGGTCCCGCCTCGGTGTGCCAGAAACCGGCAAGCGGGGAGATTGCGACCCTCTTTGGAAGAACTTCAGCGACGGCTCGCTCCAGCTCAGGAACACTAAGAGGCATCACATCGTAAGTATGAACATCGTACAACATATCAATTCTCCTTATACTAACCAGTCCATGGTTGAAGTATAATATATACTAAATGGATATGCAACCCCTATATGCCCAGCTTTATCCGACTACCATGGAGCGGCGGATGTCAGACTGAAACATCTCCCGGATGTACTACTGCATGGGCGAGCACTCAGCCGGCAGCAGAATCTTGTTCTCCTGGTGTACCGGCGCGACCGGGCTGGCCGGCGGCCACACGCCCTTTGCCCTGGTCTCGTCGCGCACCTGCATCCGGTGCTCGAAGCTCTCGTATGCCCACATGTGTACCCATTTGTTCAGGGCGCCAACGTCCGAATAGTACGCCCCGACGAGTGGAGAGTACTTCTCACGCTCCTCGATCGCGCTTCCCCACGCCTCGATGACCTTAGGAATGTCACCTGGCTGATAGGTGTAAATGCGAATCTCGTATATCGGCCCAACCTTGCGCTCGCCGAGAGGCCTGGTGAAGGGCGCGGGCAGGTAGAAGTCCGATTGCATATTGACGATGAATTCTGATGTGTTTGGGGGCCACGAGCCTGCAGCCTGAGCCTTGCCTCTCGTCTCGGTGCGATGGTTCATGTCATCATAGGGCCAGATGTGCAGCACCTGGTTCAATGGACCTGCCTCAGTGTGCCATAGCCCGCCCAAAGGGGAGAATTCCAGTCTTCCCGGAAGCTTCTCGCCAAAGCGCTTCTCGAACTCAGGCACGCTTCGCGGCGTCAAATCGTATGTCCGAAACTCATAAAGCATATCTACTCCTTATACTTAACCTATCTGCTTTTGCTTTTCACGCTGCAAGTAGTCAGCGGTTCTAATACACTCCCGAGCGCCATTCAGGATAGCGTGAGTCCTTGCCCCGCACTATGTCGTGGAACAGTTGCTCAAGCTGCGATACAAGGGGACCCATTCCTCCATTTCCAATTTGGTAACCGTCGATGCTGCCAACGGCCTGCAACTCGGCCCCCGTGCCGCAGATGAACACCTCGTCGGCGATGTAGAGCTCCGTGCGGTCGATGTCCCGCTCCACAACCTGGACGCCAAGCTCATCCTGAAATAGGTGCCGAACGACATCACGAGTTATGCTTTCCAGTATGCCGGCGGATACCGGAGGGGTGATCGCCACTCCATCACGCACGATGTAAAGGCAAGCGTAGGAGATCTCCGACACCTTGCCCTGTGGATTCAAAATGATGCCGAAGTCATACCCGTGCCGCGACGACTCGTCAGCGACATAGCGGCTATTCTGGTAGTTCGCAATCGCCTTTACTCGTGGGGGCATGACATTATCGGAAATACGCGTCCATGAACTAACGCCGCAACTCGTGATTTGACCAGAACCCAAAACGGAACCAATCTGCCGGTTGAATATAGTGATGTCTCCTGGCCGTTCCGATACCGGCAGGTATCCCGGAGTGGTGCTGCCGCCAAAATATGCAAGCGGCTGAATGTATATGTCGTCCCTGAACTCGTTCGCCTGCACGAGATCGACGATGGTGCGCTTCAGTTCGGCAACAGACCAGGGTGAGGTCATCCTCATGACCTTCATCGATCGAAGAAGCCGTTCGAGATGTAGGTCGAGGTGGAATATGTTGAGCTGCTCTTCCTCCGAGTTCCAGTAACCGCGGATACCTTCGAAGACCATTGAGATTGCAGACCAACCAAGCGTAGATGCATGAACTACCGCGTCGTCCCATGCAACGAGTTCGCCAGACATCCACACGTAACTTGGGTCCGAGCCCATGGCGCCCAGCGTGTCCTTAACTTCATCAGTGCTCATCTGACATCACTTCCTGTGCACTACTCTCTTGGATTCGTCAATGAAGCGTATCACGCTCATGGTTGTCATGTGAACCATTAAGCTACATCGGCAATTTCCAATGAATCATTGGCGTTATAGTAGAATGAGCGAGGCAATTGACACGGCAATCGCTAGCGGGAGAAACCGATGACGAACAGCGCCAACCGCCTCTTTGAAGCGGCGATTGAACGAATACTCGCCGAAACCTGGGAGCATTATCCCAGTACGGCCTCGCAACTGGGGCTACACGAGTACGATGGTCGCCTGCCCAGCATATCAATGGCTGGCCTGGCAAAGAGGGTAGGCATGCTTAGGCAAGGGCTGGCGTTGTTGGAGGACATCGACACCGCAGCCCTGAATACCACGAACTACTATGATCACCGCATTATGAAGGGGGCACTGCAGAGGGAGCTGCTGGAACTCACCGATTTGCGCTGGCATGAGACCAATCCGATGGCGATGTTGTGGCACATTGACCTGAGTGGGTATGTGCAGCGAAACTATGCTCCGCTGGAGCAGCGGGTAGAGGGCTTGACGCAGGCTTTGAGTGCGGTTCCGCGCTACCTTGGAGAACTGAGGTCGGTGATGAGCGGGCGGCTCGCCGGACCGGTACTGGATGCGAGCATCGAGGCTTACACCGGAATCGCCACATTCTATGAGCAAGACCTTGTAGAGGCGACAGGCGAGCTTCAGTCTTCCGAGTCGCGTCGCGCCTTTGAGGAAGCCCGCAACCACGCTACCAAGTCGGTGCATGAATTCGTGGAACATCTGAAGTCGCTTCGCCCATACGCCGATGCGAACTATGCGATCGGCAAGGACAGGTTCTCGGCGCTGCTCAAGCACGGTGAAATGGTAGATATGCAGCCGGAGCAACTTTTGAACATCGGAGAGGCTGACCTGAAGCTCAACCTCGAATGTTTCACGGAGGTTGCAGCGAAGATAGACGGAAGCAAGTCCCCCGCGGAGGTGATCGAGGCTGTGGCAGCGGACCACCCTGCACCTGACGCACTCATCGCGGAAACCCGCGACATGCTGGAAGATATCCGACAATACCTCACTGAACACGACATAGTAAGCGTGCCGTCGGAGATTCGCTGTGAAACGGTGCCCACACCATCGTTCATGAGATGGGCGTTCGCGGCGCTGGACTTTCCGGGGCCTTATGAGGAGAAGGCGACGGAGACCTATTACTATGTAACGCCTGTCGAGGAGCATTGGAGCGATGCCGAGAAGGAGGAGTGGCTGACTTCGTTCAATTACGCGACTCTGCGGGCAGTGTCGGTACATGAGGCCTACCCTGGGCACTATGTCCATTACCTGCACACGCGGAGCGCGGAGTCGGTAATCAGCCGGGTGTTTGGCGCGTACTCTTTCTGGGAGGGTTGGGCGCATTATGCCGAGCAGATGATGGTGGAAGCTGGCTACCTTGCCGAACCTGTGAACCAGATGGGACAGTTGATGGAGGCGCTGTTGCGGGACTGCCGTTTCATCTGCGCCATCAAGATGCACACTCAGGGCATGACCGTGGATGAGGCTACGCGATTCTTCATGGAGAACGCCTTCCTTGAGGAGTTGCCCGCCCGCAAAGAGGCGATGCGAGGGACATTCGATCCTATGTATTTGAACTACACGCTGGGCAAGCTGATGATTCTGAAGCTGCGGGCGGATTTTCAGCGAGCCAAGGGCGATGCCTACTCGCTGAAGGCTTTTCACGACGAATTCCTGTCGTATGGGGCGCCGCCGATTCCGCTGGTAAGGGAGATGATGCTGGTCGGGGACTCCGGCGACATCCTGTAAGCCGGTCAGAGTTGCGCCAGAATCTCGTTGGTGTGCTCGCCGAGCGCGGGGGCGTGCCTTCGAATTCCACCTTCGTTCTCGCTGATGTGTACCTGAATGCCGACCTGCCGCATGGGGCCGAACACGGGGTCGTCCACGACGACGACGGCACCCATTGCGCCGGACTGCTCGCAGTCTAGCCACTCGTCGACCGTGCGGCACATGGTGCAGGGCACGCCTGCTTCATCCATGATTTGCTCCCATTCTAAGGCAGTGCGGGTGCTCCATACTTCTTCGAGGGTGGCAATCCAGAGTTGCCTGTCCTCGGGGTGTGCCAGAAGGCTTTCAGTATCGAGCAGGGGGTCAGCCCACTCCGGGTGTCCGAAGGCGGCCACCATAGGTATGAGGGCGCGGGGATAGCCTGCGTTGAGATTGATCCAGCGACCATCACTGCACTCGTAGAAACGGGCGACGACCGGATGGGGTGAAGCATCATCCGCGCCCTCGGGGAGTACGACGACCTGGGCACCCATCGCGCCGAACAGGGCGTCGTAGAGGGGCATATCGATGCGCTGGCCCACGCCTGTCGCTTCCTTGTGAAGCAGCGCGGCGATGACGGCGGGGGCGGATGTCAGCGCTCCGAATATGCTCGCGTGGGGCACTGAGATGAAGCTGGGCGCTCCGGTTCCCCGGTCGGCGTAGATGCCGGTTGCGGCTGCGACAAGCGTCTCGTGGGGAGGTAGTGGGGCGTTGGGGTGCTCGGAGCCGAAGGCGGGCAGCCATACTGTTATGAGATGGGGGTTGGCTGACTGAATCTCTTCGATGGCTGCACCGTGCGGAAGGCGTTCGGAGTCGCAGATCAATATAGCTGCGGTGGAGGCGAGCTTTTCCACGAAGCCGGCGGCTTCGCCGGAGGCGGGATCGATGATGACTGATTTCTTGTTTCTGTTCCAGACGGCGAATGGCGTGTCGCCGCGCATTCTGCTGCCTTTCGGCGGCTCGAGCTTGATGACCTCTGCGCCCTGGTCGGCGAGAAGCATGCCGAGCAATTGCGATGCGACATAGTCGCCGAACTCCAGAACGCGATAGCCGTCCAGTACGCCACTCAAATTGTCGCCTCCCGATTCTGGTGGTGTCTAACAGTCACGCCTGATCAGGCGTGGGAATTATAACACCGCAGGGTATATCGGGGAGATTTTGGAAAATGCTTACGGGCCGCGGATTGTGGTTTGGCGGAGTGTGCCGGCTAGGGGGTTGGGGAGGAGGGGGACGCCTTCGGCTTCGGCGGCTTCCTTGATTTGCTTGAGGGCGATGGCGTAGTCGCGGTGGGCTGCCTCTGAGGGCGGCACGAAGGTGATTTCGCCTTTTTCGAATTCGCCGGACTCGATGAGCGAGTTGTAGTTGAAGATTGCCTGGTCTTCGGGGGTTAGGGGTTCGTAGTAGCAGTCTAGGTCGTCGGGGAAAACTAACATCGATGTACAGGATGGGGAGGATGTGTTGTCCTGTTCTGCTACATCGCTTCTTTGCGCTGTCGAGGGGGAAGGGGTGTTATGGGCTCCCCTCACCCTAGCCCTCTCCCGCGGGGAGAGGGGACTTTTTGACGCCGCTGGATTCCTGCTTTCGCAGGAATGACGGGTTGGGGTGGCTGCGTTGTTCTCGGACGGGCCTGATGCAGGGGTGTTTCCCCTCACCCTAACCCTCTCCCCAGGGGAGAGGGGACTTCTTCCGGGGGCAGAGGCGGCTTCGTGTTCTTCCTGGTCGCGGATGGCGTCGGCTATGGCTTGGTAGTCCTCGTTGTCGTAGTGGTCGTATTCGTCGAGGAATGTGGGGAGGCCGGCTAGTTGCTTTTTCTGGCCTATGCTGAGACGGGTGCTTTGCTGGTCTTGCCAGTAGGCTTGCAGCATTTCGGGGGTGATTTTGTCGTAGTTGGTGTCCCAGCCGCGACGGATGATCTCGTGGGCTGCGGACATCTTATGATGCCAGGTGTAGCCTTCCTCGGGGTCGAGGCTGGTGTCGTTCATGACATCCAACAGGAAGCGGATGGCGTCCGTGCCGTGTTCGTTGTACTCTCGCATTCGCTTGGCTAGGTCTGTGTGCAGGGTGTCGTAGTCGTTGGTGTCTTCCACATCGTCCGCATAGACTTTGAGTTTGGGCTTTCTGCCCCAGTGTCCGTGGCCGCGGCGCAGGATTTCTCTTGCTGCTGCCATTCGGTCTGTGTGCTTGATGCGGAGTTTCTTTGGGGTGAAGGGTTGGTCCCTTCGGGTCATTACGTGGGATAGGAACTCTGCGATGGTGTGGCCTTCGGCTGTCTCCTGCCTGATTAGGCGGGCGATGTCGTAGTTTAGGATGTCGAGGTAAGTTACCTCGCGCTCAGGCTTTTCGGGCTTGGCGTCCTCTACCTTCTCTTTCTCAGCGAGTTCTTCGGGTGTGGGGATTAGGCCCCAGAATTGGGATTCCTCCGACTCCGGTTGATCGGAGCCGTAGCGGACGAGATATTTCATGGCTTCTAGTTTGTGGTGGTACTTGGCGTCTGGGTACTCTCCCCGGATGGTGTCGGCAAGGAACTGGGCGATCAGGTCGCCGTTGTCTGTGTGCTTGCGGATTTTCTGTTGTAGTGCGTTTGTGATGCACATGGGTTTGAGTTTCCAGTTACCGGATTTTAGTTTTCAATTTGATAGCCACAGAGGGCACAAAAGACACAGATTGTGGGTGATGCCCTTGATTTGCAAACAAATGTACTTATTGATAACTATGATACGCACGAATGTTTGAGTTGTCAAGGGGAAAGTTATTGCAAGGAGTGACTTCTGGGGTCGCCAGAATGAACTATTGTTTGAACGGGTCGCTGCAGCCAGACACGCTGGCGGGCATTAGGTCCGTCAACAGGCGGGGTGGGATGGATATCCGCAGCAGACGCTGCGCGACTTCATTCTGAGCCAGATTTTCTCCATGAGGAGAGGCATCCGGGTACGCTGGGGTATGACGTCACCCGGGTCGTTGTCGAGCCACGGCAAGATTCGCCGTACCCAATTGCGTGATTCGGCAGGTGTTTTTCTGTCGCACATAGCGGCCACGCTCGCAAGTCCGGCTAGAGGAGGTAACTGCCGTTACGGTAATCCATTGAAGGGGTGCTGTCCACTGTGACGACCTATGCGATGCTTCTGCCTAAGAAACGTCGCTAGCGCCGATTCGAGACTGGCGAGGAACTTCTGATAGAGAACCCATACGAGCAGGAAGGCGGCGTACAATTCAGTTAACGCAATCCGGTGAGTACAGTCCTATCAAACACAGTCCTATCAATAAGGATGATTGCCGAGTTTTGTCCACCTTAAGGGAAGTTTGCGAAGGATGGGATATAATGTGGCCGAAACGCGAAATGGTGGGACGGTGAATAGACGAAGACGGCGGCGAGCACAGCGCAGAATAAGGGAACGTCCGAGTGGGGGCGTGCCGTGGTGGGTAATTGCGGCGGCGGTGGCGGTTGTGCTGGTCGTGGCGGCGAGTCGTATTCTGTGAGGAATGAACTTGGGTCGGACGAAGAAATCCAGGACAATAGAGGACAATAGAAGTAGGAGAGGAGAACGAGATGGTTGTGAGCAGTGACACGAGGGAAATGATCAAGGCGCTGGACGCGGAGCGGATGGCGGCGGTGGTTTCGGGGGACGTCGATACGCTGGATCGCATTCTCGCGGAAGACCTGACATACGTGCATACGAGCGCGGCGATCGATACCAAGGCGAGCATTATGGATGGCATCCGCAGCGGCAGGCTGAGTTACAAGAAGATGGCGCCGAGGGATGTGCAGGTGCGGGACTACGGTGATTCGGCGGTGTTGAGGGGGCAGGCTGATGTGGAGGTTACTTCAAGTGGGAATGACCTGACATTCTCGCTGGAGTTCACGGAAGTGTATGTAAACGGGGATTCCGGTTGGCAGTTGGTGGCGTGGCAGTCGACGAGGTTGCCGCAGTAGGCGGAGACTGACATCGATGGGGAGGTTGGGGAGGTTTCTTGTCCTGCTCACCCCCATCCCAGCCTTCCCCTGTACAGGGGGAAGGGGTGTTATCAGCTCCCCTCACCCAAGCCCTCTCCCTCGGGGAGAGGGGACTTTTGCGAGGGGCTAGTTGGAGTAGATTTCGGTCTGGGGGTTCCAGTCGCTCCAGGCGAACCAGAAGGACAGGTGCGAGGGAATGCGCTCCAGCCTGCTGCCTTTGAGTTCGCCGTCAATGGCGCTGCCTGTGAAGGCTGTCCACTTGCTGCCGGTTTCTTCATCAACGAGGACGGTGGCGGTGCCAGCCGATTCGCCTTCAATGCTGAATGTGAGCGGCGTGTCTCCGGGGCTACGATCGAATGCGAGAGCGGTGCCGGTGGCGGTGTCGAAGAAGATCATCACGTCTTCGCCGGCGTATGTGTCGTTGACGACCTGCTCCCTGTTCAGCGCGCTGAATGGGTATGCCTTGGCATTGCCGTCGAGGTTTACGCCTAGCACCAATTCTTTCACGTAGAGGCGGTCGTCGGGGTTGAACTGCCCGTGTATCCCTGCCCTGCTACTCTCGTAGTAGTTGACATAGGAGTCGGTGCTGACGCTGCTGGTCTTGTTCAGCACTTTCGTGTCGGGATGGAGTTGCCGCCATGCCTCCCATGTGGTCTGAGTCGCGGGAACTAGTTCAAGATCGGTGTCTTTGAGAGGACCCTCCACGCCCTTGCTGAGGAACTGGCTCCAGAGAGTGTTGGTCTGATGGTCGTACATCACGAGGGCGTTCATGATGAGCTTGCCGGACACGCCGAAAGTGTGCTCTGTGCCGTTGATTTCGCGGCCATAGACTATGGCCGAAAAGCAGAGCGGTCACCATGTTACCGCGACAGGTTTTCCGCCGACCGTGTCGTTGACGATTTCGTGGCGGCTGAGCAAGGGAATGGAGTAGGCGCGGTGTTCGCCGTTGAGGGACAGGCCGATAACCTGCTCGCTGGGCGCCATCCAGTCCTGCGCTTCGGCTGCTGTCGCGAATTCGGGGTCTAGGATAGCGGGTATGGCGTCGTAGCCCAGCACGGTCATGATGTCGTAGCGTGGCTCGGTTATCTCGGGCTTCCATGTTTCATCGCCGTTGATCGCGACAGGCTCGTTTGGCGAACTGCCGCCGATGCGGGGGATGACCTGCTCTTCGAAGAATGGCGCGAGCAAAGGCGCCAAGAGGCTGACGACGAGAAGGATTGCGACAAAGAAGACACCGATTTTGGCTAGTAGCGGCATATTGTGTTTCAACTCACGGGATTTTCTGGGTGGATGGGATGTGCTCCCTTCTGCAATGGGGACTCCCTATTGTTGGATTTGATGCACACATTGCTGAGACGGGTGCGGGAGAGTATCTAAAATACGGTGCGCTCGGCGCTCCCCCAGCGCTGGCGGTGCAAATCCGTGAGGCGCTGGAACTCGTCTCGGTAGGTCTGATTGCGGATGCTGTGAGCGGTCATGATAAGCGCGTCTTCGCGGTTGTCGGAGTAGTATCCCTTGCGCACGCCCATCGCCTCGAATCCGTACTTCTTGTACAGGTTCTGCGCGATGTGGTTGGAGATGCGTACTTCGAGGGTTACTGCCGGCATTCTGCGCTGCTGCGCCTGCTCGATTGCGCCAATGAGCAGCAGTTCGCCAATGCCGAAGCCGCGGAATCCGGTGCGGACGCCGACGGAGATGATGTGCGCATCGTCCGGCATGTACCAGGTGCCGAGGAAGCCTACGATGTACTGCTGGCCGGGCTGCCATGCGGAGGGACGTCCTCGCAGCAGGCTTGCGGCGCGGTGCAGGAAGCGGCGACTGATGCCCGGCGTGGCAGCTTCGTGCTGCGCGGCGATTTCGGGAGGGGCTTCGTGCCTCCAAGCGACGAGATAACGGGCGAGGCGGTTTTTGAGCTCGCGGCGGAATGCCGTGGGCGGGAAGAGCGTGGGGAATGCGTCTCGCTCGACTTCCGCTGTCTGCGCGAGATCGCCTTCCTGCATCGGACGCAGTGCGTATGGCATCTTATTGGTGTTGGGCGGTCTGTGGGTGGCTGCCATTGCCTCTCCTACTATTGCCTCACCCTTGACGTGGGGCAATTTTAACATAAGGGTGGGAAGGCGCCTGACACCATGATTGAGCTATGACATTGAGCTATGACATTGAGCTATGACAAGGTAGTTTGCATTATTTTGGTATATTCTTGGTATATTTTATGGCTGCGATCGAGGGCGCTAACCTTAATTTGAGACTCGCGTTATAATGGTTAGCGAAGTGCATTCTGCGCGAGAAGAAGGGTGGATATGCAGGCGGAAATACAGAGCCAGGTGGATGTCACTGCGTTGGTCAGACAGGCGCAGTCAGGGGGCGCTGCGGCGTTCTCGGAGCTGTACGAGCATTACTATGACTCGATATTTCGCTATGTGTCGTTCCGCACGGGGAATACCGCGGAAGCGGAGGACATCACGGCGGAGGTGTTCGTGCGGATGATAGAGTCCATACACCGGTTCAAGTGGCAGGGATACCCGTTCAGCTCGTGGCTGTTTCGGATTGCGCACAACCTGGTGGTGGACTTCTACCGCAAGAAGGGCAGGCGGCGGATCGTGTCGCTGGAGAACGCGCCGCCGATCATGGAGGAAGGCGTCGTGGACGCGGATGCGAGGATGGACCTGGAGCTGAAGATGGGTGATGTGCGGAAGGCGATGGAGGACCTGACGGACTTGCAGCGGGAGGCGATCACGTTGAGGTTCGCGGCGGGGCTATCGGTGGCGGAGACGGCACGGGCGATGGGCAAGAAGGACAATGCGGTGAAGGCGCTGCAACACGCCGGGCTGAAGAAATTGCGGCGCGCGCTATGTTCGGAGGCGAAGGACCGTCCTGCGATGGCACTGTGGTGCTCGGAGGGCTAGGGGCGATGCTAGCGAAGATGGTGGAGATGGATAACTTGACCGGGATGTCAGCGGGTTGAGATGAGCGACTCTAAGTTTGACAATGCACTGAATGATTGCCTGGAGCGGTTGGCTGCGGGTGAAAGTGTTGCCGAGTGCCTTGCACGGTATCCGGAGCACGCGGACGAACTTGCGCCGTTGCTGCAGATGGGACAGGCGACAATGCGTGTGTCGCGGAGTGGTAAGCCGAGCACGGAGGGCCGGGCGAGGGGGATGGCGCGGATGCAGGCGGCGCTCGCGGAAAACCGGCAGCGTCGCGGCAGGCGGTGGCAGATTCCGAGACTCCGGTGGCGTCCCATTACGACGCCAATCGCTGCGGCGTTCGCGGTAGTGTTTCTGGCGATTGTTGCGGCGGGTGGCACGACGGTGGCTTCTGCGGACAGCATTCCGGGCG
>MKWU01001670.1_pt1 | contig 37094 bp, 28 predicted proteins | sample 809101 | NCBI WGS metagenome assembly MKWU01 (sample SAMN05860141, study PRJNA318959) | sponge metagenome | host: Aplysina aerophoba | place: Slovenia: Piran, Adriatic Sea, Gulf of Piran | collected 2013-05-07
GCAAATCGACGCGCACCGCGGTCTCTGGCGGCCCGTGCGGCCCGCGAGGACCGAATTTCGCTCTCTGTTCGCCAACCACCGAAAATCCACCCCGCCCGGCCGACTGGCGAAGCCGCCCCGACACGGAACTCAGGGCGTGGGCTGGCGACCCGTTTCGTGCCGCAAGCGTCCTGCGGCGCAGGCTCCTAGCCGCCGCGGTTTGGCCGGCGCTCTGTTCTCGGCGGCTCTGCCCTCCACCTCAGAAGCTGATCACAAGCGCGGTCCGGAGGATCGCGTCCAGCCCGGCCTTGCGGATCCGACCCGTACCGAAATCGAGTACCGTTCCGCCCGCCACGGCCGTTTCGAACACTTCGTCCCCGGTGCCCGGCGTACCGTCGGGATCGCGCAGCATGACGTGCGCCCGGATGACGGCATCCTCCAGCGCCGGCCGATGCTCATACAGATGCTGGAGGCTGATCCGCAACGACAAGTGATCGTTGATGGCGACGCCGACCGCGTTGGTAACGTTCAGGGAGTAGTCGGAGGCCGACAGGAGACTCACGTTCAGCGCCAGGTCGCTGTCCAACTCCAGTGCGGCGCCAAGCCGGTGATGATAGTCGCTGTCCAGTCGGAAGCCTCCGAACCGGTCGTCCTTCTCGGCGTCCGGTTCGATTTCCTCCCGCGCCGTGTAGCTGATCCCGTAGCCGGTGGAGAACGACAGGTCGTCCGTGTCGGCCCAGACGTTGCCGACGCCGCCGAATGCGATGTATCGGTTTCGGATGCCGGCGTCGTTGTTGCGATCCCAACTCGTGCCCGTATTCCAGAAGAACCGGTCGCTGATGTTCACCTCGAGGCGTCCCTCGACGAAGTACTGCTCGACATCCGGTGTGCCTTCCGCCCGGGCGACAGCCGTCTCGAACTCGTCCGGCAGCTCGCCGGGCAGAAAGCGCAGCCCCGGTTCGACGACGAGGATTCGGTCGCCGCCCGTCCGCGCGCGGACACCGTCCACGCGCAACCGCCCCCGCGCCGCGGTCCAGTTGCGGCGCAGGGTGTTCTTGAATCCGAACGTCTGGGTATCGGCATTCCCACCGGCCCGGACGACACTCAGTTCCGTCGCGTTCGACCAGCCGTTCTCTTCCTCGGCCGTGTCGGGTTCCTGTGCGCCGCCGCCGGCCACCATCGTCGCCAGCCAGGCCAGCAGCAGCGGTACCGTCCGCCAATCCGTTCGCATTCGGGTCTTCCTCCACGCGGTTGCTGAAGCTGCGGGAACTGGACGCGCTTCGCGCCTGATGCCGGACCGGGTACGCCCCCGCACGGCGCAACGGCCAGGAGCCATCCGCAGGGCGTGGTCCCGCCGATGCCGAAAGGCGGCGCTGGGAGCACCGCCGCACCGCCGGCCCCTCTAGTTGGCGTGGCGGGCCAGTGTCTGACGCCAGAGCCCCACGGGCTCGCGCGCGCCGCCGCCGCCCTCGAAGACGATCCGACGTGTCTCGAGGCGCGAGCCGTAGAAGCGCTCGTTCGCGTCCACGTCCTGGCGGATGGTGCTGCCGTTGATCGTGATACCCGCGAACACGCCCCGCGCTCGCGAGTAGCTGAGGATCTGGGCGCTCAACTGGAGGTCGGTCGCCGCCGCGGCCCTGCGGCCCACCGGCCCGGCGGCCAATCCGGCGTCGACGCCTATGGAGAACTGGTTGCTGACGAGGTTGTCGAGCCCCTCCTGGACCATGATGACCAGGATGATGTCGCTGCGCTGGACCCCGATCTGCAATCCGAAGCTCCCGCCCGTGAGGGTGAGGAAGGCCGGGGCCGACCAACTGTCGTCACTGCGGGCGCTCAGGACGCCCCTGCCGCGCATGCCGCCAAAGCCGAAACCGGCGCGCGTGGTTCCGGGAAACACCGCAATGCCCTGGGCACGTTCCAGGATGGCGTCCGGGATGGCGCTGTCGTCGGCGGCCATGATCGCGTCGAGCACCGCGGCCGAGCGCGTGATGCGCTCGGCCTCTTCCGCGCCGTCGTCCTGGGCGGCGGCGCGGGATATCTGAAGTACGACGACTGCGATCATCAACGCCACGGTTGCAAGGAGCTTCCTGATCATTACCCGAATGATAACATCGCCGGTCTTGCCACCCGCGGGCTTGCGAGGCTTGCGAGCGCCACCGTGCTTCGCGTTACCACGTCGGCAGCTCGGGGACCGCGATTCCGGTCGGGCTGTACTCGAGCGGTTCTCCCGCTTCCGCCGCCAGCAGGCTCAGCAGAAACGGATAGAGGGCTTCCATGCGGAACGACTTCGACGCGGGTTCCCAGGCGATCCCTTCTCCCTTCGCGAAGCCCGCCGCCGCCAGCGGTTCCTCGAGAGCGGCGACGTCGGTCACGACATGCAGGGCGACATCGCTGTCGCCGTGTCCGTCCGTGATGAACGGCGGCTGGTGGTCACCGAAGATCAGCGCTATGAAGCCGGGTTCGATGCGCTGCCGGAACGCCTCGAGCAGCAGCTCCCATTCGTAGGCGACGGTCACGAAGTAGTCCCGCTGCCGGCCCTGGGGAACCGTCAGCGCGAGCTCCACGTAGTCCGGCCGGGTCTCGATGAACGCGGGCTGGCGTTCCTCCAGCTCGGCGGCGTCTGCCGTAATCCGGGGCGGGGCCTGCCAGGGGAAGTGCGTGGACACGGCGAAGAAGTGAAACAGACGGGGCTGGGGATTCCGGTTCCAGTGGTTCTCGAACCCGTAGTCCAGCGCCCACTGGTCCGGGACGTGGCCGAATCCGTAGACCAGGCCGTCGTACGAGAAGTCCTCCCGGATGACGACATCGTGGTAGCCGTACAGGTCCTCCGTCCAGGTAGCGCCCGGTTGAACCGCCAGCGTGTAGTAGCCGTGCCGCTGCAGGTACGAGATCAGGTGAGGATAGCGGTCTGCCATGCGCTTCCAGGCCCAGTACATCGAATGGCTGCCGATTCGTATCCCGCTCAGTGCCGACGCCGTGCTCATCCACGACCCGCCGCCTTGCACCGGAGCGGTCGCGAAGCGGGTGAGCAGCGGGAGCCCCAGCTCGTTCAGCTCGCTTCGCACCCGGCGCATCAGCTCCCGTCGCGCGACGCGGTAGTCTTCGTCGGCCCACAGCGCCGCGCCGTACGACTCGACCTCGAACAGATAGATGTCGGGACGGCGCACCGGAGCCGTCTCGGCCAGGCGATCCGCCGCCTGCACGATGGAGCCGTTCAGTGCCTCGATGGTGGCCGCCACGGCCTGTGACCGCTCCCAGTTGTAGTACGCGTGCTTCGCCTGGAGCTGCACGATCGGATCGTCCCGCGGGACGCCGAACCAGAAGAGCGACAGCAGGCAGTAGACGTTGGCCATTGCGCACGCGACGGCCGTGCGCCGCGGGCGGAGGCCGCCGGCCCAGCGCCAGACGGTATCCAGATAGCGCGCCACCAGCAGTCCGCACCCGGCCACCGCGGCCAACAGGACGACGATTGTCAGGATGTCCGCCGGACCCCATGCATCCCGCACGAAAATCCAGGCGCTGTCGAGCATGAGCACGTCGTCGAGCAGCGTGCCGGGCCGGCCGAAGAGGTCCTGGATGAAGCCGCTGTAGGACATGAACGCCAGCAGCCCGGCGTAGGCGAGCCATGCGAGCGGCAGCGCGGTCCGGCGCCACCCGCCGGCGAAGCGGCCGGCGAGAACCAGTGACGAGAAGATGAGGATCCAGTCGGCGCTGACCCGGAAGATGTCCTTGTTGTGGCGCCGGACGAACAACTGCATGACGTACTCGTACGTGCTGCGTCCGATCCCCGGCCATCCCCAGTCGTAGTCCCCGCGCGGATGACCCAGGGGAAAGAAGGGCGAGAAGTTGTTCTCGTCCGAAACGAGGAGATAGAGGGGGACGAAGAGCAGCAGATTGAGCGCCAGGAACCCGGCCGCGATCAATGCGCCTGTCGGAAGCCGTCGGTACATCCACGAGGGCACGCGGAGCGTCAGGTGGATTTCAGGAATGGACGGCCTCCCGCAAGCTGCAGTCGAAGCTCACGACTATACATCGCGGCGGTGAACCGTACGGACGACGTAGTGTGTCGGGACTCCGCCCCGTTTGACCCGCGGGTGCAAGCCGCCCGTCGCGGTTGCTTCTCGCTCAAGATTCCGTCCGCATCGTCCTCTTCATTCACTCGACGCCGGGGCCCGCTCCCAGACGTAGGGCCGTCCCGTCACGTGCCGCTCGAACCAGTCGAGCTCGACGTTCATCTTGAAGAGCTGGTGCCGGAGTTCGCGCCAACCGTGTCCCTCGCGCGGCGCGACGTAGAGGTGCGTGGGCACGTCGAGGCTCTTGAGCGCGCGATGCATCTCGACCGACTGCGGCATCGGCACGCGCAGGTCGTCCTCGCCGACCAGGAAGATCGTCGGCGTGGTCACGTTCGACACGTGCTTCAGCGGCGAGTGCTCCCAGTAGAGGTCCGTCGGGGCGTCGACCTGCCAGGGCGTTCCCCCGAACCACGGCGTGCGCTGGCTGCGCGTATCGCTCTGCGCGTACATGGAGATCCAGTTGGCCGCGCCCGCTCCGGAGGCCGCCGCCTGGAAGCGGTTGGTGTAGGTGATCACCTTGTTCGTCATGTGACCGCCGCCGCTCCAGCCCATCTTCGCCATCCGCTCGCCGTCGACCAGGCCGGCCGCGATCAGGTGGTCGGCGCCCGCGATCACGTCCAGGTGGGCGTTCTTGAAATAGCCGCCGACCATGTCCCGCAGGAACGCATCGCCGTAGCCGGTGCTGCCGCGATAGTTGGGCTGCAGGACGAAGTAGCCGAGGGCCGCCAGCACCTGTATGGAGTTGCGCGGCGCTCCGAAGCCGAACTTGTCGGAGGCCTGAGGCCCCCCGTGGGTCTGTATGACCAGCGGGTACCGCCGGCCTTCCTCGTAGTCGAGGGGATAGAAGAGCAGGGCTTCCACCGTGACCCCGTCAGCGCCCGTCCACTGCGCCTTCTCCTGCCGCGGCAGCCTGAAGCCGCGCAGGTAGTCGAACACGCGCGTCACGCGCGCCGGCGCCGCGCCGGCGCCGGTTTCCAGCAGCCAGACGTCTCCCGGGTTATCCGGCTGGCGCAGTGTCAGGACGTGTCTGCCGGCCGCCGTCTCGAGGTTCCAGGCTCCAATCGAGTGGCGGCCGTCGGTGAGCTGTTCGGCCTCGCCCGTCGCCGCGTCCAGCCGGAACAGCTCGCTGTGCACGCCCATGTTCACGACCGCGAAGACCGCATCCCCGTCGGCCGACCAGGCCGCGTCGCTGAGCTCGTAAGGCAGGTCGGGAGCCAGGACCCTGGCCGGACCCCCGTCGGCGGGGACCAGGAAGACGTTGCTGTTGTAGTACTTCTCGAACCGCTCGTTCGCGCGCGACAGAAACAGCAGCCGGGAGCCGTCCGGGGACACCTGCGCTCCCGACTCCGGCACGGCGTTGGTGGTCAGCCGTCGCGGATCGCTCCCGTCCGCTCCCATCACCCAGACCTCGCTCGCGTCGCGGTACTCGAGCACCGGATTCGGGGCGCGATGCAGGGCGATCCGCGTGCCGTCGCGCGACAGGTCGTAGTCGATGACGGAGTAGTCGCCTTCGGTCACCCGCGCCGTTGCGCCGGTCGCTACGGTGACCGTCCACAGGTGACGGTGCTGGAAGTTCTCTTCGAAGGCGTAGACGTCGTCCTGCTCGGCCTCGCGGGCCTGCGCCTCCGCCGACTTCTCGTCGGCGGCGAGAAAGTGGATGCTTCTGCCGTCGGGCGACCACGCGATGCTCGAGACCGCCGTCGGGTGATGGGTCAACTGGCGCGCTTCGCCCCCCTGGCTGCTCAGCACGTGGATCTGCGCGGTGTCCGCCGCCCCGCGCGCCGCCAGAAACGCCACCAGGTCGCCATCCGGTGACCAGCGGGGATTCGACTCCCCATCCTCCCCGCGGGTCAGTTGCACGGTGTTGCTACCGTCCGCGTCGGCCCGCCAGATGTGGCTGAGCGCCCGGTTCGCCTCCCAGTCGGCCTCGGCGAGCACGTACAGCACGTGACGGCCATCGGGCGACAACTGCGGATCGCTCAGGCGAGGCACTTCGAGCAGATCGACCAGCGTCATGGCTCGCTGTGCCTGCCCCTCCGCCGCGCCGCCGAGGAGCAGGCACACCACTGACAGCGCCGTGAGGATTCGCAGTCGAGTCATCGCGCACGTCCTTTCGGAACCACCGATACCGCCGACCATCAATGCCGACCCATAATAGCGGTCCCGGGCCGGAAGTTCCCGTGCGCGGACGGGTCTCGGACATCCGGTCCCGCGGGCGACGGGAATCGCGTGACGACTCAGGAGCCGAGGAGGCCGCCATGCTGAAGTGGAAGCTGATCGCAGCATTCGGTTTGTCGTGCGGGGTCGCCGGCGTCGGCTGGGGACTCGCCCAGCAGCCGCGCGAGCCCGGCTTCTTCGAGTTGCGCATCTACAAGACGCTGCCGGGAAAACGGGACGCGCTGGCGGCCCGTTTCGGAGACTACACCACCGGGATCTACGAGCGGCACGGGATACGCAACGTCGGTTACTGGCTCGCGGCCTCGGGCGATGACGCCGACCGCACGTTCGTGTACATGCGGGGATACCCTTCGCGGCAAGCGCGGGACGAGCGACTCGCCAACGCGCACGCCGACCCGGAGTTCCATGAGGTCGTGAGGGCGACGGAGCGCAACCCCGACACCCGACTCATCGAGTCGGTGCAGTCCGTGGACCTCGTACCGACGGAGTACTCCGCCGTCAGGTAGTGAGGCCGGCTCGGGAACAAGTGGAGTTCCCGTGCTCCTCAGCCGATGCGCTGGTGAAAGTAGTAGCAGAGCCCGTCCGGTGCCACCACGAAGAAGACCTGATACTTATTCCCATCGCGCTCGTCCACGCGCCAGTTGGCCGTCTTCACCCCGTTGGCCTGCATCTCGTCGCGAGCCCGGTGGATGTCGCTGACCAGAATGGCGGCGCCCTCCTGGCTCGGGTCGCCGCCGTTGACCGCGAAGCCGATTCGGACGCCGTCCCGCGCCATGATGATGGTGGGAACCGGGTGGCTGCGACGCTCGACCTCCACGAGGCCGAAGCTGGCGGCGTACCATGCTGCCGCCCGATCGATGTCCTCGACGGGCAACGCCAGGACATCGTCGGCGAACGGGAACGCCGCTTCGTAGAGCTTGGATGAGGCCACGTCGTCGTTTGTCCGCTATCGGTCGTGACGGCGCGGCCCTTCCTCGGTGGCTTCTACACGCCCGACAGTAGCGGCAGGCGCCCGGTGCTGTCGCCGAACTGCTCCACGCGCACGCCGAACTTGGCCATCAGGCTGAGCGACAGGTTCGCCAGCGGCGTGCCCTTCGGATACACGAGGTGGCGGTTGCCCTGCAGGCCGCGCTCCGGCCCGCCGACCACGACCACCGGCACGTCGTAGTTGTTGTGGATGTTGCCGTCGCTCATGCCGCTGCCGTAGAGGACGACGGTGCCATCGAGCAGCGTCCCATCGCCGTCGGGGATCGACTGCAGGCGCTCGAGGTAGTAGGCCAGCGTGTCCACGTGGTAGGTGTTCAGCTTCGTGAAGTCCTGCATCTTGTCCGGGTTGTTGCCGTGGTGCGACATCGAGTGGTGCGCCTCGGGCAACCCGATCTCGTTGTAGGACCGGTTGATGTTCTCGCGCGCCATCATGAACGAGGTGACGCGGGTGATGTCGGCCTGGAACGCCAGCACCTGCAGGTCGAACATCAGCTCGGCGTACTCGCGGAAGGTCTCCGGCACGCCGACGGGGCGCTCGGGGACCGCGAAGTCGGTGTTGGTCGACTCCGCCCGCGCGATGCGCCGCTCGACGTCGCGGATGGAGTCGAGGTACTCGCCGAGCTTGGTGCGGTCGTGCCCGCCGAGGCGGCTCGACAGCGCCGCGATCTCGCGCGTCAGGCCGTCGAGGATGCTGCGGTCCTCTTCCACGCGCAACTGCCGCTCCTCGGCGGTGTCGCCGGTGCCGAAGAGCCGCTCGAACACGAACCGGGGGTTCGTCTCGGCCGGCAGCGGCATGGTCGGCGTCTTCCACGACAGCGAGTTCATGTAGGCGCAGGCGTAGCCGTGGTCGCAGGCGCCGACGACGTCGTTGCGGTCGACGGAGACCTCCAACGACGGCAGCTTCGAGTCGCGGCAGATCAACTCGGCGATCATCTGGTCGACCGTCGTGCCCGCCTCCACGTCGGCGCCCTCGGTCTGCTTCGGGTGCACCGAGCTCATGAACGCGGGGGCGGCGCGCGGATGCTGTCCGCCGGTGTCCCCCTGGTCGGTGGCCGGGTAGTTGTCCAGCCCACTCAGGATGAGCGTCCGCTTGCGGAACCGTTCCAGCGGCTGCAGGATGGGGGAGAGCTCGAACCCGACGCCCTCGGTCGGCGGCGTCCAGTCCCACATGTTCATGCCGTTGCCGACGTAGACGGCGGCGAACCGCGGCGTCCCCGGCGCGCGGGCCGACATCGCCGGCACCATCGCGTCGAGCAGCGGGAGGGCGAGCGTCGCGCCCATGCCGCGCAGGAAGGTTCGTCTCGGCAGCGCCTGCTTCGTGATCAGCATTGCGTCTCTCCCCCGGATCCTGCGCCAGATTACCATGGTCCCGCCCGCAGGCGGGAGAGCGGATGATCACTTCGAACCCTGAGCGGCCGCTTCCGGTTACTCCAGGGCGCCCGAGTCCTTCAGCTTCTTCCTCAGGTCTTCGAGTTCCTTCCTCAAGCTGACGACCTGAGTCCATGCGATGATCGCGAAGGACATCGCGGAAGTTCCGAAGACGAACCCGATCACTTCCATCGTCACTGCGCCATCCGCATCCGGAACGGCGTGCTCTCGACGACGCCGCGCACCAGCGCTGCGAAACGGTGGTCCTCGTCCGCCGCGTCCCGCATGATCTTCCGCACGGTGGGCATGTCGGTCGCTTCGAGCCCGCGCCCGAGGGCGTAGGTCAGGAGCCGGTCGACCGCCGTCGTCAGGAAGTCGTCCGCGTGGCTCAGCAGCAGCGCGCGGAGCTCGGCCGGGCCGTCGAACGTCGTGCCGTCGGGGAACTCCGCCGACGCGTCGATCGGCAGCCCGGACGCGTAGATGTCGCGCCACTCGCCGATCGCGTCGAAGTTCTCGAGCGCGAAGCCCAACTGGTCCATCTGGGCGTGGCAGGCCGCGCAGACCGGGTTCGCCCGGTGGGCCGCCATCTGCTCGCGCATCGGGAGCACCTTGCGCGGGTCGCGCTCCTCGACCAGGTCCGGGACGTCGGGCGGCGGCGGGGGCGGCGGCGTGCCCAGGAGGTTTTCCAGGATCCACTTGCCGCGGATGACCGGCGACGTGCGGTTCGAGCGCGACGTGCCGGTGAGGATCGAGCCCTGCCCGAGCAGACCGCGGCGCACGCTGTCGGGCGGCAGCGCCACGCGCCGGAAGCGCTCGCCGTGAACGCCGGGAATGCCGTAGTGCCGGGCGAGCCGCTCGTTCAGGAACGTGTAGTCCGCGTCGAGCAGGTCGAGCACGCTGCGGTTCTCGCGGACGATGCTCTCGAAGAACAGCTTCGTCTCCTGCTCGAAGGCCTGCCGCAGGTTGTCGTCGAAGTGGAACAGCAGCTCGGGGCTCGGCTGGAACCCCGCCACGTTGCGGATGTGCAGCCACTGGCCGGCGAAGTTGTCGACCAGCGCCTGCGAGCGCGGGTCGGCCAGCATCCGCTGCACCTGCCCCGGCAGCACGTCCGGGTCGTGCAGCTTCTCCGCGACGGCCAGCTCCAGCAGCTCGTCGTCCGGGATGCTGCTCCAGAGGAAGAACGAGAGGCGCGAGGCCAGCTCCAGGTCGGATATGGGGTAGGGCGTGCCGGGCTCGACCGAGGCCGGCTGGTCCTCGAACCGGAACAGGAAGCGCGGGCTGACCAGGATGCCGCGCACGGCCAGCTCGATGCCCGCCTCGAAGCCGCCCCGCGCCGCCCCGTCGCGGTACAGGCCGAGCGGGATCCGGAGGTCGGCGTCGCTCACCGGGAGCCGCCAGGCGCGCCGCGCCAGCGTCGAGACGATGGTGCGCGCGCAGGGCTCCTCGTCCGCCGCGGCGGCCGGCGTGCAGACGAACAGCCTGCGGCGGCTGGGCGAGTCTCCTACGGTGACGGTGTCGGGAAGCGGCCCGGTGATCGCCACGCTGGAGACGACCGGCTCGCCGTTCGGGGCCCGGTACGGATCCCGGCGCAGGTCCGGGTCGAACAGGTCCTCGACGTAGGCCGAGGTCTTGGCAGTGAAGTACACCTGCACGAGGCGCGAGCCGGCGGACACCGGCGCCTCGAACCGCATGCTCTCCAGGATCAACCGGTTGCGCTCGTTGCCGCGCAGGCCCGGCGGGCGCTGCACGATGCCGGTCCAGACCCGCTCGCCGTCGATGCTCACGTGGAGCTCGTGCGGCTCGCCGGTGACGCCTTCGAAACCGCCGGCGACGCCGCTTTCCTTCGGCCGCATCTGGAACGCGTATTCGCCGTCGGCGGGAAAGTAGTAGCGGAAGGCGGTGCCGCCGCGCGATCCGAACGGCAGCGCGTCGCCGATGCGCGTGCCCTGATCGCGGTCGGTCGGTACGAAGAAGGTCTCCGGCGCGGGCGTTCCCCGCGGCCGGCCGAGCGCCATCTCCGCGATCCGTGCGGCGGCGCCCAGGTAGCGCTCGGTGAGCGCCGACGACAGGGTCAGCGCGTCGGCGTTGTTGTCGAAGCCGTACGCCGCGTTGTCGGCGGGCAGCAGCGCCGTATCGACATCCACCGCCAGCAGATCGCGGACCGCGTTGGCGTACTCCGTGCGGTTCAGGCGGTGCAGGGTGGGCCGCCCGGGATCGGGGTTCGCCAGCGCCGCGCGGTCGAGCTCGGTCTCGAGCCAACTCACCACGGCGTCGTAGGTGGCACTGTCGGGCCGCGGCCGCCCCGCCGGCGGCATCGCCCCGGTCCGCAGCTTGCGGATCACCGCTTCCCAGACCTCCGGCTGCTCGCCCGCCCGCGTCATGTCCAGGACGTCGAGAGCGAGTCCGGCCGTCAGCGTGCGCCGGTTGTGGCAGGCGAAGCAGTAGCGCTGCAGGACGGCGCGGGGAGCAGGTCCGCTCGGCCCCGCGCGCGGGGCGGTCTCCGGCCGCGTCCCGGCACCTGCCGCCGCCGGTGCTCCGGCGCTCTGCTCCGTGGCGTTCCGGGCCTGCGGCGCGGCACTCGGCGCCGGGTCGCCGGCGATGACGGCGAAACCGACCGCCGCGCTCAGTGCGAGCGCCAGCCGCCGCATCCGACGCGTCGACGTCACTGCCTTCTGGCCCGTCATCGCTTCAGCGCCTCCTCCGGGATGGCCGCCGCGCAGGGCGCCGGACACTCGATCTCCCTGGCTCCCAGCTCCCGCAGCAGCCCGGCGGTGTGGGGATGCGCGGCGAACGAGTTGCCGTACTCCACGCCATCGGCGACCCGCAGCGGCGTCCGGCCGTCCAGGGCCACCACGTCCAGTTCGGCGCCCTGGTCGAACAGGTACTGCACCACGCTGTTGGCGCCGCGATACGCCGCCGCGTGCATCGCCGTCTCGCCGACGTCGCTGACCGCGTTGACGTCCGCGCCCAGCTCCTCGACGATCAGCTTGACCGCCTCCAATACCTGCGCCTCGCTGGCGCGGTCCTGGTTCGACGCCCAGGAGATGCCCGCCGCCGCCATCAGCGGCGTGATGCCGTCCTCGGTGTCGATCGTCGGGTCGGCGCCGTACTCCAGCAACAGGCGCAGCACCTCGACGTCGGCGGACTTGGCGGCCAGCATGAATGCGGTGGCGCCGGTCATGTGCCGGCGGTACCGCGCCCCCGACCAGCGCGGCTCCTCCATCGAGTTGCGCCCGTTGACGTCCGCGCCGTAGGCGAGAAGCGAGCGCAGGACGCGCAGCCGGTCCAGGTTCACCACGATGAACTGGTCGCTGATGTGCCAGTTCGCCACGTGCACCGCCGCCTGCAGCGGCCGGCCGAAGATGTTGCCGCGGACGATGCCCTCGTTCTCGCGCTCGCTGTAGCCGAGCTTGCGTATCGTGAGCGGTATCGGCTCGGCGCGCATGCCCTGCACGGTCAGCCGCGTGGAGCCGCCCTCGGCGTTGGGGTCGGCGCCTGCGGCGAGGAGCAGGTCCACGAGGTCTTCGTGGCCGTTGACGACCGCCACAAGCAGGGGAGTCGCGCCGTCGGGACGCGACTCGTTCACGTCCGCGCCGGCCGCGAGCAGCGCCCGGACGGCCCCGATGCTGCCCTTGCGCACGGCGAACAGGAGCGGCGTCGCGCCGCTGTTGGAGCGCGCGCGGATATCCGCGCCGAGGTCGATCAACGACTCGACTACCGGCACGTGTCCCTCTGCTCCCGCCCACATGAGGGCCGACTGGCCGTTCCAGTTCTCCTGCGCTTCGACGTCGGCGCCGGCGGCCGCCAGCACCTGCACCGCATCGACCTGCCCGCTCCTTGCCGCCAGCATCAGCGGCGTCTCGCCGGCGTTGACCGCCTGCAGCGGGTCGTTGGGATCGACGCCGGCCGCCAGGAGCTGCGAAACGATCTCGGCGTTGCCGTTGCGGGCCGCGAGGGAGAGCGGGGTGACGCCGTAGTCGTTGGCCGCGTCGACATCGGCCCCGGCGCGGATCAGGGCTGCGGCGGTCTCCGCGTCGTTGCGATACGCGGCCCAGTGCAGGGCGGTGGCCCCGTCGCCCTGCGCCGCGTCGATGTCCGCATGCCGCGCGAGCAGAGTCCGCACCGCCGCGGCGTCGCCGCGCTGCACCGCATCCGCGAGCGCGGCCTCCTGGGCCGCGGCGCCGGGAGCGGCTGCAACGAGCAGAACGCCGGCAAGAAGCGCGTACGGCAGCCGTCGTCGGAGCGCAACATCCACCCGCATCATGTCTTCCCGATGGACGCCCATACTACTACGCGGCGCCGCTTCCGGCACCGCTCTTGCTCCCGATTCGGTGGTACGATGCCGGCGGCCGGCCGAGCGGTGTCCGTCCGCCGCCGTCATCATCTGCACGGAGGGCGGTCATGCGCATGGATCGGATGGATCGGCGTTTCGACAATCTCGAGGTTCGAGTGGACAGGATCGAGCAGATTCTTCCAACCCTGGCGACGAAAGACGACCTGCAGGCGGCGATCGAGCCGCTGGCGACGAAGGCGGAGTTGCAGGCGGCGAAGGAGGAGTTGCGGGCCGAGATAGCGGCCGCCGTCGAGCCGCTGGCGACGAAGTTGGAGCTCCGGGAGCTCAGGACGGAGGTCCTGGCCCGCATCGCGGACTCTGAGCAGCGCATGCGGACCCACTTCGACGTGGTGACCGAGAGTCTGCGGGACGACATCAAGCTGATCGCCGCCGCGTTCGAGTCGCTCGCGGACCGCGACCGGCAGGACCGGGGGCCCTCATAGGGTTGTGGAGGTCTTGCAGGAGTTCTCCATCGCTACCGCGCCGTGCAGCGCGTCGCGGACGGGTTCATCGTGTTCGAGTCGTTCGCTACGACCGTCAGCCTGTTTCACCCGGTCGTTCTCGAGGACCTGTGGGAATGCCGTGCGATGCTCGCACGTCACGATGCGGTGCAGCCGCGTGATGCGATCCACGCTGCCGTCATGCTTCGCACGGGCGTCCGGACGATCGTCAGCTACGACCGGCACTTCGACGAGATTCCCGGCATAGATCGCCTCACGCCCGACGAAGCGGCACCGAGGTGGGAGTCTGTGCCGTAGCCACGGCGTAGAGTCCCATGCGGGCCTGTTGGGCGACAATCGGAGGCTGCGGCGCGACCGCAGCGGTCGCGTTCGGCGACGACTTTCGGGCGGGGGCACCACATGACGATTGCCACGTGGAACGTCAACGGGTTGCGGGCCCGGCTGGATTTCGTGCGGCACTGGCTCGACGCGCGCCGGCCCGACCTGGTCGGGATCCAGGAACTGAAGCTGACCGACGACGAGTTCCCGCGGCAGGCGTTCGAGGACGCCGGCTACCACGCCGAGCCCTACGGCCAGAAGGCGTGGAACGGCGTGGCGATCCTGTCCCGCGAGGCGGTCCGGGTGGTGCGCCGCGGGCTGCCGGGGCAGGAGGATCTGGGCGCGCGCCTACTCACCGCCGAGGCCGGCGACCTGTCGTTCACCACCGTCTACTGCCCGAACGGCAAGTCGATCGACCACGCCGACTATCCCCGTAAGCTGGCCTGGTTCGAGAGCCTGCGGCGGCACTTCGCCGAACAACACGACGCGCGGCGGCCGACCGTGCTGTGCGGCGACTTCAACGTCGTGCCGGCGGCGATCGACAGTTGGGACGAGGCGGCGCTTCACGGGAGCATCCATCACACCGACGCCGAGCGGGCGCGCTTCCGCGGACTGCTCGACTGGGGGTTCACCGACCTGTTCCGCCAGTACCTGCCGGATACGCGGGCGTTCTCCTGGTGGGACTACCGCGGCGGCGCCTTCCACCGCAACCTCGGCCTGCGCATCGACGTGCTGCTGGGTACCGAGTCCGTCGTGTCCCGCCTGCGGCGCGTCGAGATCGACCGCGACTACCGCAAGAAGAAGGACGGGCTGATCGCATCCGACCACGCTCCGGTCATCGCCGAGCTGGAGTGAGCGCGCGCGCGGCCCCTGCGCGCTGGCGGCGACGGACGTCGTCGCGCGACAATCTCCGGCATGGCCGCACCCCTGTTCGACCTGTTGCCGGTAGGCGAAGCGTCCAGCGACGAGCTGCTGGACCGCTTTCTCGACTACGTCGACCGGCTGGGCCTGACCCTCTATCCCGCCCAGGAGGAGGCGATCCTGGCGCTGCTCGAGGACCGGCACGTCATCCTGAACACGCCGACCGGCTCGGGCAAGTCGCTGGCCGCGTTCGCCCTGCACTTCGCGTCGCTCGCCCGCGGGCGGCGCTCGGTCTACACCTGCCCCATCAAGGCGCTGGTCAACGAGAAGTGGATGGCGCTGTGCCGCGAGTTCGGTCCCGACAACGTGGGCCTGGCCACCGGCGACGCCACCGTCAACCGCGATGCCCCGCTGCTGTGCTGCACGGCCGAGATCCTGGCCAACATGGCGCTGCGCGAAGGGGAGCAGGCCCCGGTGGACGACGTCGTGATGGACGAGTTCCATTGGTACGCCGACCGGGACCGCGGCGTGGCGTGGCAGACGCCGCTGCTGACCCTGCCGCAGACGCGCTTCCTGCTGATGTCGGCGACGCTCGGCGACGTGACGTTCTTCGAGCAGGAGCTCACGCGGCGCACCGGCCGGGAGACGGTGACCGTCACGTCGAGCGAGCGGCCGGTGCCGCTGGAGTACGCCTACTCCGAGGACCCGCTCGCACACGCCGTGGAACGGCTCGTGGAGGCCGACCGGGTGCCGGTCTACGTGGTGCATTTCACCCAGAAGGACGCCGCCGCGAGCGCCCAGAGCTTCACCAGCCTGCAGATCGCGACGCGCCCCGAGAAGCAGGCCCTGGCCAAGGCCATCGGGGACGTGCGCTTCTCGACGCCCTACGGTCCCCGCGTCCGCACCTGGCTGAAGCACGGGATCGGCATCCACCACGCGGGCCTGCTGCCGCGCTACCGCGTGCTCGCCGAGCAGCTCGCGCAGAGGGGCCTGCTCAAGGTCATCTGCGGCACCGACACCTTGGGGGTCGGCGTCAACGTGCCGATTCGCACGGTGCTCTTCAGCCGCCTCTCGAAGTACGACGGGGAGAAGACGGCGGTGCTCTCGGCCCGCGACTTCCACCAGATCTCCGGCCGCGCCGGGCGCAAGGGCTTCGACGAGCGCGGCTACGTCGTGGCGCAGGCCCCCGAGCACGTCATCGAGAACCGGCGGCTGGCCGCCAAGGCGAAGGCGGGGAAGAAGGTGGTCAAGCGGCAGCCGCCGCGCAACTTCGCGCCCTGGGACCGGGCCACGTTCGAACGGCTCGTGCGCGCGCGCCCCGAGCGCCTCAAGTCGCGCTTCACCGTCTCGCACGGCATGCTGCTGAACGTGCTGTCGCGCCGCGGCGACGGCTGCCTGGCGATGCGGCAGCTCGTGCGCGACAGCCACGAATCCGAGGCCGCGAAGCGCATGCACCGGCGCCGCGCCTGGCAGCTCTTCCGCTCGCTGGTGGCGCGCGGGGTCGTCGAGATCGTGCCCCGCACGGCCGACGGCTCGGGGGTGCGGGTCGACGTCGATCTGCAGGACGACTTCTCGATGGACCAGGCGCTGTCGCTCTATCTCATCGAGACCATCCCGTTGCTCGATCCCGACGCCGAGTCCCACGGGCTCGATCTGCTCACCCTCGTCGAGAGCATCCTGGAGAACCCGGACGCCATCCTGCGCCGGCAGCTCGACAAGCTGAAGGGCGAGGCGGTGGCCGAGATGAAGGCGGCCGGCATGGACTACGAGGAGCGCATGGAGGAGCTCGAGAAGCTCGAGCATCCCAAGCCGCTCGCCGACTTCGTCTACGAGACCTTCAACGACTTCGCCGACCGCCACCCGTGGGTCGGCGAGGAGAACGTGCGGCCCAAGTCGATTGCGCGGGAGATGTTCGAGACCTATCTCTCGTTCTCCGACTACGTCCGCGAGTACGGCCTCGAACGCATGGAGGGGCTGCTGCTGCGGCACCTCTCCGGCGTCTACAAGGCGCTCCGGCAGACGGTGCCCGACGGCATGAAGACCGACGAGGTCGTGGAGATGGAGCTCTATCTCCGCGACCTGGTGCGCCGGGTGGACTCGAGTCTGTTGGAGGAATGGGAGCGGATGCGCGATCCCGACTTCCAGTCTGCCGGCGAGCCCGAGCCGGCGGTGCCCGGCCGCGACGAGCCGGTCGACGTGACGCGCGACGCGCGCGCCTTCACCGCCGCGATCCGCACGCGTGTGTTCGTCCTGCTGCGCGCCTGGTCGATCGGCGACGACGAGGCGGCGCTCGAGGTCCTCGATGTTGAGAGCGACTGCGACGGGCAGGACTGGACCGCCGAGCGGCTGGCGCGGGCGCGAGAGGCGTTCACGGGGGAGAACGGCGGCCTGCGCCTGGATCCCGAGGGCCGCAACCGGCGGCACACGTACACCGAGCCGTCCGACGACGGCGCGACGTGGCGGGTCGAGCAGATGCTGGTGGACGTGGAGGGGCACAACGACTGGGTGGCGGAGATCGAGGTGGACCTGGCCGCCTCGCGCGCCGCGGCCGAGCCGGTCATCCGCTTGCTGCGCCTGGAGCACCTGACGTCTTAGCCGGGCGGTGAAGTAGTCTGGTCACGTATTCCGCCGCCGGGAGATGCTGGTGCCGCGGCCGCTCCGAGTCGTGCAGGCTGGGAGAAGGAGAGAGCGTCATGCGTGGATTGCGTCGCGGAGTCGTGCCGCGGCCGGGAGAGTTCGGCCATGAGACGTGGCCGCAGGACTCCGAGACCTGGAAGCAGGAGGTTCCCAGCCCGCTGCTCGGCACGAGCCGTCCGCTGACGACAGCCGCGCGCGACGGGAGCTGGACCACCGGCGCGCTCCAGCCGGCAACATGGGAGGTCGTGGCCTTCGACGAGCCCGGCACGTTCCAGTACCACTGTACGGAGCATCCATGGGCGGTAGGCGAGATTACCGTCGAGCCCTGAGGCGTAGCAGGGACGAAAGTCGAACCATCAGTCATCGGCGTACCGTGGCCATGACCAGACGCAGGCTGCCTGTCGGCATGCAGACCTTCCGCGAGGTTCGGCAAGCAGAGTGCTACTACGTCGACAAGACCGCCTATCTCCGGCGGTTGGTCGGTGAAGGGAAGCACTATTTTCTGTCGCGCCCGCGGCGCTTCGGCAAGAGCCTGCTCCTGGACACGATCAAGGAGTGTTCGAGGGCAACCAGTCGCTGTTCGAGGGGCTCGAGATTCACGACAACTGGGACTGGTCCGCGCGCCATCCCGTCCTGCGGCTCGACTTCGGCGCCGGGAGCTACCAGGAACCGGGCGGGCTTCACGAGGACGTGATGGCGCAGTTGGACGATGCCGCGGAGATGGCGGGTGTCGAGTCCCGCTACGATACGGCGCCGGTCCGTTTCCGTCATCTGATCCGCGCGCTGCAGAGGCAGGCCGGGCACCCTGTCGTGGTGCTGATCGACGAGTACGACAAGCCGATCCTGGATGCGCTCGAGACCCCGGAGATGGCCCGGGCCAACCGCGACTATCTGCGCGCCTTGTATGCCGCAATCAAGTCGAGCGACGCGCACATCCGCTTCACCTTCCTCACCGGAGTCAGCAAGTTCTCCAAGGTGAGTCTCTTCTCCGGGCTCAACAACCTCAAGGACATCACCCTGGATCCGCGCTACTCGGGCATCTGCGGCTACACCGACGCCGACCTCGACACCGTGTTCGCGCCGGAGCTGCCGGGGCTGGACCGCGACCGCATCCGCGAGTGGTACAACGGCTACGGCTGGCTCGGCGAGGAGCGGGTCTACAATCCGTACGACATTCTGCTGCTGTTCGACAGCCGCAGGTTCGACGCGTGGTGGTTCGAGACCGGCACGCCGACGTTCCTGGTCCAGACGCTGTGCAAGCGCCACGTCAGCTCTCCGGCGCTGGGCGAGCTGACGGCGAGCAGCGACCTGCTGTCGACTTTCGACGTGGACGCCATCGCGACCGAGGCGCTGCTGTTCCAGACTGGTTATCTGACCATCCGGGACGTGGAGAACCTGGGCGGCGAGTTCCTGTATCGACTCGGCTATCCCAACCGGGAAGTGCGGGTCAGCCTGAACCGGAGCCTGCTGCGTCACCTGGTGCAGGACGCCTCGAGGCAGACGGCCAACGGCGTGCGTCTGTACCGGCTCCTGGAGGCGAACGACTTCGCAGGGCTCGAGGCGCTCTTCCAGGCGTTCTTCGCGAGCATTCCCTACGAGTGGTACACCAACAACGACATCGCCAGCTACGAGGGCTACTACGCCAGCGTGTTCTATTCGTACTTCGCGGCCCTGGGGCTGGACGTCACGGTCGAGGACAGCAGCAGCCACGGTCGGCTGGACATGGCGGTGCGCTTCAACGACGCCGTCGACCTGTTCGAGTTCAAGGTGGTCGAGATGGTCCCGGAGGGTGCGGCGATGGCGCAGTTGAAGGAGAAGCGCTACGCGGACAAGTACCGCGCCCTGGGCCGGCCGATTCACCTCGTGGCCGTCGAGTTCAGCAGGGACGCGCGGAATGTGACCGCGTTCGAGGTGGAGCGCGCGTGAGATTGCGGATCGACCACCGCCCCCTGGGACACCGCTGCCCCCGACTCAGTCGCCCCCAAGGGCGATGACCGGATCCAGACGCGCGGCCCGTCGTGCCGGCACCAGCGTGGCGGGGACTGCGCCTGCCAGCACCAGGAGCGCGGCTCCGGCGAAGGTCAGCGGATCGTAGGGGCTCACGCCGTAGAGCAGACCGGCGAGACCGCGACCCACCACTGCGGCCGACGCCAGGCCGGCAAGGAGGCCCACGGTTGTCATGACGACACCCCCGACCGCGACCAGCCGGACGAGTCGCGCCGGGGAGGCGCCGACGGCGGCGCGGATGGACAGTTCGTGCCGGCGCTCGGCCACGGCGCGTCCGAGGGCGCCGAACAGCCCGACCATCGACACGGCCAGCGCCAGCGCCGCCACCGCCGCCGCGGGCACCAGTTGGAGACGGCGGCCGGCGATCGAGTCGGCGACGTGATCCTCCAGCGTACGCACCTCGGGAAGCGGCAGCGTCGGATCGAGCCGGGCGATGAGCGTCCGCAGAGCCGGGATGAGCGCCGAGGGGCTGCCGCTGCTGCGGACCACGAGGTATGACATCCCCATCGGGCGCTGCGGCCACGGCACGTAGATCGAGGCGTCTCGATCGGCGGCGAGCCCGCGATACTTCATGTCGCCGACCACGCCGAGCACGGCGGTGTCGCGGGTCAGCGCCATCCGTTCCACGGCCCACCCCATCGATTTGCCGATCGCGCTGTCGTCCCGGAAGATGAACCGCGCTGCAGAGACGCTCAGGATCACGTTCGGGATCACCGCCCGTTCGTCCTCGATCCGGAAGCGACGGCCGTCCTCCAGCGACGTTCCGAGCGCTTCGAAGAACCCGGACGTGACGGCGCCCCAGGAGAGAACCATCCGATCGTCGCGCGTGTCGCTGCGCATCCAGAGATTGATCGAGATCGGAGCGTCAGCGGGCGGCAACATGCTGCCGACCCCCGCCGCGGTCACCGTGGGCAGTGCCCGCACTTCGTCCAGGAGCCGATTCACGAAGTCCACCAGCGCGCGGTCATCCGGAAATGGAATGTCGTCCAGCATCAGTCGGGCAGTGACGACCCGGCCGGCGTCGTACCCGCCATCATCGGCCAAGAGCGCACCGACGCTGCGCGTCAGCAGTCCGGCGGCGGCGAGGAGCACGACAGCCAGCGCGATCTGTCCCGCCACCAGGCTCGCCCGCAGACGCCGAGCCGCGGGAGAGACGGCCCGGCCGGCGCCGGCGATCAACTCGCTGCCCCGGCTGCGGAGCGCCCCCGCCACGGATGCGCCGCCGCAGGCCAGCGCGACGAGCATCGTCACCATCGAGGCAGCCGCCAGGGGCGGCAGGTCGAGGCCCATCTCCGGCACGCGGGGAAGCACGGTCGCCGCCCGAGCCTTGAACAGCTCGATTCCCACCGCGGCCAGGGCCAGACCGATCGTCAGCCCCGCCGCGGCCAGGACCAGACCCTCGACCACGGCCATGCGCAGGACCTGCATCGTCCCGGCGCCGAGCGCCCTTCTGAGCGCGAACTCCCGCCGACGGGCGACCGAGCGACCAATCAGCATCGTGATCGCGCTCAGGCAGGCGACGACCAGGACGAGCCCCGCCGCAGCCTGCGCCACCAGCAGCGCCGGCCGGCGATCACCCCTCAATACGTCATCGAGACGGCTCGTCACCGCGCTCCAGTCGTCGCCGCGCAACTCCCGGCTGATGCGTTCCGCTTCCTGCCTGAGCTGCACCAGCGTCGCGCCGGAACGGAGACGAGCGATGAGATCGAACCGCCCCTCGGACGGGTCCCGTCCCGGCGGCGAAGCGGTCCAGACGTCGACGGTGCCGGACGGCAACCCGAAATCGTCCGACATCACCGCCACGACCTCCAGCAACTCGTCCCCGACCGAGAGCATTTGCCCGACCACGTCGCGTCCGCCGGCGAGCTCTCCCGCCAGCCGCCCGCTGATCACCGCGCGGCCATCCCCCGGCGTCGGGCGCGGCAAGCGACCTCGGGCCGCACCGACCCCGAGCACGTCGAAGAAGTTCTCGCTGACCAGAGCCGTCGCGGTGATCCGGGCCGGACCGTTCCCACGGACGCGGCGCTCGCGCTGCTGGACCCCGGCCAGATCGGCGCTGCGGAGTCGATCCGACCAGTCGCGGTACCGGGCAGGTCGGACGCCGCCGCTCCGGTCGCCGCCGTGGGTCAGCTCGATCGTGGCGAGACGGTCGGGCGCGGGGTACGGCAGGGGTCGCCACAGCACCGTGTAGGCAACGGCAAAGACCGCGGCGTTGAGCCCGACGCCGAGAGCCAGCGTCCCCACGATGGTCGTGGTCAGCCCAGGTTGCCGACCGAGGGACCGCAGTGCCCCCCGGAGGTGCTGAAGAGCATCCATCTCGATCATTCGACACCGTTGACGGCGGAACGGCTCGACGCCGGGTATCGCTCGGGCCGAGCGCATGGCCGGTTTCGTCCCGCGACGACGGGAGCGATGTGATTGAATGGAGCCCATCATGCCTGGACTCTTCAGATCGCAGACGTTCATCCCTTGCGTCGCCATGGCTGCCTTGCTGCTGACCGCCGCCGCCGCACCGGCGCAACGGCTGACCGGAACCGAGAACGGCGAGTGGCGCTACCTCGGCGGCGACGCCGGACACACCCGCTCGTCGGCCCTGGATCAGATCGACGGCGACAACTTCTCCGACCTGGAGGTGGCCTGGATCTGGCGGGGCGACAATTTCGGGCCCAATATCGACTACTTCAACCGCTCCACGCCGATCTACGTGGACGGCGTCGTCTATACGGTGTCCTCGCCGCGGCGGCAGGTGGTGGCGATCGACCCGGGCACCGGCGAGACGCTCTGGACCTTCCGCGAGCCGGAGTCGGTCCGCCATCTGCGCTCGCCCCGGCAGGCCTACGGCAAGGGGGTGGCCTACGCCGAGGTGGAGGGCCGCGGGGTGATCTTCGTCACCAGCCCCGCCTTCTTCCTCTGGGCGCTCGACGCCGAAACCGGCCGTCCCCTGGAGAACTGGGGACGCCCGATCCCGCTCGACGGCTTCCCGCAGTCCGGCGGCCTCGACCTGATCCCGCCGCTCGTCGAGGACTGGGGGCGCTGGCTCGACCGCGCCGCCAGCTACGACCCGGGCTACGGCATCCCCCGCGAGCTGGGGATGGTTACCAGCTCGTCGCCGCCCATCGTGGTCAACGGCGTGGTCGTCGTGCTCGTCGGGCACCAGCCCAGCTACGGGCAGACCCGCATCGAGAACGTCCCCGGCGACGTCATGGGCTTCGACGCCGCCACCGGCGAGTTCCTCTGGAAGTTCCACATGATCCCCCGCCCCGGCGAGTTCGGGCACGAGACGTGGCACAACGAAGCCTGGCAGTGGTCGGGCGACATGTCGACGTGGGCGCCGGCCTCCGCCGACCCGGAACTGGGGCTCGTCTACCTCGTCACGAACGCCTCGACCGTGCAGAGCTACGCCGGCCACCGGCCGGGCGACAACCTGTTCGGCGGCTGCGTCCTCGCGCTCGACGTCAGGACGGGAGAGCGGCGCTGGCACTTCCAGATCCACCGTAGCGACCAGTGGAACTACGACCTGCCGACCGCACCGATCCTGATGGACCTGACGGTGGACGGCGAGCGCATCCCGGCGCTGATCCAGAACACCAAGCAGGGGCTCGTATTCGCCTTCAACCGCGAGACCGGCGAGCCGATCTGGCCGATCGAGGAGCGGGAGGTCATCCAGACCGAGGTGCCCGGCAACTACACCTCGCCCCGCCAGGCTTATCCGACCCGGCCCGAGCCGGTCGACCCCATCGTGCTGACGGGGCTGACCGAGGAGTTCGTCATCGACTACACCCCGGAATTGAAGCAGGAGGCGCTGGCGATCCTGGAGCACTACCGGGTCGGGGGGCTCTACGTCCCGGCGCTGCCCGAGAACCACCACAACGATTTCTACAACAACGTCGGCTGCCTCGGCGGCGGCAACATCATTCCCCACCCGCCGGTCGCCGACCCGAGCACCGGGATGATGTTCAACTCGCACCGCCGGAGCTGCAACGCCCCGTCGTTCATGCGAGCCACCGGCGGTGTCGACACGGACAACCCCGACTACGCGCGGCCCGGCCCCGGGGGCGCCACGCCCAATTCGACGCCCACCACCGGCACGACCGTCGCCGCGTGGCTTCCGGGCGGGTTCCGCCGCCCCACCCCCGAGCAGGAGCCGTTCGTTTCGGTGAGCGGCCTGCCGAGAATCGACGGCCTGCGGCTCTACAAGCCGCTGGACAACCAGCTCACCGCGTACCGGATGAACACCGGGGAGAAGGCGTGGTCGCTGCCGGTCGGCGAGACGGCGCAGGTGATCCGCGAGCATCCGCGGCTGGCCGGTGTGGACATCCCGAACGCGGGAGGCGCCGGCTTCTCGATCCAGTTGGTGACCGGCGACCTGCTGGTGCAGACCCGCGCGCTCAGCGAGGGGACGCGGCAGATCGTGCCGGACGCGCCGTTGCTGCTGCACGGCCGCGACAAGTACACCGGCGAGATCCTCGGCAGCGTCGAGCTCCCCGCGCCCGGGCAGTACGGCATGATGACCTACCTGCACGAGGGGAAGCAGTACATCGTCGTGCAGATCGGCAGCATTCAGACCGGCTTTCCCGGTTCATTGGTGGCCTACGCGCTGCCGTAGCCAGCGCGTCACTCGCGCACGCCGGGAACGAGGAACGCGCCAGGAATACGTCTGTCGAGCGTGGCGAGCCTTGCCCCGTGCGCCTTCGCCAGCTCCAGGAGGTGGGCGTCGGTGGTGCGTGACGCCTGACGTGATCGGACCACCCCCATGCGACGAGGACGTTCACGTCCAGGAGGTACTTCATGGGAAGTCGGCGAGCAGCTCGCGCACCGCTTCCGTCGTGAGGGGGGGCAGGTCGTCCAGGGCGGCGAAGATCATCGCGCCCGTGTGCGGGCAACGCACGAGCCGTGGCGAGCTGGGCGCGGGCATGGCGAGACGCGCCCGGCGCCGGAGGTACTCCGACACGCTGACCCCCCTCGCTGCTGGCCCGCGACCGTATCAGGCGTGCTTCTTCGGCACTGACCTTGAAGGAGATTGTCGCCATCGAGGTAAGGCGTTATTACTCACGTCCCAAGCCTGTCAACAACCCCCGCCCGGGTCTCCCTTCAGGCCCCGGGATGGGAGAGCCGTCGCTCCGGGTACATTTAATAAATCGATGATATATTAAAGTATCATACATGCGATCCGGAGAAGCGATTCATGAATGGCAACCTGAGTGTCGCCGACGAAGCCTGGATCGCCACGGCGCTGTTGCACAGGGAACATCCCGACCGAGAAGACTTCTCGACGCAGGAAATCGTGCGGCGGGCCGAGCAGGTTGCCGGTTCCCGGCCGCTGCGCCGCGGTGTCGGGCACCACGTTTCCTATCACGCTGTCGCCCAGAAGAGGCCGAATCCAGGACGGCACTGTCTGCTGTTCGAAACCGCTCGCGGGCGGCGCCGTCTCTTCAGGCCCGGCGACCCGCGTCACCCGGAGCGCCGGGGCAGGGAGCTTCCACGGAGGGATCGGCTACCGCCGGCGTATCGCTCGCTGATCGATTGGTACCGCACGGTGTACGCGGCCAAGGCTGACAAAACGCCTCCTGACCCCATTCTGGCGCTACGGGGGCTCGGCAGCACGCTTTGGGTGGGCGAAGGGGCCGATGCCTACGTCTCGCGGCTGCGTGAGGGCTGGTTGTGAGCCGGGTGTTCTGGGACACGAACCTGTTCATCTATCTGATGGAAGGGACCGGCGCCAACGCCGAGTCGGTCGTGGCGCTGCGGCGGCGGATGATCGAGCGTGGCGATGAACTGTTCACGTCGACGTTGACGCTCGGTGAATTGCTCGTCAAGCCGGTCGAAATCGGCGATGACGGGCTCCGGGACAGCTACCTGCAGGCGATGCACGACGGCGTCTCGATATTGCCGTTCGATACGCAGGCCGCACTGCGGTTCGCGGCGATTCGCAACGACCGGTCGATCCGGGCGCCCGACGCCATTCAACTGGCGTGCGCGGCCGCGGCCGGCACGGATCTGTTCATCACCAACGACGACCGTCTGAGCCGCAAGAACGTGACCGGTATCGGGTTTATCCAGTCCTTGCAGCGGGCGTTTCTCTGAGCGCCGCCCCCCGTCGCGTGCCCTCACGGCAGCCGGAACACCCATAGCATGTTGCCGCGCGGCGGCTGCTGGATCTCGGGCGTGACCATTCGGTATTGGACACCGCCCCCGGCCGCGATGGCGACGTACTGCACGCCGTCGTGCATGTAGCTCACCGGGAAGCCGCCGGCGCTCGAGTTGAGGATCCGCTCCCAGAGGATCTCGCCCGTCTCGGCGTCGAACGCCCGGAAGCGGCGCGCGTCGTCGGTCACGAACACCAGCCCGCCGCCGGTGGTCAGCACCGAGCCGCCGATGCCCGCCCGCTGGCGATGCACCCAGCGCGTCCCGCCGGTGGCCATGTCCATCGCGGTGAGCATGCCGACCTGCCCGTCGACGTCCGGGGCCACCTCGCGCGTGGCCCGCGCCGACCCGTGGTGGAAGCCCGGGCGGTTGCGGAACTCGTTCAGCGTCAGCGTCATGCAGACGTTGTTGGTGGGCGCGTAGAGGGCGTTGGTGCCGGGGTGGTAGGCGGTCGCGTTCCAGTTGATGCCGCCGGTCAGACTCGGGCAGACGAAGACCGGCTCGCCGACCTGCGGGAACTTGAGCTCCTCGTTGAGGAGCACGCGGCGGCTCTCGGCGTCGACGTCGGCGACCACGTTCTGGCGGTTCGTCGGCTCGGCCCACAGGAACGCCCCGGTGGCGGCGTCGAGCGCCCAGACGATGCCGGTCTTGCCCGGGATGCCGGTCACGATCTTGCGGCGCGAGCCGGGGATGATCCCGCCGTTCAGCCACTCGACCGCGTCGGGATCCGGCGACACCTCGGTCTCGACCACGAGCCGGGCGTAGGGATGATCGAGGTCCCATTCGTCGTTCGGGGTGTGCTGGAAGTACCAGACTATCTCGCCCGTGTCGGCGTCGAGGGCGAGGGTGGAGTTCGTATAGAGGACGTCCCCGTCACCGGTGCCGCGCTGCACCGAGCCCCACGGAATCGGCACCCCGACGCCGGCGTAGATCAGGTTCAGCTCGGGGTCGTAGCTCGGCGCGTTCCACGAGGAGCCGCCGCGCCGCAGCTCGTCGGGGATGTCGCCCCACGAGTCGTAGCCGAACTCGCCTTCACGGGGAATCGTGTAGGTGCGCCATACCTCTTCTCCGGTCCCGGCGTCGTGGGCCGAGATCCAGCAGCGCGTGTTCAGGTAGTAGCAGCCCGACATCCCGGCCACCACCCGCCCCTTGATGACCTGCGGCCCGCCCGAGTAGTGCTGTCCGACCTCCCAGTCGCCGACCGTGACGTCCCACACCACCTCGCCCGTGCGTGCGTCGAGCGCCACCAAGTGGGCGTCGTGGGTGCCGATGAACAGCTTGTCCTCGTAGAGCGTCCCGTTGCGGTTGGCGCAGGCCAGCGTGGCGCCGTGCTCGACCCGCGGCCGGCGGTACTCCCACAGGCGCGTGCCGTCGCGCACGTCGAGCGCCTCGACGTAGTCGCACGCCTGCACCAGGAACATGACGCCGTCGTGGACCAGCGGCGTGGTTTCCTGCAGGCCCTCGGCCATGGTCCAGGCCCAGGCCAGGCGCAGGTCGCCCACGTTGGCGGTGTCGATCTGGTCGAGGGGGCTGTGGCCCCAGTGGTTGTAGGTACGCCGCCACATCGGCCAGTCGCTTGCCGGCGGCTCGACGAGCATCTGCTCGGTCACTGGGGTGTACTCGTCGATGGGGGATTGCGCCGAGACGACCGCTCCCGTGAGCAGAAGGCACGCCGCGATCAGGCCGGGAATGGTTCGGAGAAGCTGTCGCATCGGTCGGTTCCTCTCGTCAGTCAGTGGGCCTGCCGCGTCAGTGGGCCTGTCCGATCAGCTCGATCATGTTGGTGGCGCCATCCGCCCTCGACCGGACGAGAGCCGCAATGGAACCGCCTACCGGCTCCGCCCAGTTCTCCTCCAGCGTTCCGTTGCCGGTGTCGCCCATGTAGTGGCCGGACATCCACGCGAGGTCGGCGATCGTCGCCGCCGGACCCTGGGCGAACGCCGGTGTGGACACCACGAGAACGAGTCCGAGACCGAGCAGCAGACATCGCATGACAGGACTCCCTTCAGACGTCAGGACCGATACGCGAGGGGTAGTGTAACCGTTGCTGCCGGGGCGCGAGCGAGGGGTTCGACGTGCCGTCCGGCGTGACCGTGAGTACGCCGCGATCGGGCTGCCTTCCACTTGGTTCGCCGTTGTATCGTGGTGTACGGCCGATGACCATCGAAGAGTGGGCCAGGAATCAACAGGAACGCCGCCGCCGGTTCGACGACGAGGCGCGGAGCTGCAAGCTCAAGCCGCCCGAGGCCTTCAGTGACGAGCCCGCCCCCCCGGAGGCGTACCGGAACCTCTGTCCCGATCTCGATCCGGCGCTCACCGGCCGGAGGAGCCATGTGGTCCGTTGGCGCATCGCTCGAAGCTGCTGCGGCTGGGCGGAGCCGCCCACGACCGAAGAGTTCTACGACGCCTTCCACACGGACACACCCGACCAGCGGCAGAAGAGCATCATCTACATGTGGGGTACCGAAGCCACCTTCACGGAGCTCTTCGAAGCCTGGGCGCAGCACGCCTACACGTTCCGCGACCTCGTGCGTGCGCTCCACTTGGCCGACTTCCCGTGGCCGGACCGGATCGCGGAAATCAACCAGTGGGCCGATCCCCATCACTCCGAGCAATAGCCAGGTCACACGCGCATCGCCGAGTAGACCGCCAGGTGCGCGCTCACGACGCGCTGCAGCGCGTCCTGATTCGGCTCTCGCGACCACTCGCCCCGCTCCGACGTGCCGCCCAGGACGATGCCGTCGCGGCGCGGCTGCATGTGGATGCCGAGGAGCCCGCGGGTATCCCCGTCGGGAGGGTCGCCGGCGATACCCCAGTCGACTTCCTGCTGGGGCACGAGCACGGTGAGCTGGCCCTTCAGCGGCAACAGCTCGTCGTCGCCGAACAGGTCGCGCGCGCCCAGCCCGCTGCAGTTGACGACGAGCGGCTCGCTCAGCTCCACCAGCTCGCGCACCTCGGTGAACTTGCGGATCTCGATGCGCCCGCCGAAGTCGATGAAGTCGTGAACCAGTGCATCCAGGTAGATGGACGGCTCGATGCGCATTTGGTTGCGCCGGATGGCGTAGCGGCTGGGAAAGGGGTGCTCCCCGGGTTCCAGCGTGAGCTGGCCGGAGCGCAGTTGGGCGGGAAGCAGCGGCTCTCGATCCTCCTCGCCATCGTCCTCGGCGGCGCCCGGGGGCGAGTCGCTGAGAGCGTAGCGATCGATCCAGGAAACGCCGAATCTGGTCCCCGCCAGCAACTGCAGCTCGCGGTAGGAAGTCTCGACCGCTTCGCGGAACTGGGCATCCCAGGCAGGTGTCCTGAGGTCGCCGTCGACCAGCCCCGCGGTGGGGGTGAAGCCTGCGAACGACATGTTCGAGGTCGTGTTCGGCGGCACCGACATGGCGTAGATGGTCACCGCGAACCCGCGCCGCTGCAACTGGCGCGCGGCGGTGAGGCCCACGGCTCCGCAACCGATGACCGCCGCCCGGCGGCTGTCGTGGCCGAGGGCCATTTCGGCCGCCATCCGGCCCGTGCCCCAGGAGAGCGACATGCCGGAGCCGCCGTGGCCGTAATTCTGGATCACCGTGGTGCCGTCGAGCCGGTCGGCGCGCAATACGAAGCCGGAGGGGCGGTGCGGGCGCAACCCGACCGTGGTGCGGATGATCCGGTCCCATTCGGCGCGTACGGGTGCGAGCCGCAGAGGCGGCCGCCGCATCGGCGTCGGCTCGGTCGGCGCCGGAACCGACCGTGCCGAGCAGCCGCCCAGGCCGGCGCCCACGAGGCCCATGCCACCCATCTTCAGGAGCGTTCTTCGGTCCACCGTCGCCTCCGGGTTCATTCGCGCCGGGTGAAATGGCGGTCTCTTCACGGACACCCATCTTGGATCGTCCATCCATGACGGGCAACTCCGCTCGGTTGGCGGGCCCGGGTTCGGCAGAATGTTGGGGGCTGCCGAACTCTGTGGTTGAATGGAACGCGTCACAAACGCAGTAGCCCGCGCGCTGCCGTAGCGCCGCGCTGCCGGAGACCGGAAAGAGGAGGGCGCCATGCATCGACCTCATCGCTCGCTCGTCGTCACGGTCGCGTCGGTGATCGCGCTCGCGGTGTTCTCCGGCGGCCTCGCCGGGCAGGAGCCCGAGCCGGGACGCGGCTATCCGTCGACCGACTGGCCCTTTGCCGGCGGCAACTGGGCCAGCTCGCGCTACTCCACGCTGGACGACATCGCGGCCGACACGGTGGATCGCCTCGGCGCTGCGTGGGTGGCGCCGCTCCCCGGCGGCGCGGCGTCGCGCTCGACCCCGGTGGTGCAGGACGGCGCCATCTACCTGACGGGCGGCGCCAACGTCTTCGCGTTCGACGCGCGCACGGGTGAATCCATCTGGCGCTGGCAGCCCGATCCCGATGCCGGGCGGGTGGTGTCGTGGCAGGGCGTCGTCGTGGCCGGCGACCTGGTCGTCTTCGGCACGCGCAGCGGAGAGGTAATCGCGCTCGGCCGCGACGCTGGCGAGCTGGTGTGGGCGACGCGCGTCGGAAGCCCGGAGCAGACCAGGGGCGAGGTGGTGACGACCGCGCCGATGTACGCGCGCGGCAAGGTGTTCGTGGGCCTGGCCAACGGCGACATCGGCGGACAGGGCCGCGTGCTGGCCCTCGACGCGGCGACGGGCGAAGTGGAGTGGATCTTCTTCGTCGTGCCGCGGCCGGGCGAGTTCGGCCACGAGACCTGGCCGCAGGACAGCGACTCGTGGGAGTACGGCGGCGGCGGCGTCTGGCTGGTCGGCACCGTCGATCCCGACCTGGGGATGGTCTACTTCTCGACCGGCAACCCGGTGCCGATGTTCGGGGGCGAGCTGCGCGAGGGGGACAACCTGTTCACCGCTTCGGTCCTCGCGCTCGACATGGAGACCGGCGAGCGGCGCTGGCACTACCAGGTGGTGCGCCACGACGTCTGGGACGCCGACATCGCCACGCCGCTGCTGCTGTACGACACGACGGTCGACGGCGAGCCGGTGAAGGCGGTGGCCGCGATGCGCGCCGACGGCTATCTCTTCCTGTTCAACCGCGAGACCGGCGAGCACCTGCTGCCCGTCGAGGAGCGCGAGGTGCCGCAGGACCCGCACCAGCTCACGGTGCCGACCCAGCCGTTCCCGGTGCAGACCGAGAGCATCCTCTTCGAGTGCTCGTACTGGCGCGACCGGGTGCCGCCGCCGTTCGAGCTCAGTTGCAGCAGCTACACGCCCCCGTCGGTCGACGAGCAGACGGTGGTGGCGCCGGGGTTGCCGATCCCGCGGGTGCGGGTCACGCCGATGGCGTTCTCGCCGCAGACCGGCTACATCTACGCGCAGGGGCGCGCGCACGTCGGCCGCGCCCGCCGCTTCACGGATCCGTTCGTCTGGAACACTACCCAGTTCCACCTGACCCTGCCCGACGCCGTCGGCATCCTGGCCGCCGTCGACCCCCGCACCGGCCGCGTGGTGTGGCGGAAGGAGATGCCGGCCGCGTTCCTCGGCGTCAGCGGTCCGCTCGTGACCGCGGGCGGCCTGCTGTTCCGCGGCTCGCCCAGCGGACAGGTGGAGGCCTACGACGTCCGGACCGGCGACCGCCGCTGGGCCTTCCGCACGAGCGAGGAGGGGGCGCGGCTGCGTCCCGGCCCGGCCTCGACCTACGAGCTGGACGGCAGGCAGTACATCGCCGTCCCGATGGGGCCCGCGCTCTGGGCGTTCGCGCTCGACGGCGAGGTGCCGGCCCGCGGCGAGCCGTCTCCGGATCCGCCGGTGGACGATCAGCCGGCCGGCCCCGCCCCGCGCGAGACCGCCGAGATCGAGACGGCGACGCTGCTGGAGAACCCGCGCGGCGCGGTCGGCGGCCGGCGCTACGCGTTCGACGAGTACAACTTCAACCCGATCCGCGCGCGGGTCAGCGCGGGCACGCGCGTCCGGTTCACCAACAACGGCGAGATCTCCCACACCGTGGCCGCGCGCGACGGAAGCTGGAGCGCCGGCACGCTGAACCCGGGCCTGTGGGGCTTCGTCACGTTCGACGAGCCGGGGACGTTCCTCTACCACTGCGAGGACCATCCCTGGATGGTGGGAGAGATCACGGTCGATCCGTGAACCGTCGGGCCTGGGAATGAAGGGAGTTGCTCGCCGGGGCGCCCTGACCGCCCTGCGACTGGAGACCGGAGAAGAGGAGGGTGCCATGCCTCGACGTCATCGCTCGCTCGTCGTCACGGTCGCGTCGGCGGTCACGCTCGCGGCGCTCGTGGTCGGCCTCGCCGGACAAGGGCCAGAGCCGGGTCGCGGCTATCCCTCGACCGACTGGCCCTTCACCGGCGGCAACTGGTCCAGTTCGCGCTACTCGACGCTGGACGAGATCGCCGTCGACACGCTCGATCGCCTCGGCGCCGCGTGGGTGACGCCGCTCCCCGGCGGCGCGGCGTCGCGCTCGACCCCGGTGGTGCAGGATGGCGCCATCTACCTGACGGGCGGCGCCAACGTGTTCGCCTTCGACGCGCGCACGGGCGATCTCATCTGGCGCTGGCAGCCCGATCCCGACGCAGGGCGGGTGGTGTCGTGGCAGGGTGTCGTCGTGGCCGGCGACCTGGTCGTCTTCGGCACGCGCAGCGGAGAGGTGATCGCGCTCGGCCGCGACACCGGCGAGCTGGTGTGGGCGACGCGCGTCGGGAGCCCGGAGCAGACCCGGGGCGAGGTGGTGACGACCGCGCCGATGTACGCGCGCGGCAAGGTGTTCGTGGGCCTCGCGAACGGCGACATCGGCGGGCAGGGCCGCGTGCTGGCCCTCGACGCGGTGACCGGCGAGGTGGCGTGGACCTTCTTCGTGGTGCCACGGCCGGGCGAGTTCGGCCACGAGACCTGGCCGCAGGACAGCGACTCGTGGGAGTACGGCGGCGGCGGCGTCTGGCTGGTCGGCACCGTCGATCCCGACCTGGGGGTGGTCTACTTCTCGACCGGCAACCCGGTGCCGATGTTCGGGGGCGAGCTGCGCGAGGGGGACAACCTGTTCACCGCTTCGGTCCTCGCGCTCGACATGGAGACCGGCGAGCGGCGCTGGCACTACCAGGTGGTGCGCCACGACATCTGGGACGCCGACATCGCCACGCCGCTGCTGTTGTACGACACGACGGTCGACGGCGAGCCGGTAAAGGCGGTGGCCGCGATGCGGGCCGACGGCTACCTCTTCCTGTTCAACCGGGAGACGGGCGAGCCGTTGCTGCCCATCGAAGAGCGCGAGGTGCCGCAGGACCCGCACCAGCTCACGGTGCCGACCCAGCCGTTCCCGACGCAGACCGAGACCATCCTCTTCGAGTGCTCGTACTGGCGCGACCGGGTGCCGCCGCCGTTCCAACTCAACTGCAGCAGCTACACGCCGCCGTCGGTCGACGAGCAGACGGTCGTCGCACCCGGGGTGCCCATCCCGCTGGTGCGGGTCACGCCGCTGGCGTTCTCGCCGCAGACCGGCTACATCTACGCCCAGGGCCGCGCGCACGTCGGCCGCGCCCGCCGCTTCGCGGATCCGTTCGTCTGGAACACCGCGCGGTTCCACCTGACGCTGCCCGACGCGGTCGGTGTGCTGGCCGCCGTCGACACCGCGACCGGCCGCGTGGTCTGGAAGAACGAGATGCCGAGCGCGTTCCTCGGCACTAGCGGTCCCCTCGTCACCGCGGGCGGCCTGCTGTTCCGCGGCTCGCCCGGCGGACAGGTGGAGGCCTACGACGTCCGGACCGGCGACCGTCGCTGGGCCTTCCGCACGAGCGAGGAGGGGTCGCGGTTGCGTCCGAGCCCGGCGTCGACGTACGAGCTGGACGGCAGGCAGCACATCGCCATCGCGATGGGGCCCGCGCTCTGGGCATTTGCCCTCGACGGTCCGGTGCCGGCGCGCGGCGAGCCGTCGCCCGACCCGCCGGTGGACGATCAGCGCGCCGGCCCCGCCCCCCGCGAGACCGACGAGATCGAGACGGCGACCCTGCTCGAGAACCCGCGTGGCTCGGTCGGCGGCCGGCGCTATGCGTTCGACGAGTACAATTTCAACCCGATCCGCGCGCGGGTCAGCGCGGGCACGCGCGTCCGGTTCACCAACAACGGCGAGATCCCCCACACCGTGGCCGCGCGCGACGGAAGCTGGAGTGCCGGCACGCTGAACCCGGGCCTGTGGGGCTTCGTCACGTTCGACGAGCCGGGGACGTTCCTCTACCACTGCGAGGACCATCCCTGGATGGTGGGGGAGATCACGGTCGATCCGTAGCGGCGTCCGGGCGGTGGGGGTGCGGTGTGTAGGGACCGCTGGTTGACCGCAGGGGACCTACGACGCTGACCGGGGTGTCCGAGGCAGCGGCCGCAGGTCCGATCGCGGCTCACGTTTCTCGGGGCCGGGGACACCGCCCCGTGGAGGAAGAAGAGCGTGCATGCGAAAAGGCTGGCCGGGTCGGTGCTCTTGGTGGCGTTGCTGCTGGCCACGGCGGGCCGCGCCGCGGCCCAGGGCACGGGGTTGCTCGACGCCGCCCGGGCGGCGGACGCGACGGGTGTGATCACGCTGCTCGAGCAGGGCGTCTCCGTGGATGCCCGGCAGGCGGACGGCGCAACCGCCCTGCACTGGGCCGCCCATTGGGACGATGCGGCGATGGCGGACGCCCTTCTCGAGGCCGGCGCCGACGTCGACGCGGCGAACGACTTCGGCGCAACACCGCTCTGGCTGGCCTGCCTCAACGGCAGCGAGACGATGGTCGCGGCCCTGCTGGCGGCCGGCGCCGACGCGAACGCCGCGCTGCCTTCGGGAGAGACGGTGTTGATGACCGCGTCCCGCACCGGGTCGGCCGAAGCGGTGCGCCTGCTCGCGTCCCACGGGGCGGACCTGAACGCTCGGGAGCACACGCGGGGGCAGACGGCGCTGATGTGGGCGGTGGCCCAGCAGCATCCCGACGTCGTGGAAGTGCTGGTCGCGCTCGGGGCGGACGTCCAGGCGCGCTCCGCTCCGCAGCCCCGCCGCATTCACACCCGGACCGCCGGATTCAACCCGTCCGGGGTCATCGATACCGTGCTGGGCAGCAACACGCCCATCCTGTTCGCGGCCCGGCAGGGCAATCTCGAAGTCGCCAGGTATCTCGTGGCGGGGGGCGCCGACGTGAACGACACGGCGGAAACGGGCACGAGTGCGCTGGTCGTCGCGGCGCACAGCGGCCATACGGCGCTCGCCCTGTTCCTGCTCGAGCAGGGCGCCGACCCGAACGCGGCCGAGGCCGGCTACTCCGCCCTGCACGCAGCCACGCTGCGCGGCGACGAGACACTGGCGGCGGCGCTGCTGGCGCGGGGTGCGGATCCGAACGCGCCAGTGGTCCGCGGCAGCCAAGGGCGGCGCAACAGCCCCGACTACGTGCTCGATCACGACTTGGTCGGCGCCACCGCCTTCTGGCTGGCCGCGCACTTCGCCGAGCCCGGCATCATGCGGGCGCTGGCCGACGGTGGGGCCGACCCCCGGATCACAATGGAGGACGGCACCACGCCGCTGATGGAGGCCGCAGCCGCCCGCCGTCGCAGGGAACCCGGACTGGCCCCGAACCCCGTTGCGGACGAGCGACTCGTGCTGGAAGCGGCGCGGGCGGCGATCGAAGCGGGAGTCGACGTCAACGCGGCGGACGCGGCCGGAAACACGGCCTTGCACACGGCTGCAGCGAGACGCCTCGACACCGTCGTCCAACTGCTGGCCGACCGTGGGGCCGACCTGCACGCCCTGAACGACCAGGGCCAGACGCCGCTGCAAGTGGCCGCCGGGCGCGGGGACGACGACAACAGCACGGTCGAACTGCTGCGCCGCCTCGGCTCAACCGTTTCGCCGTAAGGAGTTCGCGCCAGCGAAACTCCCAACTCGACTGAAGGTCGGCGCCGTCGCGCAGGCTACACCCCCGTCAGACGCTCGACGCTGAGCCTGCCGTCGCTCTTCCCCAGCCGCTCGACGGGGACGCCCAGCTTGTCCATCAGGGTCACCAGCAGGTTCGGCATCAGCGGGTCGCCCTCGTAGCGGATGTGACGTCCGCCTTCGAGCTGTCCCGCGCATCCCCCGAGCAGCAGGACCGGCAGATTGAGCGGGCTGTGGGCGTTGCTGTCGGACATGCCGCAGCCGTAGAGGAGCAGCATGTTGTCGAGCAGCGAACCGTCGCCGTCCGGCGTCGAGCGGAGCTTCGCCAGGTAGTCGGCGAACATCGACGCGTGGTACGCGTTGATCTTGGACATCGACGCGATCTTCTCGGGGTTGTACTCGTGGTGCGAGAGCGGGTGGTGCGCGTCGGCGATGCCGATCTCGGTGTAGGTCCGCGAGCTCACCTCGCGCCCCAGCATGAACGAGGTCACGCGGGTGAGGTCCGTCTGATGGGCCAGCACCTGCAGGTCGAACATCAGCTCGACGTGCTCGGCGAACGTGGCGGGAATGCCCTCGGGCTGGGCCAGGTCGGGCAGGTCGAAGTCCTGCCGCTGCTCGGCCCGCTCGATGCGCCGCTCGATATCGCGCACGCCCTCGAGGTATTCGTCGACCTTGAGGCTGTCGGCCGGCCCGACCTCGCGCTTGAGGTCGGCGACCTTGCCGGTCACCGAGTCGAGAATCGAGCGGTCGCGCGCCATGCGGGCACGGCGGACGGCCGGGTCGGTGCTGCCGCTGTCGCCGAACATCCGCTCGAACACCACGCGGGGGTTGTTCTCCATCGGCAGCGGTGTCGTCCGGCTGCGCCAGCAGATGGTGTTGGTGTAGACGCAACTGTGGTTGCCGCTGCACTGGCCGGCGTTGGCCCGGCTGTCGATGGCGAGCTGGAGCGACCCCAGCTCGGTGTGCCGGCCGTACTCGCGGGCCAGGAGCTGGTCCATCGAGACGTCGGCCACCGGCGCCGTCTCGCCGGCGACGCCCGCCGCCCCGGTCAGGAACGTGGTCGAGGCGCCGGCGTGGGCCGGGGTCCAGTACCCCCGGAGGCCCGAGACCACCGTGAGCTGGTCCTTGAAGGCCTCCAGCGGGTGGAGGATCGGGGTGAGTTCGAACCCCTTGCCCCCCTCGGCCGGCGTCCAGTACTCCATGGCGATGCCGTTGGGCACGTAGACCACGCCGAAGCGCCGGGTGGGCGCGGCCGCGGTTCGCGACAGCGCCGACGCGGCGGGGACCATCGCGTCCAACAGGGGCAAGGCCACCGCGGCGCCCAGGCCGCGCAGCACGGTTCGCCGGGGAAGCGACATCTTCGTGATCGTCATGATTGGAACCTTGCTCGTCGCCACTGAAACGGCGTGCTCTTCACGATGCCGAGCACGATCGAGGACCAGCGATAGTCGTCGTCCGCCGCGTCGCGCAGAATCCTGCGCACCGCCGGACGGTCGGTGTACTCGAGCCCGCGGCCGAGCGCATAGGCGAGCAGTTTCTCGGTGACGGTGGCCGCGAAGTCCTCGCCCCGGCTCAACAGCACCTGCCGCAGGCCCGCCGGCCCCTCGAACGCTGCGCCGCTGGGCATCGTCGCCGACGCATCGATTGGCTGACCGGCCTCGCTGGTGTCGCGCCAGGTGCCGATGGCGTCGAAGTTCTCGAGGGCGAAGCCGAGCGGATCCATCGGCGCGTGACAGCCCGCGCAGGCCGGGTTGGCGCGATGCCGCTCCAGCCGCTCGCGGACCGAGGCCGGCTCGCCCCCCTCGCCGCGGTCGGGAAGTCCCGGCACGTTCGGCGGCGGCTCGGGCGGGGGCGCCCCCAGGAGGGTCTCGAGCAGCCACTTCCCGCGCACCACCGGCG
>MKWU01001671.1_pt1 | contig 37066 bp, 31 predicted proteins | sample 809101 | NCBI WGS metagenome assembly MKWU01 (sample SAMN05860141, study PRJNA318959) | sponge metagenome | host: Aplysina aerophoba | place: Slovenia: Piran, Adriatic Sea, Gulf of Piran | collected 2013-05-07
TGCGGGCTACCTCGGCCGTGCCCCGCCCCGCCACCCGATCGGCTACCACGCGCTCCCGGAGATCCATCGAATACGCTTGCATATGCCCCCCCGGCCCCTCCTAGCCTACCACGCCCCCCTCCCTATACGCTACACGACAGTGTAAAACGCTCTAGCGCAGCGAGAGGAATAGAGGTGGTTAGCAATGGCCCTTCTTCATGGTGCAAGCACTAACTTCCCAAACACTTTTCCTGCAACGAGATCCTGTAGCGCCTGCTGTGCTTCCACCAATGGATAGCTCTTATGCACCATGGCTTTGACCTTCTGGTCTGCGAACAATGGAATGAGGGCGTTGGCAATATCCGGGATTAGGGCAACCGAGTTCGGCAAGGCCATGCCGTAGATCGTTGCTTCTTTAAATAACGCCGCGCCGGTCATAAAGGTTGACTCAGGCGCTTTACCGGTTCCGGTGCCAATGAGGACGATACGGCCGTGTCGGCCAAGCGCGTTAAAGTCTTGAGCAAAATTGTCCGCCGCAACATTCTCGATAATGACATCTACGCCTTTGCCGTCTGTCAGGCTTTGCACCTCAGCCGCAAAGTCCTGCTCTTTGTAATTCAGCGCAATATCCGCGCCTAACTCTTTTGTTCGTTCAGCCTTCTCTTGTGAACCGACCGTGGTAATCACCCGCGCGCCAGCCGCTTTGGCGAGTTGTATGGCAGCAACACCAACGCCACCGCCACCGGCCGAGATCAGTACGGTCTCACCCTCTTTGAGTTGTGCCTTGTGATGGAGAGCGACATAGGCGGTGTAGAACGGGACCGGGATTGCTGCTCCTTCAGCAAATGAGAGATTCTCCGGTAGCGGAAATATCTCATTCGTTGGCAGGCAGGCTTTTTCCGCATAGCCACCTCCGTTCAGCGAGCGACCAAAGACACGCTCTCCAACCCGGACGTGGCCCACTCCCGCACCAATCGCCTCGACCTCACCCGCTACATCCGTACCTGGGATATACGGAAGTGGAAGCGGTTGTGGATACTTTCCGGACATGCGTACCAGATCGGCAGGATTGATCCCGGTGGCTTTGACCCGGATTACCACGTGCCCTTCTCTCAGCTCAGGATCAGGCGCTTCTTCAAGACGCAAGTTTTCCGGGCTACCAAACTCGGCTAGACGCATGGCTTTCATAGATATCCTCTCAGTCTTTCCCTCGGAGCTTTTTGAGATGCGCGACACGCTTAGGAAAAAATCTTGTTCGGCCCTGTGGAGAAAGTACGATTCGGGTTGACCTTCTTCGTACCGTAATAGGTACACTTAATGTGGTCGAAGTCCAGCACCGGGGACTGATTGGGAATCTTTCAGGTGGCCGGACACGGCGGATTTACATGACGCACCTGCAAGCCTGAGTCAAGGGAAGTTTTCTGTCATGGCTTGATCGTAGTGACTCCCCATGGTGTTTATGCCATGCTGAAAAATGGTTGAGGAAATTATGCGCGTAGACATTTTACAGCCGTGCCGAGCGCGCTCCTTCTCTCTCGCGGCATAGTTTCTCCGAGTCGTTACTCATGCATACTCGTCACGCTCATCTGCACTCCGCCCTCTGCGTGCTGTCTGGCTATCCACCCGCTCTGGTGTTCCTGGTGTTCGGCGGCCTGCTTTTCGGGGCCTGTCAAAAAACCGCAGAGCCGTCGCGCAGCCCGACACCACCACCGATCCCCGTCCAGACGCTGACGCTCACGGCTCAGCACCTGCCGCGTACGATTTCGGCGGTGGGCGGGCTGGAGAGTCCCCAGACCACCCAGGTGACCGCCGACCGGAGCGGCAAAATCGTCTTTCTCGATATTCCGGAAGGACAGGAGGTTCAGCAGGGTCACGTTCTGGCGCGGATCGATGCCGCCGAGGCACAGGCTGCGGCTGACGTCGCCCAGGCCCAATATCAAAACGCCCAGGCGACCTTAGAGCGGCTCGCCACGCTGCAGCCCAGGGCGCGCTCCCAACAGGCGCTGGACAACGCGCAGGCCGCCGTCCGAACGACCAAGGGAGAGCTGGACGAGGCGCAAACGATCTTACGCAAAATGACCATCCGTGCGCCCTTCACCGGTCGTTTGGGCCTGCGCCAGGTCAGCCTGGGCACCTATCTGGAGCCCGGCGATGCCGTAGTCCGCATCACCCAGACCCATCCTCTGCACTTGGTCTTCAGCCTGCCCCAGCACTATGTGTCCGATCTCAAAAACGGCCAGCCCATTCGCGGAGCAGCCGGTCAGTGTGCGGGCCGCTTCACGGCAACCGTCAGCGTGATAGACCCCTTCCTCAATCCGGCAACGCGCTCGGTCACAGTCCAGGCCATTGTCCCAAACGAAGCGGGCAGCCTGTTGCCCGGCATGGCCGCGGCCTTGCGCCTCGAAGTCGCTGCGGTCTCGGACGCGATTTCCATTCCCCTGGAAGCCATTATTCGGCAGGGCACGAAGCGGCTGGTGTATACGCTGCAAGACGATAATCGGGTCGCGAGTCAGTACGTCCAACTCGGACAGTTCGCCCGGCAGCAGGTTGAGATTCTCAGCGGGCTCAGGCCCGGAGATACCGTTATTGTTGCCGGCCACCAGAAACTGCGGCCCGGAGCCAGGGTACAGCCAGCCCCGTATGAACCGGTTGAGAATACCAACCTGGAACTCGGGGCGAGCAGTGCGCTGCTGACGACGTGTGATTTTTAATCCATGATTCTTTCCGACCTGTGCATTACCCGTCCGGTGTTGGCAACGGTGATGAGCCTGCTCATTGTCCTGGCCGGGACTGCCGCCTTTTTGTCCATCCCGGTTCGAGAATACCCCGACATCGACAACCCGGTGGTCTCGATTACCACGACCTATGTCGGGGCCAGCCCGACAACGGTCGAAAGCACCCTCACCGAGCCGCTTGAACAGTCCCTCAACGGCATCGAGGGGGTGCGCAATATTACGTCGATCAGTGCTTTCAGCCGCAGTTCGATTACAGTCGAGTTTGTTGCCGGACGCGATATTGATCTGGCCGTCACCGATGTCAGCAATGCGATCCAACGCGCGTTTGACGATATTCCGGGGGAAGCCGAGCGGCCGATTGTCGCCAAGTCCGGGGCCAATACCTTCCCGATTCTGTGGATCGGTTTGCAGAGCGAGGCGTACTCGACCGAGGAGCTGACCGATATCGTCGACCGCATTGTCAAACCGCCGCTTCAGATTTTACCCGGTGTGGCCGAAGTGTTTGTCGGCGGGCGGAAATACGCCATGCGCATTTGGCTCGACCCGGCGAAAATGGCCCTGCACAGCGTGGACCCGGTCGATATTCACCGCACGATTACCGAGAACAATCTTCAGGTCCCGGCGGGTGAAGTCGAGGGCACGACCCGGAAATTTACCGTCCTGGCCGATGCCCAGATTGCCGACCCTGGCGTGTACGAAAATCTCATTATCCGCGAGGATGGTGAGACCCGGGTGCGCCTCAAGGATATTGGCTGGGCCGAACTGGGGTCCGAGAATTATAATGTACTCACCCGCCTCAACGGCCGCCCGACGGTCGGCGCCGGCATCGTCCGGCAGTCACGCTCAAACCAGCTTGAAGTCTCGGCTGCCGTGCGTCGCAGCCTGCCGGCCATTCGGGCCGCCTTACCGGACGGGGTCGATCTCCGGGTCGCGGTCGATAGTACGATATTTGTGCGCGCCTCCCTCGCCGAGGTGTGGTTTACGTTGGGTGTGGTCTTTGTCCTGGTGGTGGTGGTGAACCTGCTCTTTCTCCGTTCCGCGGCAACGACGATTATCTCCTCGATTGCGATCCCCGTCTCTCTGGTCGGCACCTTTGCCGTCATGCTTGCCCTCGGCTTTTCGGTCAACGTCCTGACCCTGCTCGCCCTGGTCCTGGCGATCGGTCTCCTGGTCGACGATTCCATTGTGGTCATGGAGAACGTCTACCGTCGGCAAGAGCTGGGTGAAACGCGCCAGGTCAGCGTCCGCCGCGGGGCAAAAGAAGTCGGCTTTCCGGTCATTGCCACCACCGTGTCTCTGGTTGCCGTGCTCATTCCGCTCTCGCTGTTGACCGGCAATCTGGGTCGGCTCTTTCGTGAGTTTGCCCTGACCATGGCCGCCAGCGTCCTCATCTCGACCTTTGTCGCCCTGACCCTGGTGCCGATGCTGTGCTCGCAGTTTCTGACGGTGACGGCAACGCATGGACGCTTCTACTACGTGCTGGAGCCTTTCTTTGCCAGCCTCAACCGTGGCTATGCCAGTGCCCTCCGGTGGGCCCTCCAGCATCGCCTGTCCATGGGTCTCTTTCTGGTGGCGACTGTAGGCTGCGGCCTGCTGCTGCTGCAAGCCATTCCCTCCACGTTGGTCCCGACCGAAGACCGGGGGCGGATTATCACAGTGATTAAAGCGCCCCAGGGATCGACCCTGGCCTATACCGCCCAGACCCTGGATCAAGTGGAAAAGCGCATCCAACGCATTCCGGAGGTCGAGGCATTCTTCGAGGCCATCGGGCTGTCTATTGGCGGGCCACCCAATACCAGTGACGGCATCCTCTTCGCCCGCCTGACCGATTGGAAAGAACGTAGCGTTAAACAGCAGGCTCTTATCGCTCAGCTCTTTCCCGAGTTCTTCTCGATGACCGGCGCCCTGGTCTTTCCGATTAATCCCCCGTCCCTGAACCAGCGCAGCATCAACGATCTGGAATTCATCCTCAAGAACGCCGCCGCGACTCAGGAGGAATTTACCCAGACGGTCAGCACCATGCTGGACCGGGTGCGTCAACTCCCCAGCCTGATTAACGTGGACAGCGACCTGCGGCTCGACAACCCCCAACTGGACCTCATCTTTGACCGCGACCGGGCCGCCGACCTCGGAGTGCCCGTTTCCGCTGTGGCCCAGAGTTTGCAAATTCTCCTGTCGCAGGCCAAGATCGATGAATTCATTATGCGCGGCAAGCAGTACGACGTGGTGACCGCGCTGGCGTCACGCTATCGGAGCCTGCCCGAACAGATCGGTGAAATTTATGTCCGTAGCCAGACCGGGACGATGGTGCCATTGTCCAGCCTGGTGCATGCTACGCCCAGTATTGCACCCGCCCGACTCAACCGCTATGACCTCCAGCGCTCGGCCACGATCACGGGTAGTTTGGCTCCTGGCGCGACCCTGGGCGCAATGCTGACCGGGGTGCAGCGTATTGCGGGCGAGGTCCTTCCGGTCGGTTTCAGCACCGCCCTGGGAGGCAGCGCGCGCGAGTTTGTGGAATCCTCGGCCGAGATGTATGTGATTTTTCTGATCGCGCTGGTCTTCATCTATCTCGTCCTATCGGCCCAGTTCGAGAACTTCTTGCACGCCCTGACCATCCTCGGCAGTGTACCCCTGGCGCTCTTTGGAGCCCTTCTGGTGCTGTTTGCGACCGGCCATACGCTGAACCTCTACAGTCAGATTGGCATTATTCTGCTTATTGGGCTAGTGACAAAAAACTCCATCTTACTGGTGGACTCCGCCAATCAGTCGCGGGCTCGCGGCACCGATCTGCTGGCCGCGGTGCTGGCCGCGGGACGCAGCCGTTTACGCCCTATTCTGATGACCAGCGCCACCTCTATTTTTGGTGCCTTACCGCTTGCTCTGGCCACCGGAGCGGGCGCGGAAAGTCGTCGCCCAATTGGTGCCGCGGTGGTGGGCGGGCTGGCCTTTTCCACGGCGTTCACCCTGCTCGTCATTCCCGTGGTCTATCTGTTTGTGACCTATGTGGGCGAACGGCTGGGGATCGGTATGGTCCCCCCCAGGGTGAAATTGATGGAAGACGGGGAGCACCCGGAGACCGGTGCAGGCCATGCCAACAAGAGTGCTGCGCTATAGTGCCGGAGTGTGTGATAGGAAAACGGCATGCAGACGATGCTGACACGACACCGGATATTCGCCATCTTGCGGTCCCCCTACCCTGGCTCCCGTCGGAGTCCGCACAGAACGGGGAGTCTACGGTTGTCCTCCCTCGCCTGGACTCTGCCCCTCCTCTTCTGCCTGGTCGCCAGTTGCATGGTGAGCCCAAAACGACCGGTCGCCTCAGTCACGCTTCCCGAGACGTGGAGCGAGCGACCCGAGCCGGCCATCAACACACCACCCGTGGAACTCGCACGTTGGTGGAACACCTTTCAAGACTCGGCGCTCCAGGCGCTGATCGAACGGGGAATCAGCCGGAATCGAGATATACGCGAAGCCACTGCCCGGGTTCGGGAAACGCGTGCTACGCGTCTGGTCAACCTGGCCCCCCGCTGGCCGCGCCTCGGTTCGTCCACGTCGTACACCCGCAGTCTGAGCAGCAGCACGACCACTTCATTGTCGTCCGATTTTCTCGATGACGAGGCTACCCGCACGGACAGCAGCGAGAGTCCGGTTGGGACGTCATTGGGCTTTGGACAAGAACGAAATTTCTACCAGATGGGCCTGGATGCAAGCTGGGAGATCGACCTGTTCGGTCGCCTGCATTGGGCCGAGCAGGCCCTGGGTGCGGATATCAGCGCGGCCGAAGAATACCGTCGCGCCGTGCTGGTGGCGCTGGTGGCCGAGATCGCGCGCAACTATATCGAACTCCGCGGGGCGCAACAGCGACTCCGTATTGCCCAGCGTCATATTCAGGCTCAGCATGATTCGGTTGAAGTCACGCAGGCCCGCTATCAAGCCGGGCTGACGAGCGCCTTGGACGCCGCCGAAGCTGGGGCTTTGCTGGCGAATATCCGCGCTCAGGTCCCTCCCCTCCAAACCACCGTCAAACAGACCCTCCACCGTCTGAGCGTCTTAGTAGGCGAGCCGCCCGCCGCTTTCACACCATCCCTCTCTCAGGACCGACCGATTCCGCAGGCCGACCTGGCCGGTGATATCGGACTGCCGTCCGAGCTCTTGCGCCGGCGTCCCGATATTCGGCGGGCCGAACGTGAACTGGAAGCGGCTACCGCGCGGGTTGGCGTGGCCACCACCGACCTGTTCCCTCGGCTGACCTTGACCGGGCGGCTGGGGACGCAGGGCTTGGATGTGACGGATCTGGCCAAGGGGGCGGGGCTGTCCTGGGCCACCGGCCCGGCGCTGAGTTGGCCGGTGTTCGACGCCGGCCGCATCCGGGCGGCTATCAAGGTACAGGACGCGCGCCAGGCCCAAGCCCTCACCCGGTATGAGCAGGTGATTCTCACCGGGCTCGAAGAGGTTGAGAATGCCCTCGTGGCATACAGCAAAGAGCAAGTTCGCCAGCAATGGCTGACCGCCTCAATAACCGCATACACCGATGCTGTGGAGATTTCCACCGAACGCTATCTGAACGGGCTGGAAAACTATCTGAGCGTCGCCCTGGCCCGACGCGCGCTCCACACGGCCCAGGATGCCTTTGCTCAAAGCCAAACCGCCCTCGCCGCTCACGTTATTGCCTTGTACACCGCGCTCGGCGGGGGCTGGGACACGACCGGGTCGCCAGGCTGACACGATCCGTTCCCTGCCCCCCTCCGGTGATGGCGATGTCATGGCCACCATGCCTCTCGGCTCTTATGATCGCGGGGCCTTCGGCAAGCTTTCATTCATGACGCCTCAGCATTCTGCGCGTCCGCGCCAGTTGCCAGCTTCCCATAGGTAAAACTGGCTATCAGGGAAAGGATGCCAAAGACAAAGACAATCGTGACAGCTGAGGTGCCTGGGAAATTGGTACCGACGATGAGCAGAGCCACCGCTACATTACGAATCGCCGTGGAGATGGCGAGCGCCCTGCGCATTTCAGCCGCCTCGCCTTTCATCATCACGTTTCCGATGAGGAGACAGATGAGGATGGAGAGAAGCACTGCCAGATGAGGAAGGACTCCAAGGCCAACAATCTGCTGGGCTTGCATGGCAGCGATCAAGGTCAGACTCAACACAATACCAATCAGGGCGAGCTTGGGCACAAACTGGAGCAGTTTCTCTGCCCACCTCTGCCTGACATGCTGGATGGTCATCCCTACACTCAGCGGGATAATCTGGGCGGTCAGGAGGATCTGGATGATTTTCCAGAGGTCGATTTCTAAGCCTGCCTCGCTCGAGGGAAGACAGAGAGCGAGAATGAGCGGCGTGATCGGAACACAGAGGAAGGCGACAATGAGCATCAGCCCCACCGCGTACGGGAGGTTACCCTTGGCCAGCCCGACAAAGGGGGGCGCCGCAGACGCGACCGGGACGGCGGCCAGGACCAGTAGGCCGATGATGACGTCGGGGCCAAGCGGTAATCCCTGTAGCACGAGGACGAACACGAAAGGAACGACTACGAAATTCGCTACCAGGCCACGTAGTACGATGTGGTACTGCCGGGCGACGGCGAAAACCGCTCCAAAGGGAGTGCGCAAGCCGACGCCGAGCAGGAGGCACATGAGCGAGACCAGCATCAGATTATTGACAACGTCGACCATCGTCGAACTGGCCTCCTCTCCTTAAAGCCGCAGAAAGTTGACTTCTTGGTACACGGGTTTCCCTCAACAATCTTTCCATCTCCTTTGCGGCGTAGCAGCCGTTATCCCGGTCCAGTCCGGTCAAGCTAGAGTATGACCGGGATACGTGCCATAACCGACCATATCACGTCGTCGCCTTGTACACAGCGCTCGGCGGGGGCTGGGATACGACCGGGTCGCCAGGCTGACACGGTCCTGGCGTTGGTAAAGGCATGGGATTGCTTCCCCTAATCGGGCTTGGTAGGGAGTTTTCTGAGAAGAAGGAGAAGTCTATGCGACGGACGATTGTGGTAGCACTGGCCGGAATCGCGCTTATGGTTCCGGGTCTGAGCCGTGCGGCAACCTGGAAGAGTGATTCGGCGCATGCCAGTGTGCAATTTGCCGTGAGGCATTTGATGGTCGCCACCGTGCGCGGCACGTTCGACAAATTCGACGTGACCGCGGTCATAGACGAGGACGATATCAGCCGCTCCTCGGTGGAGGCCACCATCGAGGTGGCCTCCATTAATACCCGCAACCAGAAACGGGACGACCATTTACGCGGGCCGGATTTCTTTGATGCTGCCCAACATCCGACCATCACCTTCAAATCAAAGGTGGTCGAAAAAATACAGGACTACAGCTATAAGGTCACCGGAGAGCTGACCCTCATGGGTGTCACCAGAGAGGTCGTGCTCGATGTGACCGGCTCGCCCCAGACCATCACCGACCTCCGGGGCAAGCCTCGCCTGGGCGGGGCTGCCACCACAACGATCAATCGTACCGACTATGGGCTCAGCCGCAACTCGGTCCTGGAGTCGGGCGGGGTGGCGATCGGCGAGCAGGTCGAGATCACAATTGATATCCAACTGGTGCCGGCACAGTAATTCGCCGGGCGTATCTCAGCTTGTCTTGCTCCCCCTTCCCGTTCGTGCTGAGCGTAGCCCCACAGGGGCGAAGTCGACGTACGCTCAGGCTCGACGGCTTTCCCAGAGAAGACAGCTTCCCAGCCCTTGACGGCCCCCCCGGTCTTTTGCTTGGTTGAAATCCTCCATGAAGCTGCTCGGCACGCAACTCGCCTATTTTCTGAACGAGCCGGCAACGCGCCGGAATATTGGCGCGCTCCTCAAATTCGCCGCCTTTTTGGTCGGCATTATTCTGCTCTTCTCGGTTCTCTTCCACGTGATCATGCTGCACGCGGAAGGGCAGGATCATTCGTGGCTGACTGGAGTCTATTGGACCCTGACGGTAATGAGCACGCTCGGATTTGGTGACATTACTTTTCACAGCGATATTGGGCGGTTTTTCAGCATTGTGGTGCTGCTCTCCGGGATTGTCCTGCTGCTTATCGTCCTGCCCTTTACCTTTATTCGCTTCTTTTACGCTCCCTGGCTGGAAGCGCAGATACGGTTCCAGGCCCCGCGCGAAGTGCCGACAGATACCCAGGGACACGTCATTATCTGTACCTACGACACCATTGCTCCCGGCCTGATTGAACAGCTACGCCTCCAGGACGTTCCCTATTACGTTCTTGAGCCCGACCCAGCGACCGCCGCACGTATGCATGAAGACGGCATTTCGGTCATTGCGGGTGAGATCGATAGTCGTGAGACGTATGCGAAAGTCCGGGCGGCCCAGGCCCGGTTGATCGTTGCCAACAGCGCCGACACCGTCAATACGAATATTGCCCTGAACGTCCGGGAGGTTGCCCCGGATGTTCCCATCATGGCAACCGTCGAGGAAAAAGACTCGGTTGATATCCTCGAATTGAGCGGTTGTACGCACGTGGTTCCGCTCAAGCAGCGCCTGGGAGAACGTCTCACCAACCGTATTAACATCGGGCACGCCCAGGCGCATGTGATCGGCAGTTTTCGCGACCTTCAGGTTGCAGAGTTTCCCGTCCACAATACTCCCTTGGCGAACCGGACGATCCGTGAAACCCGGCTGCGCGAGGTCATCGGTCTCAATATTGTCGGGATTTGGGAACGGGGTCGTTTATTACCGGCGACTCCCGACACTTTCCTGTCCAACACCAGCGTGATGGTTGTAGTTGGCTCGGAAGAACAAATGCTGGAACTCGACACCCTGCTGGTCATTTACGATACCAATTACAGTCCGGTCCTGGTCATTGGGGGAGGCAAGGTCGGCTGTGCCGCCGCCGAGACCCTGAAGCGCAAAGAGATACCGGTGCATCTGGTTGAGCATGACGAATTGCTGCGGGAACGGATCGCACACATCCCGGATCAACTCTTTATCGGCGATGCGGCCGACCGAGAGGTCCTGATGCGCGCCGGCTTGCAGGATGCCCCCGCCGTCCTGCTGACCACCAACGACGATGCCATGAATATTTACCTGACGGTCTACTGTCGTCGCCTCAATCCTGAGCTGCGCATCGTGAGCCGGATTACTCATGAACGCAACCTCGAAGCCATTCACCGGGCCGGCGCGGACTTCGCCCTGAGCTATTCTTCGCTGGGAATTGAGCAGGCCCTCTCCCTGCTGCAAGGCCGCGAGTTAGGGATTCTCGGTGAAGGGGTTGAATTATTCGCGGTATCCCTGCCGCGAATGCTGGTGGGCTTAACCTTATCCGACAGCGGAATTGGAGCCCGGACGGGGCTGAACGTGATCGGCATTCAACACAACGGGAGCCTCGTTACCAATCCGCCCGCCTCAACAAAGCTGCAAGGGGAAAGTGAACTCATCATGCTGGGCAGCACTCAGCAGCGGCAGGCATTTACCGAGGCGTATAGTTAGCCGTGTAGGGGCAACCCCCTGTGGTTGCCCCCGGCGGGGGAATGGGTAGCCACAGGGGGCTACCCCTACGGGGGGTCTAAGACGGGGCGATCCTGCGTCAGATGGAACACGACCAGCAGCCCGGCGCTCAGCCCATACGCGAGGGCGAATTCCGGCGCGGCAGCAAAACCAAACGCATTCTGGACTCCCACGGGAGTCAGTTCATAGGCGTGGATCACCCCCACAAAAGACAGGGCTGCGGCGACTAGCAACCAGGCCGCTGCGCGGAGAAACTGGCGTTCGATAATAAAGACCAGAATGGATGCCAGGATCATGGCGCTCAGCAGAAAACCCTGGCTGAGGGCAATCACGCCGTGAATGTATAAATCACCCCCGAACTTTGGCGCGACGTCGAAGAGCGTAGCGCCGGCTTTGCGCAGGCTGGTTTCAATCAACACCAAAGCCCAGGCGGCCAGCGCGGGAATCAGCCCGAAGGCAACCGCCAGCGCGTGCGCTTGGGGTACGGCCTGAAATGCCTGGGCGGTCATAATGATGCCAATCCATAACAGAATGCCCAGCGTCGCTTCGATCGGAACGACTTGGAGAATCAAAGTCATTCCGCCAATCAGACACAGCAGCCAGATGACCACCCCATCGATCACCGAGTAGCCGACGCGCGCCCCCATCGCCTTCCAGGCCGGGTGACCGATATAGATGGTCGTGGGAAACGGGCTGCCGAATCCGGCGGCCAGGAGCGTCCCGGCACCATTGGCGAGCAGTGAGGGTTTGGTTTCATAGCGATCGCCGGCTGCCTCCGCACTTTCCAGATTCTGTAATGAGCCAATAATATTAAACAGGCCCATAGGAAAAATAATGGCCAGATACTGCCAACCCCGCTCGCTGGTCAGCAGGGCAAAGAGGTCGGACGGGACCGGCGTCGGTATATACAGCGCAAACTCGTACTGCTCTACCGGCGGCTCAAAGACCGGCAGCCCCAGCAGACGCAGCCCCCACGCCAGGATGACACCCGTCAGCACGGCCACCAGGCCACCGGGCAGGCCGCCGGGCAGGGTCCGGCGGGACGCGTAGGCAGTCAGGATCATCATCATGGGCACAATCGCAATCAGCGGCTGCGCAAAAATCTGGAAGATAAAACCGACGGCAATAAACGTGACTGCCACGCCGGCCAGCGCCGTCAGCAGCGCGGCCCGCGGCGTATGCCGGCGCAGCCAGTCGCCAACAAAAGCGCCCGCCGTTTCCATCACCCCGCTGAGCAGACAGGCCAGCAGCCCAACCTGCCAGGCCAGGGTTGGGTCTTGCGTTTCCTGATAGACCGGCCCCATGATGAGGAAGATGTAGGCAAAACAGCTCGGCGTATTGATGCCATACGGCAGAGCCGTCACATCCTTTCGCCCGGTTTGCAACATCAGCCGCCGGGCCTGCCAGGCGTAAAAGATATTGCCGAACAGGATGGAGAGTGCCGCCCCAGGCAGGATGCGGCCAATCACCAGCTCTTGGGGCAAGCCGCAGACCAACGGACACAGCACGGCGATCAGCATGAGTTGCAAGAGATTGTCGATAAACAGGCCAAAGAAGCCGTCAATATCGCCCCGGACAAACAGGGCGCGCAGCCCGTGCAACGTCCAGGAGACTTCCCGCCCAACCGCATCTTCGTGCATACGGCGGGCAGTCTAACGACCGGATAGACGGCCGTCAAACCGAACTGGAGTCGAGCTACGGTTGACAGCGCGGGCGAGAGTATATTGAGTCGTGCTTTCATTTTGATTATCTGTGGTGGGTGTGACGTAAGGAGGCGCTATGAAAACGCTCGTACGATTCGCTCGGGCTGGCCTGGTCCTCGGGGCGCTCGGCTTCTTCCAACCCTTCGGGCATGCGGCCGACCTCGCTGAGGTCCGAAAAGCGGCGGAAGAGGGCAATGCCCGAGCGCAAAACAGCCTGGGAGTCCTGTATGTCAAAGGCAATGGCGTCGAGCAGGATGCCAAGGAAGCCGTCAGATGGTTTCGCCGCGCCGCCAAGCAGGGTCATGTCGGCTCTCAGTATAATCTGGGCCTCTTGTATTTCGCCGGGAAAAATAGCGACCGGGCGAAGCAGGAAGCCGCCAAGTGGTTTCAAAGAGCGGCCGAGAACGGACATACGAAAGCCCAGTACCGCTTAGGCATGCTCTATATCCAAGGTGGCGGCGTTGAGCAGGATTATGCCAGCGCCGCCATTTGGTTGCGGAACGCGGCCGATGAGGACCATGCCGAGGCTCAATATAATCTCGGCGTGCTATACGATAACGGCTACGGCCTGGAGCAAGACCTGACCAAGGCCAGAGGCTGGTACCTCAAGGCTGCGGACCAGGCCCATACTGGAGCGCTGTTCAATCTTGGCACCATCTACTTCGCCGGTCGCGGCACGGAGCAGGACGATGCGGAAGCGGCCCATTGGTTCCGCCGGGCCGCAGAACGGGGCCATTCCGGCGCGCAGTACAACCTGGGCGCCATGTATCTGGAAGGCCGAGGGGTGGCCAAAGACGATGACACGGGCATCGACTGGTTACGCAAAGCGGCCGAGCAGGGTCATGCCAATGCCCAGAAAATCATCGATCAAATCAGTGCCGGCAGCTAATGGGTGTCCGGTTCGGGCCTCTGCCTCAGCTGATGAGGGACGCATGACAGCGGTCACCAAACGGGCACGGCTCCCGCTGGCCGTGCTGATTGTCCTCAGCGGCGTGGGTTGCGATCAAGCCACCAAACAACTTGCCGTCCAACAGTTGCGCGGCACGCCGCCCCTCTCCTTTATGCAGGACATTGTTCGCCTGCAATATGCCGAGAATCAGGGCGCTTTTCTCGGACTCGGGAATAGTTTGTCGCCCGAAGTGCGCTTCTGGCTGCTGACCGTGGCGACCGCCGTACTGCTCCTGGGCTTGGCCATCTTCCTCATCGTACAGTGGAAGATGCCGCGTCTCTCGTTCATTGCGCTCTCGTGTGTCCTGGCCGGAGGGCTGGGGAATATGATCGATCGGCTGGTGCACGACGGCAGAGTCATCGATTTTTTGAACCTCGGTCTGGGCTCACTCCGCACGGGCATTTTCAATATCGCCGATATCGCCATAACGGGCGGCGTTGTGCTGCTCTGGATCGCCAGCTTGCGAGCAGACCCCCAGCCGACTGAGCCATAAAGAGTGACAGGCACAGACAGGAAACAACAAATCCCCTCCCGAGAGGAGAAGCGGGAACGAGCCGTTTCAACTCCTTCCACATGATGCTAAGGTCTGAGCCGAGATTGCACGACGAAAAGAAAGGAGACCGTATGGCCAAAGATGCTGTCATCCCAAAGGGAATGGAGGCTTATTACAACGATTTTCATTTTGCTCCGGCAATCAAGGATGGAGATCGTCTCTACTGTTCCGGCGTGATCGGAGTGGGCGAGGGGTATAAGGTTTCGGACGATCCCGAAGCGCAGTTCACCCAGGCGTTTGAACATGTCAAATCCACGCTGGAGGCGTCTGGCGCGTCGTTTGACGATGTGGTCGAGATGACGACCTTTCACGTCGAACTGCAAAAGAATATCCAGGCATTCATGAAGGTCAAAGACAACTACATGGCAGCCCCCTACCCGGCCTGGACCGCGATCGGTATCACCGAGCTGGCATTTCCGGGCGCCCTGGTTGAGATCAAAATCATCGCCCGGTTACCGTAGAAGAAGAGATGAGGAACTCGGGGTTAGGGAAGAAGACACCTGGTAGTTTCCCGTCCCAACCCCCAACCCCCAACCCCCACATGAAACCGTTCTGGAAGACAAAATCACTCGCCGCCATGAGCCAGCAGGAGTGGGAGTCTTTGTGCGACGGTTGTGGACGCTGCTGTCTGAATAAACTGGAGGACAGCGAGACCGGGACCACTCATTATACGAATGCGGCCTGCTGGCTGCTCGACCTCACTCGCTGTCGCTGCAAGCGGTATGAGCGGCGGACCCAACTCGTTCCCGAGTGCGTGCGCCTCTCGCCCGAGAATGTTCAGAAGATCGGTTGGCTGCCGCACTCCTGCGCCTATCGACGCCTGGCCGAGGGCCGCGACCTAGCCTGGTGGCACCCCCTGGTCTCCGGCCGCGCCGAGACCGTCCACCAGGCCGGCATCTCGGTCCGAGGCAGAGTGGTCTCCGAGGAGACCGTCCCGCCCGAGGCGTTTGAAGACCATCTGATCGACTGGATCGAACACGACTGACATACGGAGACAAGCTAGACTTCTTTCCTGGTGCAACCGCCTCGGCCTATTGCTACTCGGTCACAGTGAGGCTTATATCCTGGGGGGAGAAACCACCAGAAGAAATAGAGAGAAGCGAACCATGACGAAATGGAGGGACATGTTCAAGAAGGGACTGGCAGTCACCAGACTACTCACTAAAGCCCTGATGGGACTCGGGGTAGCACTCCTGCTGGGAGTCTGGGGTGACGGGCAGGAAGCAAGCAAACCCACGCCGCCCTCCAGCAACAAAACAGCCGGTTTTCCAAGTGGCCACGAAAAACAGCCCCCCACTCCCAGGCAGTTAGTCCAAGCCAGCAACGCTTGCCCAGAATGGGGAACACTGACGCTCTTCAAGGCCGACGTGCTACAGAGGTGTATTGATGAGGGTCTGAATCCCAATGCAAAAATAGAAAAAGAAACGCTCCTGACCACTGTTGCAGGAATGTCCGGCCAGGATGCAACCGAGGCCGTCCAGGTCTTGCTAGAGGCTGGGGCTGATGTCAACGAACAAAACGGGACCTCTGCACTCATGGCTGCTTCAAGAGCGGGTCACACGGCCACCGTCCAGGCCGTGCTGGACGCCGGGGGGAACGTGAACGCGCAGATTAATGATCCTGGGAATCCAATAGTACACGGGCTCGGGGCACACGGGCTCACTGCGTTAATACTTGCTTCAGATGTAGGTCACACGGCCACCGTCCAAGCCTTGCTGGATGCCGGGGCCGACCCGAATCTGCAAAACAAGGCTGGGTTCACCGCACTCATGGCTGCTTCAAGAGCGGGTCACACGGCCACCGTCCAGGCCGTGCTAGCAGTCGGAGCCGATCTGAATCTGCAAAGCAAGGCCGGGTTCACCGCGTTAATGGGTGCTTCAAGGGCAGGCCACACGGCCACCGTCCAAGCCTTACTGGATGCCGGGGCTGACGTGAACGTGCAAATTAACGATCAGAACTGGAAGGGACAGGGGTGGACCGCGTTAATGCTTGCTTCAGCGATGGGTCACACAGCCACTGTCCGAGCCTTGCTGGACGCCGGGGCTGACCCAGACCTGCGAGACAAACGGGGGGCCACAGCCTCTGACGTTGCAGGGGGAAGGGACCGCACGGAAATAGTGCGGATAATAGAGAAGGCCGCCGCTTTTCGGTAATAGACCCGGCCACCGAAGAACTTTAGGAAAGAGATCGAGCACTAGGCTGGTTTTCGAGTCCTTCCGGTCTAGGTCGAGAGAGACCGAGCGACGCACTCCCAGATGCGACTCATGCCTTCCGATAAGCGTCATTATCGGAGGGAATAGACCGGAGCGTTGATTGGAAGTTATGGACGCCGCGGAGTACAAGCATGTTGTTCTCGGCCTGATCCGACGCCTTCAAGGAGACGTACGCCCGCCTTGAAGCCGAACGGGCCGAGGGCGCCGAGTTCTACACCCCGTACTGCGTGGTCAAGCGGTTGGTCGAGATGCTGGAGCCCATCAAGGTCGGGTCTATTATGGCATGGAAAACAGTACAGAGGAGGCTTAGATGGCTAGAATACCGCCCCCAGAGTGCCCGCGTCCCGGATTAGAGAGGCGTTTGAGGGATGCTGGTATGAGGGGATGGATGAACAACGAGAGAGTTCAGTCAGGTAATTTCTATGGCTGGAGTAGGGCGGGGGGACTGGGTGTTGGTGTATACTCACCGAGGAGTAGAGATAAGCTTGTCTCGCTTTTCCATATCAACAGTCAGCGTCCAAATAGGGTATATTTTAGGGCTCAGCGCCTCCGTTATTATCTCCCAGATATACCACTTGATGCGATAGACCGCTGGATACACTTCATCCATAACGCTTTGCATCCTCGTAACACTGCAAGCTACCATGTGGTGCAACGAGCCTTGGTCGAGGAGAACCTTGACGAAGTGTTGCGGTTGATGGAGCCCCTGAGGGGATGTGTATCCTGAAAACTCATAGTCGAAAGCTGTAACGTTCTGTACGCAGTTTAGCAATAGCTTCTTGTTGTCCTAACTTCATGTTTGTTCGTTTTCGGTTCTGCTTAGAATCGGTGAGCGCAGTAGCTCCCGCTGCATACAGATAACCGGCATCAGCGAAAACAGCGACACCTGTCATAGCATAGCCTCAAAATAATAAAGGGCCTCCTGCGGAGGCCCTCAGCTAACTCGACTACCCAACTATATAATTAACGGAGTAGTCCGAGTAGAATCAGCCTACTGTCCGATGTCGGATATGTTAAGGTATTCCCGATTCCTCAATTGAATCGAGGATCAGCAGTCCCGTCCATTTTGATTTCTTCTGGTTTGGGTAGGAATATTTTCTCAATTTTGCCACCATCCAGCAGACGTTTGCGAGAGAGGCTCCATAGATCTCTTGCGCACTGAACAGTATCGACATGAGAGATGGCTATATCTAGCGTTGCTGTGTTATTGCCGTAATTGTCTTGGAGGTCATATGCCCTCCAAATATGTCCACTGGTCATAAGGCCATATCTTACCGCGATATTTTTATTCTCCTTTACAAGCTTGCTATATTCCCGAAGTTGCTTTGGATTTAGGGGTCCACCTAACTTCTTGGCCTCTATCAGCATAAACGGTCTACCTTCACTATCCATCAAGGCATAATCAACTGCATTTCTTTTCCCTTGGGCTGGTCGATATTCGGGTATTACTTGTGTAGGGTCAGCAAGGTCCCATCCCAGAGCCACTAGTAGTGGGTCAATCAAGGCGTAACGAGTGGCACCTTCGTTCTCTCTGAAAATGTCTCCGTACTTTTTGGTCGGCTCCATAAAAAGACGCCTGCACACTAACTTTATAGTCTTTTCTAAATCGCTCTCGTTGCACATGCTCGTATCCACCTTCACAAATGTATCAACTCAGCAATACACTATGGCGGCGAGGGTATCCATTGGTCTCTGGCAGCTCCAAGACCGTCCACCAAGCCGGCATCTCGGTCCGGGGCAATATTATTTCGGAGGAGACAACCTCGCCTGAGGCGCTTGGAGAAAATATTATTCATTGGATTAAACACGACTGACCCCGCGTACCCTTCGACTTCGCTACACTACGCTCAGGGAGAACGGATGTCTCGCCATTATCACTCTCCACTTGCTCCTCTCCCCGGCCCTTCGACAAGCGCCGCCTGAACGGCTATAGTCGGCACCGCATATTTGCCACGGAGTGATACATGGGTCAGAAACGCTGGTCGCTATCGGTGCCTCTGGAAGGGTTCAGCCTTACAGAGCATGTTGAAATCGCGCGGGAAGCCGAACGGGCCGGCTATACTGACGCCTGGTCCATGGAGGTCGATGGCGTCGATTGTTTTGCCCCGCTGGCCACCCTGGCCCAGGCAACAGACCTGCGGCTGGGCACGGCGATTGCCAATGTGTATACGCGCGGGCCGGCGACCTTGGCCATGAGCGCGGCGGGCCTGGCCGAACTCGCACCAAACCGGTTTTGTCTGGGTATCGGCGCGGGTTCGCATCCGATTGTCGAATTCTGGAACGGTGGGAAGTTTGCCCGCCCGGCAGTCCGGGTACGAGAAATGCTGGCCTTCCTGCGTCAGGCATTTAGCGGGGAGCGCGTCACCTTTGAGGGCGAGACCTTTACGGTCAAAGGCTTTCGGTTCAGCCGCCCGCCACAGACTCCCATTCCCATCCACGTCGGCGCGCTGAAACCGATGATGCTGCGGATCGCCGGGCAGTATGCCGACGGAGCAATTATCAACTGGCTCTCCGCCGATGACGTCAAAAAGTCGGTCGCCGTCGTGCATGAGGCGGCTCAGGCCGCCGGCCGCAGTCCTGACGAGGTGGAAATCACCGCCCGGATTTTCATCAGCGTTGACCCACCCGGCCCGGCGGTGGAGACCGGCATCCGACGGCATATCAATACCTATTTGAACGTGCCGGTGTATAAGGCATTCCACCAATGGCTGGGTCGGACCGACCTGCTAGGTCCCATGTGGGAGGCGTGGGCCGGCGGCGACCGCAAGGCTGCCGTGGCCGCAGTGCCGCCGGAGGTCATGCAGGATTTATTTATTCAGGGCTCGCCGCAAGAGATGAGCGCGCAGGTGCAGCGCTATCTGGATAACGGAGTGGACACGGTCTTTCTGCAAATGCAGTCATTTGAAACCGACCCGGCCCAAAAGCGCGCCAATATCCTGAACGCCCTCCGCAGCCTCGCCCCCAACCCCTAGCGCCGTTCAAACGCGGAGAGCAGGAGATACAGCACCCCCATACCCAGGTTGGCTTTCACCAGTTGGGTGTAGCGGTGGTGAAGCCGTGTAAACTCGTCTCGAAAGTGTTGTTTTGTCGCATCGAAATTATCGAAATCCTGAATCTCGACGACCCGCAGATATTCCAACCGGTCGCTCACGACCAGGGCGTAATAGATCAGCGTGGCAACCATGGCCACCACGAGCACCGTCTTCACCAAGCGCACGGCCGTCCACCAGTCCGAACGCAGCAAAAAGTAAATCGCCGACGCGGCCATAGCCGCAGCCGCAATAAATTCGAGGCGGTTCAGCTTGGCCAGCACTGCGGCGTTCACGTTTCCGGCCAGGTTGATCGTGGGCAGTTCTTGAAAGACCGTGCCGGCCACGGCAAAGCCGAACCCGGCCAGCGCGCCAATCCAGACACCGGCGGCAAGCGTTTCCATAAAGACAAAGAGTCGATCAAAAAAAAGCTTCATACTGCGCCCGTTACTCGGGTCGGCCGGTCCCGGCCTCTTTGCCCAGCACATGCCGGAGGGCATTCTCCAGTTGCGGATAACGAAATGTATAGCCGGTCCGCAGGAGTATCCGTGGTTCAACTCGGGTGCTGGCAAGCAGCAGAGTGTCGGCCATCTCGCCAAAGGCAAACCGGGCCGCAAAGGCCGGGACGGGGAAGAACGTCGGACGTCCCAGGACTGTACCGAGCGTTCGGGTATATTCCTGATTCGTCACAGCCTCGGGACATACCGCATTGATCGGGCCACTGACTTCGTCGTTGGTTATCGCGTGCTGTATCACCCCAATAACGTCGTCCAGGGCAATACAACTCATATACTGGCTGCCCGCGCCAATAACGCCGCCCAGGCCGAGTTGAAACGGCAACAGCATTTTTTTCAGCGCCCCGCCGGCAGGACTGAGGACAATTCCGATCCGCAGCAGGGCGGTCCGTATCCCCGCATCGGTCAGCCCGGCCGTGGCGGCCTCCCAGTCACGACAGACCTCGACCAGGAACCCCTCGCCCGCCCCGCTCTCTTCGCTCAGGGTTTCGTCTCCACGATCTCCGTAATACCCTATCGCCGAGGCACCGACAAAGACCTTGGGCGGCTGGGCACATTGGGTCAGCGCTTCACACAGCAGCCGGGTTCCCTTGACCCGGCTGTCCCGAATGCGGCGTTTGCGCTCGGGGGTCCAGCGCCCGGCGGCAATGTTCTCTCCGGCCAGATGGACAACCGCGTCAAATCCTTCCAGCCCGGCCTGATCAATCGTTCCGGCAGCCGGAGACCAAGCGACTTCACCGTCTCCCCCGCTCGCCCCGTCCTTGCGAACCAGGCGCGTGACACTATGGCCACCCGTTGTCAGAAAGGGAATGAGCGCAGAACCAACCAAACCGCTTGCACCGGAGACGAGCACCTTCATCGGTCTTCCTCCATAGTTCAACTGATTACGCTGTGTATCATACGCGAGCACGTCCTGGCGCGTCACCGCATGCCGATAGGTGAAGAGTCGCTCCAATTTTTGCCTGGTCCAGGCGCCACCGAGCACCCGGCCCAGACTGCCGCCCGGCAGCGCGTATTCAATCCGATCCTCCAAAATACAGCCTTCTCGTCCGTCCGCTTCAACCCGGTGGGTATGCTCCCAGCGGGCAAAGGGGCCGGAGATTTGGACATCTCGGAATTGGACTCCTGCTTCATAGTCGCAGTGTTCGGCGATCCATTTTCGGGAGAGGGGACCAAGTCCCATGCGCAGCACCACCCGCCCACCGTTTTCAATGCCGCCGCGGCGTTCAATAATTTCCACCGACTCCCAGGGCGGAGTGAGGCGCTCAAACGCTCCCGGTCGCGCGTGCCACTGAAAGACCTCGGTCGCCGGCGCGGGAATATGCACCCGACGGATAAAAGTCTCCGTTCTCATGACATCCTGCCAAAAACAGCAGAGCCGGCCTTTTTTTCGCCATAGCCGGTCAGCTCGACATAGCCGTCGCCGGCAAGCGACCGGCCCTGCGCTGTCCCCTGCGCCCGGACCGCGCCTTCCCAATACCGAATCAGCGTGTGCATTTCCTGGTCAGCCATATACGGCGTAATCGTCAGCTCAATTGCCTCGCCCGGAATACGCAGCCGCCATTTGGCCGGGTAGACAGTGCCGTCGGCCGGGCTCCGCCAGGTTCGCAGCACCTCGATCTGAAAGTCCGCCGAGGTCAGGGCCTGCGATGTCCCATCCGCGGCGACCAGGGTTCCGCTGCTGAGGGGGTGGATGTCGCCCGATTGCTGACGTATCTGATAGACTATTAATTCTTGTCCGTCTGTCAGCTGAATGGCAAACCAGTCCCAACCCTGGAGCGCCTCGCTCAGCACGCTTGTACTCCATTCCCGGTCCATCCAGCTCAGCCCCTGCACCTGGAATTCTTCGGCTCCCAATCGAATGACGCCGTCTGAGCGCAGACGGGTGAGGGAATAATAATACGAAGCCTGCCCTGCCGCAGCACCTTTCTGACTCAGCCCGTTACGGCCGTGCAGGACGATAGGCTTCTCTGACCTCAGCCTGAGATCCAGCGCTACGTCCTGTTCTTCTGCGGACAACTGCATGGACACGGGCCGCTCCGCCGCCATCTCGCCAGTGACCGACCAGTCTTCGAGCCAGACGCGAAAGGGGGCAGCCGACGCGCCGGCCAAACCCAGCGCCGCCCGACTCAGGCGCTGAAAGGCATGAAAACGCTGCGCTGCCACGTCACTCAGGGCGAAATGGGCCATGTACACATCCTGCGTACCCCAGGCCGAGGTACGTCCGACCCGGTCTGTTGGCGCCTTCAGAGCTGTTCGGAAGAACGTAAGCTGGAATCCAAAATGGCGGCCTGCGGCAGACTTCAGATTGCCGGTGTAATACCACCACTCCGTCCGATAGGCCGGATGCGGTCCATGATCGTCAGGGAATCGAAATACCCGCGGACGGTCTGCCCGCGCAAAGCCGGCCAACTCTCCCCCCAGCGCTTGGCTGAGCGACAGCCTGGGCTCCGCGGCTATATAGTCAGATGCTTGCCCGGCGAGATACCACTGCCCTACCCCGACCAGGACGGCTACCAGCAGCAGGATTCCAACGATACGACGCATTCGCCTCTCACCCGTTATTCTTCACGCAAGGCCAGTGCCGGCGAGGTCCGGGCCATGCGCAGGGCCGGGTAGAGGCCGGCCAGCAGGGCAGCCACCACAGCCATCCCAATCGCCTGCACGAGGATTTCCGGGGCAATCTCGATTTGCAGGGTCCAGCCAAACGAGCGCCGATTGATCACCAGGACTAAAATCAACGCCAGCCCGACCCCGACCGGCACGGCCAGCAGACCGGCAATAAGACCCATTAGTCCGGTCTGGGAGGTCATGAGTCCCCAGATCTGACCGGGGGTACAGCCGGTTGCACGCAGTACTCCCAGTTCACGCGCCCGTTCAAGCTGAAGGGCCATCAGCGCGCTCAGTACCCCGACGAACGCCACCACCGTAGTGAGCAGGTGAAGGACGGTGGTGATGGTGAAGGTACGATCAAAGATTTTGAGCGAGGCTTCACGCAAAGTCCGATTTGAGCGGATGAGGACCTCGTGCTCTGCCCCGGCCAATCTGCGCAGGGATTCGACCAGCCGATCAACATCGACGTTCGGCTCGGCATACACACCGAGAGAGGAAATCTTTGTATCCTGCCACCACTGGTCATAGGTGTACCGGCTCATCATCACAATGCCTTGATCCGAGCCATAATCCGTAAAAATCCCGACGACCCGAAACGAGTGTACACCCCGGTCCGTGCGTAGTTGAAGCGTATCATTGAGGCTCAGTTCATGCCGATAGGCGTAGGGCTCGGAAATAATGACCGCCGCCTCGTTTTGGAATGTCGGCCAGATAGCTTGCGGCTCACCGGCAATGAACGTAAAGGCGTCATAGCTGCGTTCTGCAAGGTCAAGAGCAACCAGTTGGGTGAGACCCAGCCGGGATTCAACCTGAAGTCCTCGATAGGTGTTCACCCGTGCAATATCGGGAGCGGACGCCAGTCGCTGCACCAGCGCCGGATCAAGCGTAGAATCACTCCGGCGGGCAATCAGGCTTGGCGGAGCAATATAGACATCGGCGTGGAGTGAGGATTCCAGCCAACGCACGACAGTTTGACGAAAGCTCTGCACCATGATTCCCACGCCGACGGTGACAGACACGGCCACCATCAGCGCGGCAATTGCCACCGCAGTCCGACTCAGCGTGGCCACCACGCTTCGTCCGCACAAACGCCCGAGCGTCCCGCCCCACGCGCTCAGCACGGGTTGCAACAGCCGGATGCAGCCCACGGTCGTCAGCGGCGTCATCAGCACGCAACCGAGGAGAACACCGAACAGGGAAACGAAACTCAGCAATAAATTCGTACCTGATATCCAGAGGCCGCCAAGTCCGGCAGCGAGCACCAGCAGGCCCAGGAACATCGTCCGCGGTGCGGTTTGCCGCGCGCGTGTCTCCAGGCTCGAACGCTGCAAGGTTACGCGTGGGGGCGTCGTTGCGGCTTCCCAGGCCGGCCTGAGGGCGGCCAACAGGCTGGCCCCGATACCGAGCACCATGCCTTTGCCGAGCACGACCGGGGTCAGCACGAGTTCACGTACAGTGAGGACAAAATACAGATCGGTAATCGTCCGCGTCACGAGTTGCACCAGGCCCTGGCTGAGCAGAATCCCCAGACCAAGTCCTCCCACGGTCCCCACCCCACCTATCAATACGGCTTCACCCAGCACCAACAGGAAAATCTCGCGGCGGGTTACGCCCTGGATACGTAGCAGGCCGAGCAGGCCACGCCGCTGGACCACGGAGAAGGTCATGGTGTTGTAAATGAGAAACACCCCAACGATCAGCGCCAACAGGCTCAACGCCGTCAGATTGAGTTGAAAGGCGCGCGTCATTTGTTCGATGGCCTGAGAACGGCCGCGCGACGACAGGACTTCCACCCCGGCGGGCAAAAGCTGACGAATCGTTGCCAGGAGTTTTTGCCCGGCCTCACCCTCAGGCACACGCACATCAATCCGGCTTAACTGGCCGCCTAGCCCCAGGATTTCCTGAGCCGTAGCAATATCCGTGATGAGCAGATTCTCTACCGCGCTTGCGCTGCTGCTATCATTTGGATCGAGCAAACCCACAAGAGTTATAAACTGATGCTGGGTCCCAACCCGGATGCTAAGCCGGTCTCCAATATCGAGACCGAGCTGTCGGGCCGTGTCGGCGGCAATCAAACCGGTGGCCGGCTGGGTCAGAAAGGCCAAAAAGTCATTATCGGGAGCCGTGCCTCCGCTGCTGAGATACGGACGAAAGGGAGCCTCCGCAAACGCGTCAACCCCGAGCACATGAAAAATCCGGCCAGGATAATCTGTCGCGGCGACATCGCTTTCAACCACGGGCGCAAGAGCCCGGACCTTTCCCGTCAGCCGCAGACGGCGATACACCTCCTCGGATACGCCATTCGGCCCCCCAACAATTTGATGCGTCGCTCGTCCGACGATACTCTGGGTCGCCAGCACAAAGGCCCGCCGGGCACTCTCGTTCGCCACGTCAATCGCCACCACGACCGCCACACCGAGGGCAACGCCCAGCAGCGCCAGGCCGGCCTGCCACACATGCTGCCGTAAATAGCGGCGGCTGGAACGCCACAACAGCCGACTCATCCGGACGCCTCGGCAGGGTAGTCACGCACAACCACTTGACCGGCGTGCAGCGTGAGCAAACGGTCGGCGACCCCTATCACCTCGGGGCTGTGGGTGACCATAATCAGCGTTTTACCGCGTTGTCGGGTCAGTTGGTCCAGCAGTTCCAGCACCCGCCGCCCGGTCTCAATATCAAGGTTGCCGGTTGGTTCGTCGGCAAGCAGCAGCAACGGGTCGTGGACCAAGGCCCGGGCTATGGCGACGCGCTGTTGCTCTCCGCCGGACAGACGGTCGGGAAAGCTCCGGGCACGGTCCCCCAGGCCGACGGTCTCAAGCAGGTCGTGTGCCCGGCCTCGCTCTGCCGGTCCTGTACGGCCGTTGAGTTCCAGCGGCAGGAGCAGATTTTCTTCGACCGACAAGGTCGGAATCAGATTAAAAAACTGGAAGATAAAACCGATATGCACGCGACGGAATAAGGTCCGCTCGCGTTCACTGAGGCGGGTGAGATTCACTTCACCCTGATCGGTGGAGAAGACGACTTCACCGCTGGTCGGCAGGTCGATACCGCTCAGCACATTGAGCAGGGTGGACTTTCCGGACCCGCTCCGTCCGAGCAGCACAACAAATTCGCCGGAGTGAATGGATAAATTGACCTGCCGCAAGACCGGGTGGAGACGCTCGCCTTCCTGATACACCTTGGTCAGGTCTCGTAACGCAATAAGCGGCCGACCCGACTGGCTGCGGCACAGGCCGTGTGCCTTCCCCTCTCCGCTCACCGGACTACCCACCCCTTGCTCCTTCCCTTTCCTCACCAGGACAATTTCCCCGCTTTTCGTTCTGTCAGGCTCCTCCCATTGTATAGACGTAATACAAACTGAGAAGCCCTCCAGCCACTGCGAGGGTGTTGAGAACAACGGCTTGGCAATATACGGAAAGTATCGACGAAACCCGTGTGGCGATGCGATCCTGGAGTGTCCCGACTAAAACCTACCCACCCCCGACCGCCTATGGTTCACCCCCTCATCAACATAGCCTCGTTTTACCTCGGCTGGTTTGCCTGTCTCCTGGGCGCTACCCACAACATGCCGTGGCTTGGCGTACTGGTCATGACCGCGTTACTGTCTCTGCATCTCTTTCTTACGGCAAATCGTACGCAAGAACTGCGCTTCATCCTAGTCACGGGCCTGCTCGGGACCAGTCTGGATTCGCTGCTCATGCTGAGCGGCCTGTACATCTTTACGAATCATACCCTCTCGTGGCTGTGTCCGGTATGGCTGACGGCGCTGTGGATGGGGTTTGCCTCAACCCTCAATCACTCCATGCGCTGGCTGCACGGGCGCTATCGTCTGGCCTGTTTCTTTGGTGCGGTTGGCGGACCGCTGAGCTATTATGCCGGCGCCCACCTGGGTGCGCTGAGCTTTGTCCCTTCTACGAGAACCACGCTGATGGTCCTTGTTGTAGTGTGGAGCCTCGTCGTTCCCGGCCTCCTGTGGCTGGCACACATCATGTCGCCTCAGGTCAACCTAGAAGAGCCGTGATCGCCTCCCGGCGGTAATCAAAGATACGTTCCAGCATACGGGCAACAAAAAGTTTCTGGGCCAGAGGGCCAATAATGCTGTACGGGATTTCGTAGTCCACCACGTCCCGCATCCGGGTTCCATCGTCACTCGTTGAAAACTCATGCAGATGCACCCATTTCTTGTAAGGTCCGAAAATCTGGCTATCGACAAAGCGGTACGGGGGCGCATAGTCCTCTATACGTGTGGTCCACTGGATAGGAAACCCAATAAGTCTGAGATGATATTCAATACGCGCGCCGGCCTGCATGGTTACGGGCAATGGGGTTAGAATACGAAAATGTAAAAACGGCGGGGTAATGCGCTCCAGGTTTCCCGCATCAGCGAAAAATGAGAAAACAGTTTCAAGTGGTTGTGGAATGCGCTGCACGCGCTCAAGTCGATACCGAGCCGTCATCATAGCTCCACACGAAAGTCTCTACATTCAGCGCGGCGGTACAGCAGATAAGCACCTAGAAAGACCTCCCGTATGCTTCGCCGCCTCCTGCCTATCCTCGGTCGCTGTCTCCGCCTTCAGTGTCCACGCTGCGGACAGGGCCGCCTGTTTGCGCGCGCCTTTACGCTCTATGAGCAATGTCCCGCGTGCTCGTTGTCTTTTGAACCGGAACAGGGCTATTACGTGGGCGCGATTTATCTCAATTACGCCGCAACGGTATTGATTGCCACCCCCGGCTTTTTGGTTCTGGATTATTGGACGGATTGGTCGTTGACGCGCCAAATGCTGGTCTGGAGCGCCTTCGCGATCGGCTTTCCCATCCTGTGCTTTCGTCACTCAAAAAGCCTGTGGCTGAGCCTGGATTATTTCTTTACCCAGTCCAAGGACAGAGAGCGGTCAAACGAGACAATGGGTTAAGGGCCGACCGGCTTCTCATTCAGTAAGGAATATCAAACGGATAGGGTTGAGGGTTGGCTGCCGTTTGACCCAGGCTGCCCGTGTGGCGTGTCCGTCTTGCCGAGCGGGCTCTTGCGCATGCCCCGTCTTTTTTTGAACGTGACTCCATGCTTACGGTAGAAGCCCCAGAGCGTGCTAATGGCGACCTGCACTCCGCGCTCCCTGGCGAGACGGGTTCGCAATGCCTCCAGTGTCGGGTTCCCCTTATCCGCAGCAATCAGTCCCAGCAGATACTCCGCATGTACATCGAGCTTTGACCCTACGGGATGGCCCTGCTTGTGGGCGACCCGCTCGCCCGTCTCACGCCAGCGGCGCACCCACCGTACGGCCGTCGCCGTGCCGACCCCGAAATGCACGGCTGCACTGCGCGCCGATTGGCCCTCCGCTACCGCGTCAAGTACCCGCTCCCGCAAATCCGAAGAGTACGCTCTGCTCATATATAGCCCTTCCTCCCCTGAGCTGGGAAAAGCGTCGCACCCTTGTGACCCCGTCAGTGAATCTGAATTTAATAGCAATGCCCTAGGTGGACCATACATACCGTTTGCATGTGAGATGCATTAATATATGCATTCAGTACGCATGTCAACAGTATTTATTTTTTCTCTGATAAACGCGTACCGCGCTGTATTTTTACTGAGGGTCCGGCCGTGCTGGAGAGTGCTGCCTGAACAGGGTGCGTAGAGCGGACGGAAGCTGCTGGAGGTCTTCCAGGATCAGATATGAGGCCGGCAGCAATACCAGGATGATGGCGGTTGCAAACAGAATACCGAAGCCGAGAGAAATGGCCATGGGCACCAGGAAGCGAGCCTGGACCGAGGTCTCAAAAATCATCGGGGTCAGCCCGAAAAATGTGGTCAGCGAGGTCAGTAAAATAGGACGAAACCGACGAGTTCCAGCCTGACTGATGGCTTCACTCGCTGAGAGTTGCTGTGTCGTACGCATGCTGTTGGCCGTGACCACCAGAACCAGAGAGTCGTTAATCACCACCCCGGACAGGGCAACAATCCCGAACAGGCTGATGACGCTCAGGTCATGACCGAGCAGAATAAGGCCCAGCAGTGCCCCGATGATGCCGAACGGAATGCTCAGCATAACGAGCACCGGCTGAACATAGCTACGGAACGGAACGGCCAGCAGGCCGTAGATCCCGAGCAGCGCAAACACAAAACCGATACCCAGGGCCTCAAGCGACTCTTGGCGGGACAGCTCCTCGCCTTCCAGCGCATAGCTCAAGCCGGGGTATTTTTGCATGAGTACCGGTAATTCCCGGCTAAGCACCTCGGCCATAATGGTACTCGTATTCGCCGTGCTTTTGTCCACACCCGCGGTCACGGCAATAATCCGCCGGCCTTCCCGTCGGCGGATTTCGGTATAGGCGCGGCCACGCTCAACATCCGCAGCCTGAAAGAGTGGAATCTCGCCGCCGCCGGCCGTGCGCAGCATCAGCCGCTCAACCGTATGGGCCGTGCGCCGCTCGTTTTCAGGCAGCCGCACCATGACTCGGACTTCGTTGCGTCCGCGTTGTTGCCGGAGCGCTTCCGCTCCATAGAACGCGCTTCGGACCTGCCGGGCCAGGTCGGTGGCGTTGATACCCAGGCTGCGCGCCTCGGGTTTGAGCGTCAGACTCAACTGCGGCTTACCGCGGGCAAAGCCATCGTCAATATCACGTACCCCGGCATACCCGGCCAAGACCTGGGCCAACTCCGTTGCCGCAGCCTCCAGCGTGGGCCGGTCGCGGTGCGTCAGTTGGATGTCGATGTCCGCCCCCTCGCTCACATTCGTTTCGGCCTCAAAGGTCAGGGTTTCGATGCCGACAATATGCCTGCTCGCCGCCCGCCAAGCGTCCACAAATTCCAGGCTGCCAATCTCGCGCTGATCCGACGATACGAGCGAGACCTGCACGCCCACCAAGTGACTTCCCCCTACGCCCACGGCACGCGGAGGCCCGAACGACGGCAGGGACGCACCGATCAGAGCATACGTACCCTCGAGAATGTCCGCTCCTCCGTGTTCCTCAACGGTGGCCGCGGCAGCGGTGAGCAGTTGGTGCTGAACACGCCGGGAGGTCTCCATCGGCACCCCAAACGGCAGCGTCGCCTGAGCAGCGACGACATCGGTATCAATACGCGGAATAAAGCTGAACGGAACATGACCCCCACCGATCGCACCGCCCGCTAGAATCAGCAGTGCGATACCAGTGGCGAGCGTCGTGTACCGGTTGGCCAGGGCGAGGCGTAAGAACGGCTGATAGCCCTGCTTCATGCAGCGCTGTAAGAGATCGTTAAAAATGCGGCGGGGCTTCCCGAGTACGGCCCACACCCGATTCTCTTGTGTCTGGTGCGACAGATGGGCGGGCAGAATGAAGAGCGATTCAATGAGCGAGACCACAAATACGGCCACCACAACCGCCGGAATCTGGCCAAAGAATCTGCCGAATGTCCCCGGTACAAAGGCCAGCGGCAAAAACGCCACGATATTGGTCAACACGGCAAACAGCACCGGCCCGGCAATATCTCTGGCCCCTTCGATCGCGGCTTGCAAAAAAGGCATCCCTCGCTCACGCCGTTCATACACGTTTTCCCCGACGACCACCGCGTCATCGACCACAATGCCCAGGGTAATAATAAAGGCAAAGAGCGAGATCATGTTAATCGAGGCACCGGTCAGCGGCAGAAAAAGAAACGATCCTAAAATGGAGATGGGAATACCCAGGGTCACCCAAAAGGCCAGCTTCGGGTCGAGGAAGATTCCCAATAGCAACAAGACCAGGACCAGACCCAGGAAGGCGTTTTTGACCAACAGATTGACCCGGTCGCGGTAGACTTCGGACCGATCGTTCCAGACGGCTAATCCGATTCCGGGCGGCAGGTCAGGCTCGATTTCAGCTACATAGGCTCGGACTGTATCGGAGACCGACTGTGGGCTTTCATTGCCAACACGAAAGATCTGAATCCGGACCGCGCGTTGCCCGTTGAAAACGGCCTCCACGTCGGTCTCCTCAAATCCGTCATGAATATGCGCAATATCGCCCACCAGAATCTGCGAGCCGTCCGGTGCCGCCGCGACCGGGATATTGGCGTACTCGCGGGCAAAGTCACGGCGTTCCTGAGTGCGCAGCAGCACTTCACCGCCTGGGGTTTTCACCCCGCCGGCCGGCAGTTCAATTGCCGCTTCCCGCACCTCACGGGCAATGCGATCGAGGGTCAGATTATAGGCCCGCAGGTTGCGCTGCGGGACCTCCAGACTGATCTCCAGCGGCCTGGCGGCCGCCAGCTCAATCAGGGTCACGCCGGGCCGTTGCAGCAACTCGTCTCGAATACGCTCGGCCAAGTCGCGCAGGGTCTGCTCATCCTGCGAGCCATGCACTAGTAGGGTCAGCACCAGGTTGCGCATCTTGGACAGGCTAACGATCGGCCGTTCCGCTTCCTCGGGAAAGGACAGAATGCTGTCCACCGCGTTTTTGACGTCCTGGAGCGCCTTGCCCGTATCCGCGCCGGTCAGCAGTTCAATAGTCACCTTGGCGCGGCTTTCGGTCGCCGTGGCCCGCACCTCCTTGACCCCATCCAACCCCCGCACCTCGTCTTCGATGGACAGAATAACACCCTGCTCGACTTCCGCGGGGCTGGCTCCACGATGCAGCACGGAGACGGTAATGGTATCGGCGGTGAACTCGGGGAAAATTTCCTGTTTGACGCGCGTGCTGAGAAGGAGGCCACCCACCAGAAACAGCAGCATCATCAGATTGGCAGCCACGTGGTTACGCGCCATCCAGGCGATTGGGCCACCGGCAGGCGGCGCTGTGTCAATCCTGTTGGCCACGGAATGCTTATTCCTCGTCCGCGCGTTCTTCCGGCGGAGCCGGGTCAGCCTCCACGGCCTGCAAGCGCATGCCCGGCAGCGCGGCGGGCAGAGAACTGGTCACGACCTGGTCGCCATCCTCCAAGCCGGCTCGAATCAGCACCGAGTCCCGCCGCCGCAGTGCTACTTCCACGGGCCGAACTTCCAATTCCTGCCGTGCGTTATACACCCACACGCGCTCTTCCTCACGCAAGCTGCTACGCGGCAGGACAATCGTCTGGGGCAGGGTTGGACCGAGGATCTCAATCCTGACGTACTCCCCGAGCAGGAGGGACGAACGGGGGCCTGCACCGGGCATGTCCTGAGTCTGGCCGAAGAGCTCCAGACCGAGTGGGTCCGGGACCAGGACCAGCACCCGGGCCATACGTCCGTTTTCTGTCACATCACCGAGCAGACGCTCGACCCATCCCGTCCACAGGACGGCTTCTCCGTTTCCGAGATTGCGCACAATACGGACAGCGGAACCTTTTGCTGCAGCAGCATCCGAGAGGCGCTCAGATGGTAGCGCTTGAACAGCGTCCGGGAATTCCACCCAGCCGAGCTGATTGAGCGGTACGCTCACTTCGACCCGAAACGCATCGGTACACACCAGAGTCGCCACCGCACTCCGTGCGTTGACCAGTTGCCCGACTTCAACCGTCTCCTTCAACACCAGGGCATTGCACGGCGCAGAGACCGCCGTTCGGGTCAGGTCCAGCTCGGCCCGAGCCAGTCGACTCTTGGCCGCAGACACCGCGGCCCGCTTCTCTTCGAGATGGGGCTGGCGCAGCGCCAGGATCCGACCCATCTCACTGGTCTCGATAGACGGCTCCAGCAGGTCCCATTCCTGGTGGGCGACGACCTGGTTGCCCTGTTCGACTTGCAGCTCGAATTCCGCCCGCGCCAAGTTGCCCCGCTCGGCATCGACCGCCAGGTGGTAATCCTGCGGGTCAATCTTGAGCAGCACCTCACCCGCCCGGACCAGACCGCCGTCGATCAGATCGTCATGCTGGGCAATGACATAGCCCTCGACGCGGGGGAAGAGGGTCAATTCCCGGTGGGCCCGAACGGTGCCATACGCCTGTAATACGGCTTGCTCATCCTGGGCGTGAACGGTGAGCACCTCAACCAGCGTAGGCGCAGCTTCCCTGTCAACCCTGGGGACCGGCGACCGGCTGGCGATCAACGCGCGGGCACCCAGCAGGCCGGCAATGAGAATAAGCAGCGGCAGTCCGAACCGGAACAGACGCGTCGCCCATCCTTTCTCCCCTGCGGCGCGCGTCACAACCGTCCTCCCGAGAAGGCGACCAGGTCAGGCCAGGCGGCCAGGCGGATAGCGTTTGGAGCCTCTAAGGTATCCGTCCACTTTCCGCCTAAGGCCCGGTAGAGTTCGGCCCGCCGGCTCAGCAGGGTTTTCCGCTCGCTAATCACTCGACGCTGAAGAGCCTGGAGCGACTGTACCGCCACGAGTACATTGAGGTAATCAATCAGACCGTGGGTATAGCGCGAGCGGGAGACATCCAGGGTTGACTGCGCAATCGTCATTTGCCGCTCAAGATTGCGAATGAGCTCTCGTTGCTGACGTTCCTGGACCAAGGCGTCTTCAATCTCGCGCAGGGCCGTCAGATACGTCTGTCCAAAGCGGTCGAGCAATTCCTGGACCCGTGCTTTTTGTCGGACCACCTCGTTCCGGCGTCGGCCGCCATCAACCAGCGGCGTGATCATATCACCGATCAGCGAGCCGATTTCTTGACGGAAGAAGGTGTCCCAACTCCTGGCGCTGAACTCGTAGGACAACTGCAATACCAGGCGGGGCAGGCGCTCGGCCACGGCCGCCGCGACTCGATAATCCGCGGATTGGAGTCGGAGTTGGGCGCCCTGCAAATCCGGCCGGGACACGAGCAGCATGGTAGGGGAAACCAGTTGGGGAAACGGCGGCAGCGCGGGCAGCGCTCGGCCGGGCGCCAGCGCGTCAAGCGAGCCCGGCACGCGGCCGAGGAGGACCGCGAGCTGATTTAAGGCCGTCTCCAGCAGCGATTGGACGACCGGCACCTGGGCTTGGGTATCGGCAAGCTGCTGCCGTTGCTGCAACACATTTACGGCTGAGCCCGTCCCAACGCTGAAGCGGAGTTCGGTCAGCTTGAGCAGGGTTTGGCTTACCTGAATCTGTTCCCGCAGCACGTCTAACAGGGCGTACTGCTCCTGACAGGTGAGCCAGACATTCACCACCGCGCCGGTGAGCAGCAGTGCCGTGGCCTCAACGTCCTGACGCGAAGCGACCGATTCAAGCTGGGCCGCAGTCCGCCGGGACGCAATCCGTTTCCAGATATCAATTTCATACGTAAGGCCCGTCGCCACGAAATAGCGGTCCGGATTCGCCGTCCGCGTCAGGCTGCTCCCTCGCAGATCGGTCGCTTCCCGGTCAACGCTATGGAGACGAGAGGCGCCCGTGCGAAAATCAACCTGGGGGATCTGCTCAGCCCCCGCGATCCGGGCCAGGGCTTGGGCCTGGGCGAGCCGCGACCAAGTCTGCCTCAGCTCGAAATTCTCGGTGAAGACACGCTCCATCGCCGCGTTCAGCCGAGGGTCGCCAAACTCCCGCCACCATTGACCCAGAACCCGCTCTCCCAACGCTCCATGATGATACGCCTGCGGGATGGCAACCGTCGGCCGCTCCAGGGAACGCACGGTATATGGGCTACAGCCTGCGATCACGAGCAAGAACAGGAGAGAAAACGCTACCATCCACCAGGAATGCATTCGTTGGAAAATATGCTTTTGTCGGGCCATGAGCAGGACGGACTTTCACCTTTGCAACTCTTTAATTGTTTCATTATATCGTGCAAACCAGGGTTTGCATCAGGGGCCGACGGACGGGCAGGTTGTAACCGCTCGGGGGCGGCCTTTGCATTGCCTCTTCTTGGCGGACTTGATAGGGGACGGAGTTGGGCGGGCGGGCGCCGATGAGAAGCAGGACACCCCATGGTCAAAACAACCTATTTCGAAGAGTACGAGATTGGCACGTCTCGCGAGACCTTGGGCCGGACCATTACCGAGAGCGATATTGTCACCCATGCCGGACAGACCGGAGACTTTTTCCCGCATCATGTGGACGCCGAGTGGTCCAAGACCAATGAGTTTGGCCAACGCATTGCCCACGGCACGCTGATTCTCAGTATTGGTGCCGGGATGACGGCCACGGAGATCAATCCAGTCTCGTTTTCCTATGGCTACGACCGCGTCCGTTTTATCCGCCCGGTTTTTATTGGCGACACAATCCATGTCCGCCTCACGGTCAAGGACAAGCGCGATTATCCCCGTCGGACCACCCATGGGGTGCTGGTTGACCTGCTCGAAGTCGTTAACCAGGACGACCACGTCGTCCTGGCGTGCGAGCATTTGTCCCTTGTGGAGCGACAGACACCGGCAGAGAGCGCCACACACACATAGTCCAAGGAGTCAGCATGGAATCCATTCGCGCAGTCTTGGTCGATCCTGACACGGAAAAACGTCTGACTATCCAGAATGTCAATCCTCCTGCCCCGCTTTCGTCCGAAGCGGTTATCCGAGTCAAAGCTGTTTCTCTGAATCTTGGTGAGGTCCGGTTTTCCATGAATGCTGATGCCGGATGGCGACCGGGCTGGGATTTAGCTGGAGTCGTTGAGCAGGCTGCGTCTGATGGCTCCGGCCCTCCGGTTGGAGCCCGCGTAGTCGGCTTCGTCCCATCAGGCGCATGGGCGGAGCAGGTTGCCGTGCCGACTCATGCCTTAGCAATTGTACCGGATGTGGTTTCTTTTGCTCAAGCTTCCACGTTACCGGTTGCGGGCCTCACCGCCCTGTATTCGCTTGAGCGTAACGGTTCACTCATCGGTCAGTCCGTATTGATTACTGGCGCCTCTGGCGGCGTAGGCCATCTGGGCTGTACGCTGGCTCGACACATGGGTGCACGCGTTGTTGCTTCAGTCCGCCGTCCAGAGCGCGCGCAACACGCGCGTGCCGCAGGCGCACATGAGGTTGTGGTTGGAGAAGATATTGCGGGCGCAGCCGCGTTTGGCCCCTATCATATGATCGTTGAATCGGTTGGCAGTGAAACACTGACGAAAGCCTTATCCATGCTTGGCCCGGATGGTATGTGCGTCACCTGTGGAGTGTCCGCAGGAGCAGAGGTGACCTTGAACGCGCGCGACTTTTTTCGCATTGGTGCGGCCAAGCTGTACGGTTTTATTCTGTTTCATGAGGTGAAAGCCCATCCAGCGTCAACAGGCTTGTCCCGGCTGGCCCAACTTGTCGCCGACGGCATTCTCAAACCACAGATTGAGGTAGAAGCGCCCTGGGCTACTATTGCTGACGTAGCCCAACGATTTTTCAATAGAGAAATTGCCGGCAAGGCGGTACTGCTGTTGTAGTTCGATGGGCAATTCATACACAGTCAGCCCCACGCAGACCCATACGAAGGAAGGACACAAGCCCATGCAGTTCGGCGTCTTTTATCAGTTACCCTGTGCTCCTGGGCAGTCTGTTCCGCAACGCTATCGGGAGACGTTCGAGCAGATTGTCTACGCGGACCAGTTAGGCTTTAACTCCGCGTGGCTGGCCGAGGCCCATTTTGACGCCGGTTTTTCCACCATGCCGGCACCGCTGGTGGTTGCCGCGGCCCTCTCGGGGCGCACCGAGCGTATCCGCCTGGGTATTGGGGTCAGCCAACTCCCGCTCCATAATCCGGTCAGCGTAGCAGAAGAAGCCGCAACGGTTGATATTGTCACCGGCGGCAGACTGGACTTCGGCATCGGGCGGGGAACGTGGAATCATAATTTCGACGGGTTTGGTATTCCGTGGGAAGAACGTACCACCCGACTGGAAGAGGCGGTTGATATCCTGGAGCAGGCGTGGACCGATGCCCCGCTCACCTACCATGGCCGGCACTATCAGTTCGAGTCCGTCAACGTCGTTCCCAAGCCGCTTCAGCAGCCTGGCCCACCGCTGCATATCGCGGCCAACAGTCCGAGCACGGCCGAGTTTGCCGGACGGCGCGGCTTGCACTTGTTAATGGCCGCCCCCATTCATCCCTGGCCGGATGATTTTCTTACTCATCTCGGGCTGTACCGCGATTCGGCGGCCAAACGGACGGCGGGGAATGCGCAGGTGTCAGCCGTCTTCTTTGTCTTTACGGCTCAGAATCGTGTCGCGGTGCGCAGGCAGATGGCTGACAGCTTTGCCCGTCACCCAATTGGCCAGCGCACCACGTATGAGACTGCGGAAGAGAACATGGCCATATTTGGCAATCCGCAGGAGTGCATAGACCGGATTGCAGAGGTGCGGCAACGGGCCAGATTGGATTCCCTGATCTGTTCCTTCAATCCCGGCGGAACCGTTCTCCACGACCATGTGAAGGTGGCGATGCAGCGTTTTGCGGAAGAGGTGCTGCCGAGCGTGCGCGACCTGTAGCGTCTTGGCGGCTGACGCTGCGCTTAGCCGCTTGGCTCACGAAGATGATCGAAGCGGGCTTGCCTGTCCTCGGAT
>MKWU01001672.1_pt1 | contig 37060 bp, 27 predicted proteins | sample 809101 | NCBI WGS metagenome assembly MKWU01 (sample SAMN05860141, study PRJNA318959) | sponge metagenome | host: Aplysina aerophoba | place: Slovenia: Piran, Adriatic Sea, Gulf of Piran | collected 2013-05-07
AGCACGCCCACGACGAACTCAAGAATGGTCTGGCGGCCGGCCACATGCCGAGCCAACGGTTCGCGGTCAACGCGGCGTGGTTGAAGCTGGCGATCCTGAGCTACAACATCGCCAGCGCGATCAAGGGTCTGTGCCTCAGCCCCGAGGAGCGCACCGCGCGCTTCAAAAAGTACCGCTTGCTGCTGGTGCACGTTGCCGGACGCATGAACCGCAACAACTGCGTGATGCGGCTGCGGCTGTGTGCCTCCGAGCAGACCATCGCGCGCATCGAGGCGGTATGGAAGGTGTTCCGGCTACCCACCCAAGCTTCGCGCACCAAGCCCTGGCCGCGTGCGGCCTAGCGGATAGCGCGCCGCCCACCGTTCTCTATAACCCATTCACCGCCACCCCAGCATCACCGAAGGCAGCGCTACGCGCCGAGCACCGGCGATCCGGCTGCGTAGCTCGCTCCGCATCGCCGCCGTCCACTCAAATCCGACTCTGCTCGGCGTCCGACCCTTCCGCGGGCTCGCCGGCGCACTGTTCCATCGCCCGCGGGCGCTGCCGGCGGGCCCCGGCGGCCTTAGGCCGATGAGCACTCTGGAGCCGAGCGGGCCATACGGTCTACACTGGGTTTGTGAGCAGGACTCGGTGAACGGTACCTTTCGGATCGTCGGCGGCGTTCCGCTGGCCGGCGAGGTTACTCCCATCCCCAACAAGAATGCCCTGATGGGCGCGTTGCCGGCGGCGGCGCTGGCCGGCGGCGGCCTCACCTTCGCGGCACTTCCCGATACGCTCGACGTGCACACCTACCTGGAAATCCTGACCCGGCTCGGAGCGACCGTGACGAGAGCCGTCGACGGCGCCGTGCACGTCGATCCGGGCGGCATCCGGGCGCAGGCGATCGATCCGGCCATGGGACGGCGGCTGCGCGGCGCGTTCGCGCTTACCGGGCCGCTGCTGGCGCGCCTGGGCTGCGTGGAGATGCCGTTGCCGGGCGGCTGCGAACTGGGTTACCGCGCGGTGACCGCGCACCTGGACGGCTTCCGCAAGCTGGGCGTGTCCGTGGAGCAGCGCGACGGCTCGGTGCTGCTTACGGCCCCGCGGCGCCACGAGCCTCACTACGACATCTGGCTGGTTGAAGCGAGCGTGTCGGCTACCCTGGCCCTTGCCCTGTACACGGCGGGCAGCGGCTTCTCGGTGACCATCCGCGACCCGGCGTGCGAACCGCACGTGGTGGAGGTGCTCGGCCTGCTGCGGCGCATGGGCGTGGGGGTGGAGGGAGAGGGCACCAACCGGCTCACCGTTCGCGGCCCCGGCAGGCCGCTGAGCGCCGCCGAGTTCGAAGCCGGCCCCGACTTCGTGGACATTGCCGGCAGCATCACCGCGGCGGCGGTGACCGGCGGCGAGCTGACCATCCGCGGCGGCAACGCGCCGGAACTGATCGGCGGCATGGCGCACTGGTTTCGCGCCTTCGGCGTCGAGTTGCGCGAGTCGGGCGCCGACCTGCTGGTGGCCGCCCCGGAAACTCTGCGCATACACTCCGAGCTGCTGCCGCAGGCGGGCCCGGATCTCCCCAAGCTGGTGGTCCGCCCCTGGCCTGGGTTCCCGGTCGACGTGCTGCCGGTGATGGTGACCCTGGCGTGCAAGAGTGCGGGGGCGATGCTGTTCCAGAACTGGATGTACGAGTCGGGGTTCGACTACGTGCGCGAGCTCAACTACCTGGGCGCGGAAATCCTGATATCCGATCCGCACCGCATCATGGTGCGCGATCCGGCAATCGCATTCCGCGGCGGCGAGATCGTTGCCCCCAACATCATCCAGGGCACCAAGGCGCTGTTCCTGGCCGCCCTCGCCGACCCGGTGGAGACGGTGATCCACGGCGTCGACCTGCTGCGCCGCCGCTACCCCACCATTTTCGAAACCTACCGCCGCCTCGGCGCGCGCATCGAGTACCACGCGCCGGCCAGGCACGCGGTAGCAAACGCGTAACCGACCGGCGGGCGTACTCGGAGGACCATCGACGGCCATGCGCGTAACCGAAGTCCAGGTAATCCCCCTCCGCGGCGCCACCCCGGAAGGCGGCTGGGATACCGAACTGGCGGCCGACGACAATGTCCACTGCCTGATCGAGTTGGTCACCGACGAAGGCATGAGCGGTCTGGGCAGCGTGTTCACCTCCGGCAGCCTGGTGGAGGGCGCGCTTGAAGTACTGCGCCCGCTGCTGATCGGCGCCTCCGCACTCGACCCGGCGGCCACCAGCGAGACCCTGCACCAGCACACCTTCTGGCAGGGCCGCGGCGGCGCCATCACGCACGCCATCTCCGGTATCGACATCGCCCTGTGGGACGTGTTCGGGCGCGCCACCGGGCAGCCGGTCAGCCGCCTGCTCGGCGGCCGCCACCGCGAGCGCATCAAGCCGTACGGGTCGCTGCTGATGGCGGAACCGGCAGAGACCGCCGACCGGGTGCACGCCGCCATCGAGCGCGGCTTCCGCGCCCTGAAGCTGGGCTGGGGACCGTTCGGGCGCCGCGACGCCGCCACCGACGAGGCGATCGTGCGCGCCGCCCGCGACGCCGCCGGCCCCGGCGTGGAGTTGATGATCGACGCCGGCGGCTCCGACGCGTTCTGGCCGCACGGCTACAAGTGGGCGCTGCGCAGCGCGCACATGCTCGCCGGCCACGACATCGCCTGGTTCGAGGAGCCGTTGCGGCCCGACGACATCGACGGCTACGCCGCCCTCACCCGCCACGCCCCGCTGCCGATCGCCGGCGGCGAGGTGCTGACCCGGCGGCAGACCTTCCTGCCCTGGATCGAACGGCGCGCCGTCGACTATCTGCAACCCGACGTGACCAAGGTGGGCGGCCTGACCGAGGAGCACCGCATCGGCCAGTATGCCGACGACCACAACATCCTGCTGGTCCCGCATGGCTGGAATACCGCCGTCGGCCTCGCCGCCGACCTGCAGCTGGTGGCCGCCGCCGGCAACGCCCGCTGGGTCGAATACATCACTCCGGCCGCCTACATCGAGGACCTGCTCGCCGAGCCGCTGCAAATGGACGCCGACGGCCTGCTGGCCATCCCCGACGGCCCCGGCCTCGGGCTCGCATTCAACCCCGACGGCATCGCCCGCCACGGCGGCGGCCGCCGCCTGCGCATACCCCGTTGACGAGGCGGATGCGCTCGCCGAGTCCTGGACCCGAAGCGGGTTCGGGTGCAATACTCGGTTGTGGCGGCGAGCGCTCCGCATGCCGATGCCGACTCCTCGTTGGAGGTATTCAGTCGACCGGATGACCGCGTCCTATACCGATTTCCAGCTTGAACAGATGCTCGCGGATCTTGAGTCGGACCTTGTCGAACGCAAGGAGTCGTTGCAGGGCGACGCACCGACGAAAATCCGGCAGGCAGTGTGCGCGTTCGCCAACGACTTGCCGGATCATCGTAGGCCGGGCGTCGTATTCGTGGGAGCGGACGACGACGGCAACCCCACCGGCATACCGGTAACGGACCGGCTGTTGCTGCAGCTTGCCGATGTCAAGACCGACGGCAACATCGTTCCGCCACCGTCGCTCACCGTCGCACAACACGTGCTCAAGGGGACGCCCGTTGCGGTCGTCCTCGTGCAGCCGTCGGACACCCCTCCCGTCCGCTACCGCGGGCGGACCTGGGTTCGCACCGGGCCTCGCCGAGACATCGCCACCCTACAGGACGAGCGGATCCTGAACGAGAAGCGCCGCCATCGCGATCGACACTTCGACGCCATCCCGATTCCTAGTGCAAGTGTGGACGATCTCGATCTGCGACGCTTCGATGAGGAGTACCTGCCACTTGCCGTTGACACCGCCACCCTTGAGCAGAACGAACGCACCATCGAGCAGCGGCTCGCTGCCATGAAGATGATCGGCTCCGCCGACAGTCCCGAACCGACCATCGCCGGCATACTCGTCCTGGGCAGGAACCCGCGCGAGTTCCTGCCGGGCGCGTACTGTCAATTCCTTCGGATCGCCGGAAATGACCTCAGCGATCCGGTCACGGATGAAGCACTCTGCGACGGCCCACTCTTGAGCGTCGTGAGGCGGCTCGACGACAAGCTCCTCGCTCACAACCGTACCGCCGTAGACTTCACTTCTTCTGAACGGGAAGTCCGCACGCCGACCTATCCACTGCCCGCGCTGCAACAGCTTGCGCGCAACGCCATCATGCATCGGACGTACGAAGGCACGAACAGTCCCGTGCACGTCTATTGGTTCGACGACCGCATCGAGATCACCAGTCCCGGGGGTCCGTACGGCGCGGTTTCGGCGGCCAACTTCGGACAGCCCGGACTGGTCGATTACCGAAACCCTATCCTGGCAGAGTCGATGCGCGTGTTGGGGCTGGTGCAGCGCTACGGCGCCGGCATCCCAAGCGCGAGACGGCACTTGCGTGACAACGGCCAGAGCGAGCCGGAGTTCCGGGTCGAGCCGAACTGGGTGCAGTGTACGGTGCGGTCCCGATCATGAGCACGGCACCGGTTCTCACCTTTTTCAACAATAAGGGCGGAGTGGGCAAGACGTCGCTGGTCTACCACGTCTCGTGGATGCTCTCCGAACTCGGCCATACGGTATTGGTAGCGGACCTCGACCCGCAGGCCAATCTGACCGCGGCGTTTCTCAGTGAGCAAGGGCTGGAGAAACTGTGGGATGAACCTGTTGGAAAGCAAGGAAAAACAATCTTTCAGTGCGTTGAGCGACTCGCCGGCGTAGGCGATATCCGCGACCCGAGGCTGCTTCGGGTCACCGATGAGCTCTATTTTCTCGCCGGTGACCTTGCGCTGTCCGGATTTGAGGATCTGTTGTCGGCCGAGTGGCCGAATTGCTTGGGAAGTCAGAACCTGTATCGTCCGTTTCGCGTAATCACGTCGTTCTGGCAAGTTATCCAGTCGGGTGCTCGTCGATGCAGAGCGGAGTTCGTTCTGGTCGACGTAGGCCCGAGCCTGGGCGCGGTGAACCGGTCGGCGCTCATTGCTACGGACTACGTTGTCGTGCCGCTCGCTGCCGACCTGTTTTCGCGCCAGGGGCTGCGGAACCTGGGGCCGACGCTCCGTAGGTGGCGGTCGGATTGGAAGAAACGGCGCGGCAACTGGGAGGCGCCTGAGTTTGCGCTGCCGGAGGGGTTCATGCTCCCAATCGGCTATCTCATCCAACAACACGGTGTGCGCCTGAGCCGCCCGGTGGAAGCGTACGACCGCTGGGTGAGGCGCATGCCGGCCGAGTATTCGGCGAGCGTCCTGGACATACCACCTCCCAGGTCAGCGCCAAGCGATCCACGGGAAGACGCGAACGCGATCGCAACGGTGAAGCACTACCGGAGTCTCGTGCCCCTGGCGCAAGATGCCGGCAAGCCGATCTTCGCGCTCGCTCCGGCGGACGGCGCGATCGGCAGTCACGCGGCATCTGCCCGCGACGCTTTTCACGACTTCAAGGAACTCACGGAAGAAATCGTGCGCCGCGTCAATCGCGAAGTGCTGCTGCGCAGGCCGGCGCGGGCCTGACAGGTGCCCATGCCGCAGATGGCGCATCCTGCCGCCCCGGCCGCTGGACGCCGGTGCCGGCCACCGGTATCTTAGCCGACGATCCCGATGGCATCCGAATCTCTGGTAGACAGCGGCACCCGAACCAACCGCCGCTCCCGCCTGCTGCGCGAACTGGCGCGCGACTATCAACTGCACCTGATCATCGCGCTGCCGGTGATCTGGTTCATCATCTTCAAGTACCTGCCGATGTACGGCGCGCAGATCGCGTTCCGGGACTTCGCCGCCGCCAAGGGCATCTGGGGCAGCCCGTGGGTGGGGCTGGACCACTTCACGCGGTTCTTCGAGTCCTACCTGTTCTGGCGCATCCTCGGCAACACGTTCTTCCTCAGCATCTACACGCTCGCCGCCACCTTTCCGATCCCGATCGTGCTGGCGCTGTCGATCAACAACGCCAACAGCCGCACGTTCCGCAAGGCGGTGCAGATGATCATTTATGCTCCCTACTTCATCTCCACGGTGGTGATGGTGGGGCTGCTGATCCAGTTCCTGTCCACCTCGGTGGGCGTGGTCGGGCCGCTGATGCTGGCGCTGGGCATGGAGCCGGTGTCCTACATGGGCCGTCCGGAGGCGTTCCAGTCGATCTACGTGTGGTCGCACGTGTGGCAGTTCTCCGGCTTCGGCACCATCATCTACCTGGCCGCACTGGCCGGCATCGACCCCGAGTTGCACGAGGCGGCGATCATCGATGGCGCCACCAAGCTGCAGCGCACCCGCTTCATAGACATCCCCGGCATCATGCCGACCGCCGTGATCCTGTTCATCCTCACCCTCGGCCAGCTCATGAACATCGGCTTCGAGAAGGTCTACAACATGCAGAACGACCTCAACCTCGAACGCTCCGAGGTGATTCAGACCTACGTCTACAAGATCGGCCTGACCGGCATCCCGCGCTTCTCCTACGCGTCGGCGATCGGCCTGTTCAACTCGGTGATCAACTTCGGCTTGATCATGGTCGGCAACTGGATTGCCAAGCGGCTCGGCGGGACCAGTCTCTGGTGAGCAATCTCGCGGCAACGGGACCCGAGGGCGCGCGCGCTGCCCCGCCGGCACGGTCCGCAACCCCGCGCAGGCGCATCCGCGGCTCGCGCCCCCGCCAACCCCGCATCCGCGGCTCGCGCGCCGATCAGCTCTACGACGTGGTCAATGTCGTCGTGCTGACGGTGATTGCGCTCGGAGTGCTCTACCCGCTGGTGTACATCGTCAGCTCGTCGTTCAGCAATCCGGCCGCGGTTACCTCGGGGCGGGTGTGGCTGTGGCCGGTGGAACCTTCGCTGATCGCCTACGAGCGGGTGTACAACTACCCCACCATCTGGCGCGGCTACGCCAATACCATCTTCTACACGGTGTTCGGCACCGCCATCAGCGTCGCGCTCACCCTGCTGGCGGCCTACCCCGTCTCGCGGCGGCGCTTCCGCGGCCGCAACATCTACATGTTCCTGTTCGTGTTCACGATGATCTTCGACGGCGGCATCATTCCCACCTACCTGGTGGTGCGCGGCGCGGGCATGATCAACACCCGCTGGGCAATGCTGATTCCCACCGCGGTGGCGGCCTGGAACGTGATCATTACCCGCACCTTCTTCCAGGTGAACGTGCCCGACGAGTTGCTGGAGGCGGCGCAGATCGACGGCAGCAGCGACATGCAGTTCTTCTGGCACGTGGTGCTGCCGATTTCCGGGGCGATCGTCGCGGTGAACACGCTGTTCTACGCCGTGTACAAGTGGAATTCCTTCTTCGAGGCGTTCCTGTATCTGAACAACCAGCGGCTGGTGCCGTTGCAGATCGTGCTGCGCAACATCCTGGTGGTGAACTCGATGGACGCTTCCCTGTTCGCCATCTCCGCCGGCTCCGACGCGGCCCAGTCGCAGCTGCGCGAGTTGATCAAGTTCGCGGTGATCGTGGTGGCGAGCGTGCCGGTGCTGATGCTCTACCCATTCGTACAGAAGTATTTCGTGAGAGGCGTGCTGATAGGATCGATCAAGGGATGAGCCTCTCCATCCCGCAACACATCAAGGAGGAGGTCTGAACATGACCTGTACCGTTCGTAATTCGCTTGTGCTGCTGCTGGCGCTGATGCTGGCCGCAGCCGGCGCCACGGCCGCGTTTGCCAGTGGTGAGGAAGAGGCCGGCGCCGCAACCATGGGCGAGCTGTCGCCGCCCGGGGTAGTGCCGATATTCGAGGAGCCGGTCACCATGACGGCGTTCGTGTCCTATACGCGCACCATTCTCGATTTCGAAGCCAACGAAATGACCAAGTGGATGGAGGAACAGACCAACATTCATTGGGAGTGGGACGCGGTCAACAGCTCCGAGGATGCCAAGGCCAAGTTCACGTTGTTGATGAACAGCGGCGCCGAGCTGCCCGACATGATGATGGGCATGCAGATCAGCAACGACGAGAAGCACCTGTACGGCTCCCAGGGGCTGTTCATCCCGCTCAACGACATCATCGCCGAGCACGGCCACTACATCAACGACGTGGTCAAGGCGGCGCCGAACTTCCTCAAGGAGAGCGCCGGGCCGGACGGCAACGTGTACGTGCTCACCGCCTACGAGGAGTGCTACCACTGCGGCGTGGCGCAGAAGATGTGGATCAACCAGGTGTGGCTGGACAAGCTCGGCCTGGAGATTCCCACCACCACCGAGGAACTGCGCGAGGTGCTGCGCGCATTCAAGACGCAGGACCCGAATGGCAACGGCGTCGCCGACGAGCTGCCGCTGTCCGGGTTCGCCAACAGCTGGCACACGCGCCCGTGGCCGTTCCTGCTGAACGCATTCGTGTACACCGACGACAACAACATGCTCAATGTCCAGGACGGCGAGATCGTGGCCGCCTTCGTGCAGCCGGAGTGGCGGGAAGGCATGCGCTACGTGCACAGCCTGTTCGCCGAGGGCCTGATCGACGAGGAGATGTTCACCCGCGACCGGTCGTCGCTGGCACCGCTGGTCGAGGGCGATCCGCCGCGGGTAGGCGCCGGCACGGTCGGCCACCGCGGCATGCTGGGCGCCTGGCGCGGCGGCTACGAGGGCGGCTCCGGAGACTTCCGCGTGGTGCCCCCGCTGCGCGGGCCGGACGGCCACGCAACCGCCGGCTACTTCCCGTTCGGTCCCAAGACCGGCGACAGCGCCGCCATCACCAAGGACGCCGACAACCCGGAGGCGATCTACAAGTGGATTGACTTCATGTATTCACGCGAAGCCTCCGTGCGCAACTGGTGGGGCGTGTACGAGGTCGACTGGCGCTGGGCGGAGCCGGGCGAGGTCGGCATCAACGGCAAGCCGGCGGTGCACACCAACCTGGGCGCCGACGCGGTGTTCCTGGAGCCGCAGCAGACCCAGGCGTGGATCCACTCGTCGCCGTTCTTCATGCCGTCCGACCTGTTCGGCGGATCCAGCGGCGATCCCGACGAGTTCAACTACGAAGGCTTCCTGATCGACTCGTCGCACGTGTACTACGAGCACCTGCCCGAGGTATGGGTGCCGCGCATGGCGCTCGGCGTCGAGGACGCCAAGACCGTGTCGGAGATCCGCCCGGTGGTGAACGACTTCGTCTACGAGTCGGCGGCCAAGTTCGTGACCGGCCGGCTGGACATCAACGACGACAACGACTGGAACAACTTCCTGGCCGAGCTCGACAAGATCGGCCTGCCCGAGTACCTCGAAATCATGAACGCCACCTACGAGAACTACAAGTAGACGCGTTTTGACACTGATGCGGCGGGGGCAACCAACACGCCCCCGCCGCGTCAGATAGTCGGTGCCGCGGAATCCGCCCACCTTCGACCGAGCTGTTCCGCGACGAGGGTGCGGTAGCGGCTGCCGTTGGCGAGCAGGTCGGCGGCGGTGCCGCTCTCGACCACCTGTCCCGCTTCCAGGACCACAACGCGGTCCGCGCGCTCGATGGTGGAGCGGCGGTGGGCGATTACCAGGGCGGTGCGGCCGGACAGCAGCCGGCCCATCGCCTCCTGGATCAGCGCCTCGGTCTCGGCGTCCACCGACGAGGTGGCCTCGTCCAGAATCAGGATCGGGGCGTCCTTGAGCAGAGCGCGGGCAATCGCCACCCGCTGGCGCTGGCCGCCGGACAGGCGCACGCCGCGGTCGCCCACCACGGTGTCGTAACCGTCCGGCAGGGCACGGATAAACTGCTCGGCGTTGGCGGCGCGGGCGGCGGCCTGCAGCGCATCGCCGCCGGCGTCGGGACGCCCGAACAGGATGTTGTCGCGCACGCTGCCGTGGAACAGGAACACGTCCTGGCTCACCACCGACACCTGGCGCCGCAGCCAGCCCAGGTCCAGGGTGCGGACGTCGTGACCGCCGACCATCACACGGCCGGAGTCGGGGTCGTAGAAGCGCGGCACCAGCCGCGTAACGGTGGTCTTGCCGGCGCCGGTGAGGCCGGCAAGCGAGACCACTTCGCCCGGCTCCACGGAAAGGTTGAGGCCGCGCAGAACCGGCTCGCCGGCCCGGTAGGAGAAGGTCACGCCATCCAGCGCTACCGCCCCGGAGCCGGAGGCCGGCACTACGGCGTTCGGCGGACTGACGATGTCCGGCTGAACGGCCAGCAGTTCGTCGATGCGCCGGTAGCTGGCCAGGGCACGGAACAGCACCTCGCCGATGTCCGCCAGCTTCAGAAACGGCTGGTAGATAAAGGTCAGGTAGGCCAGGAACAGGTACAGGTCGGCCACCTGCAGCTTGCCGCCGAGGGCGGCGGCGCCGCCGGCTCCCACCGCCAGAATCACGCCCAGGCCGCCGGTCATCTCCACGATGCCGGACGGCAGCAGCGAACGGTGGGTGGCGCGGACGATGTCGTCGCGGTAGTCGCCGGCCAGCCGGCCGACCCGCCGCGCCTGCTCCGCTTCACGGGTGAACGACTTGATCTCGCTCATCCCCTGCAGGCTGTCCTCCACCAGCGCCACCACCTCGGCGTAGCGCTCGCGCACGCTGCGCCACTTGCCGCGGATGTTGCGGGTAAGCAGGTAGATCACCAGCGCCGCCACCGGCAGCGGGCTGAGCACCACCAGGGTGAGCAGCGGGTCGATTACCACCAGCACCACGATCATCGCCAGCGGGATGGCCACCGCCTGCACCAACTCCGGGACGCCGTGCGCGACGAAGTCTTCGAGCGACTCCACGTCGCTCACCGAGCGGGCGAGCAGGGTGCCGGTGCGGCTGCCGGCGAAGAAGCGGTGCGAGAGCCCCTGCAGGTGGCGGTAGACACGCTGCAGCAGGTCGGCCAGCAGCGCGTAGGCGGCCTGGTGCGAGGTCATGCCATACAGGTAGCGGGCGGCGCCGCGCAGCACGAACACGCCCACCAGCACGGCAATCACCACGGCCAGCGAGACGCCGTCCGCGCCACCGGCGGCGGACGTGCCGGTGCCGGCGCCCGGAGCGGCCCCGGCAGATGCGCCGGTGATGGCGGCGATCAGGCGGCGTACGTACAGCGGCGGGATCAGCGTGGTGGCGGCGAACAGCAGTCCGCTGGCCGCCGACAGCCCGATGAGCAGCTTGTGCCCGCGGAACACATCGGCCACGCGGCTTGGCCTCTGCGCGCTACTCACCTTCGGTCCGCCCCTGAGCCCCACCCCGCCTCCTCGCCCGAGGCGACCGGTGCGCTGCGGTATCGGGCTCGTCGGTCGCGTAGGGACCGGCACCTGATGGTCCCAAAACCGTGTCCGAAGAACGAACCCTGTGTTCCGGCCTTCAGGTTCGTCGGCGTCACGGAGTGACCGCGCCTGGCTCCACCCTGCCCGCCTTCCGCATCGCCGCCGGGCCGGCCGGCGCCGGGTGCCATCCGCTGCGAGCAGGACGCCCGCCACCGGCGCCGTGGTGCGCGATTGTCATTGGTCGCCGGCGGCGGCCGCGAGGTGGCGGGCAAGTTGCTCGTGGAAGCGCACTTCGCTGCTGTCCTGCGGCGCGTAGCCGATCACGCGCCGGGCATTGGCGATGCTCCAGAACGCGTGCGAGTTGCCGCTGATGCCGTAGAACACCTGGAACGGCACCCCGTGCCGGTCGCGGATGTCGGGCGTCTCGATGCTCTTCACGATGAGCTGCACCAGGTCGCGGCGGCTGATGTACACCGCCAGCCCGCGCCGCACCTGGCGCATGTTGCCGAGTTCGGCGCGCTCCATGTCGGTCTCGCGCGGGCCGCCGATGCGGATCTGCACGTTTTGGAGCGCCGGCTCGCCGGGACCGCCCTGGGCGAAGATGAATCCCAGGTGCTCGTAGGTGGCCTTGGCCCAGCCGTAGTAGCCTACCGCGCGCTCCTGCATGGCGGGGGTAACCACGTCGCACTTGCCGTCCAGGATCAGCGGCTCGTAGTAGTCGGCGGCGTGGTTGGAACTGATCATCACCACCCGCCGCACGCCCTCCTCGCGCGCCGTCTGGAACACGTTGTAGGCCATTTCCACGTTGGCGAACTCGGCGCGGAACCGTGCTTCGCCCTGCCCGGCCACCGATGCCGTGATGCCGCCGAGGGAGCTCGGAGCCGGGACGTCCTCGCCGGGATCCGGCGGGCGCACGAAGGCGCAGTGCACGACCGCATCGGCACCGGCGAAGTGGGCTCGGTAGGCATCGCGATTCTGCTCCGTCAGATCCGCGGTAACCAGGCCATCCACCGGATTGCCGGCGCGATCTTCCGCGCGCACGTCCAGTGGCACCAACTCGTAGCGCTCTCGAAGGCCCGGCAGTATCAGGCCGGCGACGTAGCCCGCCGCCCCGGTTACCACCACCCGCCGTCGGACTTCGCGCATGGCTACGGGACCACCACCACGCGCCCGTCGATGCTGCCGGAGTGCAACTCGGCGAACACGTCGTTCACTTCCGCCAGCGGCCGGCGGGCGATCGGCGGCGGCTCGATGCGGCCGTCGCGGCGCAGCTCGATCAACTCGGCCAGATCCTGCGGCGTGCCCAGGTGGGAGCCGCGGATCGCCAAGAGCCCGTAGATGTAGTCCGCCACCGACACCTTCAGTTCGCCGCCGAACAGCCCCACCACCACGTGCGTGCCGCCGCGCCGCAGCGAGTCGAGCGCCACCCGCGAAGTCTCCTGCATGCCGACGAAGTCGACCGACGCGGCCACCCCGGCGCCGCTCTGCGCCTTGAGCTGACGCCCCGCCTCCGGATCGGAGGTATCGATGGTGGCGTCGGCGCCGTTGGCCTCGGCCAGCGCCCGCTTCTCGGCGCTGATGTCGGCCACCACGATGCGCGCGTCAGTGATGGCGCGGGCGACGCGCAGCGCGCTCAGGCCCACGCCGCCGGCGCCCACCAGCAGCAGGGTGTCGCCGGGGCCGATCCGGCCCAGCGTACCGGAGTCTTCGGGGTTGGTGGTAAGGGCGCGTTTCACGGCCGCGTACCCGGTGATGCCGGCGCAGGCATAGGTGGCGGCCGCGTCCGCCTCGATACCGTCGTACGGCTGCAGGTAGCGCGGGTGCGGCACCAGCAGGTAGTCGCTGTAGCCGCCGTCCACGCGCGCGCCGAGGTAGCGGCCGCGCTCGCACAGAATGTCCTCCTCGCGCAGGCACGCCGCGCATTGCCGGCAGCCGACCCACGGCCACACCACCCGCGGCGCACCGATCGGCACCCCGGCCGCGGCCGGATCGTCCACCTCCGGCCCCACCGCCGCCACCGTGCCGACCGGCTCGTGGCCCAGGGTCAGCGGTAACTCCACGCCCAGGTCGGCCAACACCCGCTTGCGCCCGCCGCCCATGTCGAAGTAGCCGGTGTGAATGTGCAGGTCGCTGTGGCACACCCCGCACGCCTGCACCTCCACCAGCACCTCGGTGCCCTGCGGATCCGGCGTCGGGTAGTCACGCCGCTCCAGGGGCTCGCCCCACTCGATTACCTGGTAGCTGGTCATGCCCCGCCTCGATCGTTCGTTCTCATCGCATCGCGTCCCATGGTGCCGGATGATACCCCCCGCCATTGCGCGCGTCACGCGGCAGCGGCTGCATCGGCGGCGAATCCGGCGGCGCCGCCGGATTCGTGGTACATTGCCGATTGCACCACCGTTTTTTGGGATCGCGCATGCAAGCGACACGTCATAAGGGCCGGCTGTTCTATACCTATCTGCTCTCGTTCCTGCTCATCCTCATCGTCCCAGTGATCTTCAGTACGCTGGTGTTCGGACGCGCCCGTTCCATCCTCAACCAGGAGGCGGGCCGCGCCAACGAGTTGCTGCTGCAGCAGATGAAGTCCTACCTGGACACCATCATGAGCGACGTCGCCCAGCTCAACTACATCGTCGCCAACCACGGCATGCTCGGCGGCATGCTGTTCGAGTCGCGACCGGTATCGCACGACGAGTACTACCGCGCCTACCGGGTCGCCAGCGACCTGTTCGACTACGACACCTCCAGCACCGGCAGCGCCGACGTATACGTGTACCTTCCCAAGCTCGACATGGTGATCTCCTCGCGAGGATATTTTTCTACCGCCAACTACCAGATGTCGCAGCGATCGTTGCTCGACACCAGCTACCACGCGTGGCTCGGTTCGTTCGCCGGCCTTACCCGGCCGCGCTTTCGCCCGTCGCAGAGCATGGACCTTGCCGAGGTGGTGCACGACACGGTGGAGATGGTCACCCCGCTGCCGGCGTGGCAACGGTCCGGCGCGCCGCACGGCTGGCTGGTGGTGCACATCGCCCGCGACCTGTTCCAGCGCATATTCGCCGAGACCGCCTGGACGCCCGACTCGCTGCAACTCGTGTACCACCCGGCACTGGGCGTGATCGCGGCGTCGGAGAACGTCGGCGACGTGGCCGAGATCGAGGCGGTGGGCACCCGTGTGCTGGAGACGGGAGTGCTGGATCGGGTCACGCTGGGCGAAACCACTTACGCCGCGCGCGCCCTGCCCTCCGACGTGGTCGACCTGTACTACGTGTCCTTGGTGCCGGGCGCCCTGTACGTGCACCGCTTCGCCGGGCTCTACCGGTACACGATCCTGGCGCTGGTGGTGTGCGTGGTCATCGCCGGGCTGCTGATCTACTGGCTGGCCTCGATCCGTTACCGGCCGATCCAGGATCTGATCGCGCTGGTGAAGCCCGACGCGAACGGCACCCTGACGCTGCGTTCGGACGAATTCGCGCTGATAACCGGTTCCGTGCAGAGCACCTTGAGGGAGGATCGACGGTTGCGACAGGAACTGACCCGGTCGCGGCCCCTGCTGTTGCAGAGCTACCTGCGCCGTCTGCTGCGCGACGGAGGCCGGACGCCCGCGATTCACGCCCAGTTGCGGCGCTTCGGGTTTACGCTCGCCTACTCGACCATCCACCTGGCGCTGGTGGAAATCGACCGGTCCGGCGCCGTGTCGCGCGAGGCGTTGGAGCGCTACCTGGACGGCAGCCGGCGGCCCGCCGGAGTGCAGTTCGCGACGATTCCCGACCAGGACGGCGCCACCGGAATGCTGATCAGCACGGCGAACCCCGATTCCGCGCCGGTGACCGCGCTGCTGGCGGCACTGAAGGGCAGCCTGGAGGAGCACTTCGGCGTCACCTCGGCCATCGGTGTCAGCGAGGCGCACACCCTGGACGAAATTGCCCGCCTGTTGCCGGAAGCGCGCGCCGCGCTCGCCTACCGGCTGGTCAAGGGCAGCTCCGCTCCGATTCGCTTCTCGGACGTCATCACCACCGGCCACACCTATCACTTCCCGCTGGAGGAGGAGATCAGGCTGATCAACTCGATCAGGTTCGGCAACGACGCCGCCGCCGCCGACATATCGGAGTCGATCTACGCCGACAACTTCGCGCAGGCGCGGCTCTCGATGGAAATGGCCCGTTGCCTGATGTTCGACCTGATCTCGACCATGATCAAGACCATGGAATCGCTCCATGCAGACGACCAGGACGCGGAGTTCTGGGCGCGCATCCAGCCGGTCTCGCGCCTGACTGCCTGCCGCTCACTCGAACGGCTGCAGCAGGAGATGCAGACCATCCTTACCGAGGTGTGCCGCCACGTGCGCGCCGGGCGCACCTCGCATACCGAGCAACTCCGGCAGGCGATTCTCGCATACATCGAACAGCACTGCGACGAACGCAACCTTGGACCCGACGCGGTCGCCGATCACCTGCATCGCAACAGCGCCTACATCGCGCGTTTCTTCCGCGAACAATTCGGCGTCGGCATCAGCAGCTACGTCAAGAACCTGCGCATCGACAAGGCCAAGCGGCTCATCGAGACCACGGACCTCACCGTCCGCGAAATCGCCCACCGGATCGGTTTCGCCGACAGCAACGCCCTGATCCGAGGCTTCAAGGCCACCGAGGGAATCACGCCGGGTGAGTACAAGGCGGCGCTGCACGACGCGGCGAACGGAACGCAGGGCGGTGTTGCCTGATCGGCGACGCAGGTACCGAATCCGATATCGAAACCTCAGCTTTCGGCGATAGACATCCCGACTCGGCGATTTACGGGCGCCCACCGAGCAGCCATCGTGAATCATTCAACACAGGAGGTTGATATGAAGAGACTTCTCTTCGTGGCAGCGGCTCTTTGTGCCGCTGGTCTCGTGTCCGCTTCCCCATCCGAAGAAGGCGCCGCCGAAGGGCCTCGCGAACTCACCATCTGGGAGGGTCTGTGGTACAACGCCGCCGTTTCGGTGTCCAACCTGGCAGAAACGCCGCTCTACCAGGAAGTAATGAGCCGTACCGGCGTCGACGTGACCTGGATCCACCCGGCCCAAGGCCAGGAACGGGAAAGCTTCAACCTGATGATCGCGTCCAACGACCTGCCGGACATGATCTATACCAACTGGTCGCGCGAGTATCCTGGCGGTCCGGAGAAGGCGATCTCGGACGGGGTGATTGTCCGCCTCAACGACCTGATCGCCGAGCACGCGCCCAACCTCGCGGCCCTGTATGCCAAGAATCCCGACTGGGAGAAGGCCGCCAAGACCGACAACGGCACCCACTACATGTTCCCGTTCATCCGCGGCGACGACTACCTTATGGTGTTCTTCGGCCCGCAGTTGCGCGCCGACTGGCTCGATCAACTCGGCCTGGAGGTGCCGGAGACGCTCGCCGAATGGGAGCAGGTGCTGACCGCGTTCAAGTCGGAGGGGCTGGTCGAGTACCCGCTGACGTTCACCAACTTCCGGCGCGGGCGCGGCATGAACCGCAGCGCCTTCATCCAGCCGTTCGGCACGATCTGGGACTTCTACCGCGACGACTCGGGACAGGTTGGGTATGGGCCCTATGACGATGAGTTCGGTGAGTTCCTGACCTTTTTCAAGGGATGGTTCGACAAGGGGCTGGTGGATCCGGAGTCGTTCAGCAATGAGCGCAACACCTTCGATGCCAAGATCCTGAACGGCGTTGCGGGCGCCTGGCTGTCTTATACCGGCTCCGGCATCGGCGCGTACCTGGACGCCAACGGCGGAGAGGGCACGTTCGACATCGTCGCCGCCCCGTATCCGGTCCTGAACGAGGGCGACCGGCCGTTCTTCGGCCAGCGCGACAATCCGCTGCCCGGCGCGGGAATGGCGATTACGACCCAGGCCCGCAGCCCCGCGACGGCGGCCAGATTCGCCGACTTCGCCTACGGCGAAGAGGGCCACGTCCTGTTCAACTTCGGCCTCGAGGAGGAGAGCTACCAGTGGTCTACCAGTTACCCCGGGTTCGAGGGCGAAGACTGGCCCGTGTATACCGACGTGATGAACGCCGATGCCGAAGGCAGGACCCTTGCGCAGATGGGCGGCCTCTACACCCGTGCGTTCTATTCCGGGCCGATCGTCCAGGACCGTCGCTACATGTACCAGTACGCACGCCGGCCGCAGCAGCGGCACGCGGTGCAGATATGGGGTCAGACCGACGCGGCCGTGCACAAGCTGCCCGCGGTCACCGCCACGCCGGACGAGGCGGAAGAGCTCGCCGAGATGATGAGCGATATCAACACCTACATCGACGAGATGGTGGTGAAGTTCATCACGGGGCAGGAACCGCTGGCCAGTTTCGACGCCTACCAGGAACGACTGCAGCAGATGGGCGTCGAGCGCGCCATCGAGATCAAGCAGGCGGGCCTGGACCGCTACAACGCACGCTGACGCCGCCGTCCCACGACGAACGGCACGCCGTGACATAATGGGGAGCGGCCCGGTGCGGTGCCGGGCCACTCTCTTTCCGTACGGAGTTGACGCGATGGCAGAGCGAGACAGCCGGGTGACGACGCAGCTACTGACGCGCCCGAGGTTCCTTGGGCCCGGCTATCTCGGCATGCTCAGGAAGGACTTCGCGCGCAACCGCACCATCTACCTGATGGCGGTGCCGGTGGTGGCGTTCTTCCTCGTCTTCTACTACATCCCGATGTTCGGCCTGGTGATCTCGTTCAAGCGCTTCACGCCGGCGCTCGGGGTGTTCGGCAGCCCGTGGGTGGGATTCAAGTACTTCGAGGACTTCTTCCAGTCCTACTTCGCGGTGCGCATCATCCGCAACACCATCCTGCTGAGCGTGCTCAGCCTGATCTGGGGGTTCCCGGCGCCGATCATCCTGGCCCTGCTGATCAACGAGGTGCGCTCGACGCCGTTCAAGCGCTCGGTGCAGAGCCTCACCTACCTGCCGCACTTCATCTCCCTGGTGGTGGTGTGCGGCCTGCTGCTGGAGTTCTCGCAGAGCAGCGGCCTGTTCAACGACGTGCGCGGCTGGTTCGGCGGCGAACCGATCTCCTTCTTCCAGGACCCGCGTTTCTTCCGCTCGTTCTACATCGGCAGCGACATCTGGCAAGAAATCGGCTGGGGCAGCATCATCTACCTGGCCGCGCTGTCGGCCATCGATCCGCAGCTCTACGAGGCCGCCACCATCGACGGCGCGGGCCGCTTCCGCCAGTTGCGGCACATTACTCTGCCGTCGATCGCGCCGACCATAGTGGTCCTGCTGATTCTGCGCATGGGCAACCTCATGACCGTCGGGCACGAGAAGATCATCCTGCTCTACAACCCCACGATCTATGAGACCGCGGACGTCATTTCCACATTCGTGTACCGCAAGGGGCTGCTCGAATTCAGTTGGAGCTACGGCACCGCGGTGGGACTGTTCAACTCGGTCATCAACTTGGCGCTGGTGGTCATGGCCAACTGGATCAGCCGCCGCGTCAACGAAACCAGTCTCTGGTAGGCGGCGGGATGGCCCTACACAAGCGATCCGCCGTCAGCGTGGTGTTCGACTCCTGCAACACGGTGTTCCTGGCGGTGCTGTGCATCACCATGCTGTACCCGCTGTACTTCGTGTTCGTGGCGTCGGTGAGCGAAGGCAACCAGTTGATGGCGCATACCGGCCCGCTGGCCCTGCCGCTCGGGTTCAGCGGCGCCGCCTACAAGCTGGTGTTCAACAATCCGCTGGTAGTGCGCGGGTTTCTTAACTCCATCCACCTGGTGGTGGTAGGCACCGCGGTCAACATTCTGCTGACCAGCTTCGCCGCCTACGTGCTGTCGCGCAAGAACGTGTACTGGAAGCCGGTGCTGATGATCATGGCGGTGGTTACGCTGTTGTTCGAGCGCGGCCTGGTGCCGTTCTACCTGACGGTGCGCGGCCTCGGTTTGCTCAACAGCCACTGGGCGGTGATCCTGGCGTTTGCCATCAGCGCCTACAACATGATCATCATGCGCACCTACTTCACCACCATCCCCGACAGCCTGGAAGAGTCGGCCAAGATCGACGGCGCAAACGACTTCACGGTGCTGTTCAGGATCATCCTGCCGGTGGCCGCGCCGGTGGTCGCCACCATGGTGCTGTTCTACGGCGTAAGCCGCTGGAACGGCTACTTCTACGTGATGATCTTCCTGCGCGACCGCATCAAGTTTCCGATTGCGCTGATCCTGCGCGAAATCCTTATCGCCAACTCCGCGGACACCATGATGGCCGGCGGCGACGCCGGCTCGATGGGCGACCACGAAAACATCGCCGACACGATCAAGTTCGCCACCACCGTGGTGGCCACGGTGCCGATCCTGCTGCTCTACCCGTTCCTGCAGAAGTACTTCGTCAAGGGCGCCATGATCGGGTCCGTCAAGGGCTGAGCCGGGGCGACCGGGCGAGCTTGCCGGGGGCGCTGGAATAACGATAACTTCCTGTTACCAAGTGCCGTAATACGATACGGGAAGATTGCCATGCCTACGCCCCACCAGCCGCCACCCGCAGCCCGGCGCGCGCTCAGAAAGCTGGGCGCGGACATTCGCGACGCGCGGTTGCGCCGGCGGCTGCCCATGGCGCTGGTGGCGCAGCGTGCCGCCACCTCGCGTCCCACGGTGGCCCGCATCGAGCGCGGCGATTTCTCGGTGAGCATCGGTATCGTGGCCGCCGTCCTGCAGGCGCTGAATCTGCTGCCCCACCTCGCCGATGCGGCCGACCCGGCACACGACGAACTGGGGCTGGAGATTGCACGGGACGAACTCCCCAAGCGGGCTCATGTCCCCCGGTCGCGCCCGGGCCGCGTCGATGGCTGACATCGAAGTGTGGCTGGACTGGCAGGGGCACTGCCGGCCGGTCGGGATCATGCGGCGCCACGCCGCCCGCGGCGGAGAGCGGGTCACGTTCTCGTATCACGACGAGTGGATTTCCGCGCCGCGCGGTTACGCCATCGACCCGTCGCTTCCGCTTGGGGCGGGAACCTTCAGCCCGCCGCCCGGCCACGCCATGTTCGGCGCGATGGCCGACGCGGCGCCGGACTCCTGGGGTCGCACCCTGATGCGCCGGCAGGAACGCCGGAACGCCGAACACGATGGCCGTACCGTGCGCACTTTGCAGGAGAGCGACTTCCTGCTCGGCGTATCCGATCACGCCCGGCTGGGCGCGCTGCGCTTCCGGCACGTGGGCGGCGATCTCTTTCTGGCGCCACCGGAGCGAGCCACGCCTGGCCTGGTCGCGCTGGGGCGGCTGCGGGCGGCGGCGGAGCGTGTCCTTCAGGGCATGGACACGGACGAGGACCTGCTGGCGATCCTCGCCCCGGGGTCGTCGCTCGGTGGAGCCCGGCCAAAGGCATCGGTGGTCGACCAGTTCGGAACTCTCTCGGTCGCCAAGCTCCCGAAGGACACCGACGAGTATTCCGTGGAGCGGTGGGAGGCGATTGCGCTCGACCTGGCGCAGACGGCGGGCATCCGAGCCGCCGGGCACGACATCCACGACGACCGGGGACGCCCCATCTTCGTGTCGCGCCGGTTCGACCGCACGGCGGGACAGCGGCTGCCATTCATGTCGGCGATGGCGATGACCGGCCGCCGCGACGGCGAGCGCGGCAGTTACCTGGAACTCGTCGATGTGCTGACGACGCACGGGGCGAACGCCGCGGCCGACCGGTCGGAGCTGTTCAGGCGCGTAGCCTTTTCCGTGCTGGTCTCGAACACCGACGATCACTTGCGCAACCACGGTTTCCTGCGCCTCGACCACCGTGGCTGGTCTCTCTCACCGGCATACGACATCAACCCCACCCCGCAGGACATCGGGCCGCGGATCCTGACCACCAACATCGACTTCGACGACGGCACCTGCTCGATCGAGCTGCTCCGCTCGGTGGCCGAGGAGTTCTGCCTCAAACTCGCCGACGCCGATCTGCTGATCCGCGACGTCGCACGCGTAACCTGCGCGTGGCGCGACGCCGCACGCCGGCGCGGCGCACCCGAGCCCGAAATCCGCCGCATGGCAAGCGCCTTCGAGCACGCCGACCTGGACACCGCCCTGGCGCTGTAACGTTGGCGGGCTCCAAGTGCAGCGTTTATCTACCGGGTGGCACCGTCGCCGTGACCGTTGGTATGTTCGGCGGCCAACCGTTCCTTGAGCGCTCGCAGCGTGGCAGGGTCGAGAGGTATCGGTCTGTGTAGCACCGGGCATGCTGCGATTGACAACGGCAGACTGGAACGAGAACTGCGCATTGAGACGGAAAATAATCAAGAAAATCGCTCAAGGTACTTGACATGGTTTTTCGGGGCCGTGTTCGTCCGCTACCGGCCTGTCGGAGCACTGCGACACTCAGGAATCCATTGAGCGCTCGTCTGGACCGTTTGCGGCCCGCCAGCGGCTTGCTACGCCCTTCCTCACCGCGGTCCTGGACCTGGGTAAACATCGCATTTTCAAACCAGTGCTATACTTACGGCATGAAAAATACAACGAAATCTCCCCCTGCATCCCGCACATCGACGGTCGCCGCGCTACCGGATCGGGTGCTCCTGGCGCAGACCCTCACGCTCGCCCGGCACGAGCAGGCGCTGCAGATTCTCGTCCTGGACCACATGCGGGAGATCGCCTCCCGCCGACTCTATCTGGGCCGCGGCTTCTCCAGCCTGTTCCACTACGCGGTGCGTGAACTGGGGTACAGCGACGGCGCCGCCTGGCGCCGCATCAAGGCGATGCGCCTGTGTTCCGACACGCTGATCGCCCGCGAGCGGCTGGAAGACGGGTCGCTTTCCTTGAGCGCGGCGGCACAGTTGCAGAATGCCTTCGAACGCTGGGATCGCGATGCTGCGTGCGGCCCGCGTCCCGCAACGGACTCCGCCACACCCGAAGGGCTGCCACGCGGCGGGGCGGCGGTACCGGCAGCGGCGCCGCAGCCGGGGGTGCCCGTGGACGCGGCGGCACGGGAACAACTGGTGGAGCAGGCCGTCGGCAAAAGCACCCGCGAGGTCAAACAGATGCTCGCGAGCGTCGATCCCGAGTCCGCGCTGCCGGACGATCGCATGCGAGCGCTCGGTGGCGGTCGGTGGGAACTCAAGGTGGTGATCGACGCGGATTGCCAGTGCGGGCTGGAGAAACTCAAGGACCTGCTCTCGCACGTGGATCCGCACCAGACGATGGGGAAGATCGTGGCCCGGCTGGTGCGGGACGGACTGAACCGCTACGATCCCGCACGCCCGCGGCGTAGTCGCAGTAAATCAGCGCAGGTACCGATTGCGGCAGCAAACGGCGGCAGCCGCGGCACGCCCGCCACTTTGGACTCCGGCAAGGCGATGAGGGCCAACGGTACTTCGTCGGCGAAGCCGGCCCCCCACAAGCCCGTTGCCACTGCGGCGGCGAGGCTAAACATGCTACCCGCGGAGAGTGCCGCCTCGCACACCGAGCGGACGGCAAACCGCGGCAACGGCCCTCCGACGTTGGCACCTCCAGGCGCTCGCACCAAGGACGGCGTCACTTCGCCGCCGAATGGCTCGTCAGGGCGCCGGGATTGCGCCATTGTCCCAGCGAAGGACCGTGCGCAACCGGCCAACGCTGTTGCGGTAGTAACCGGCGGTCGCACTGGTGGCTCGTGCTTGGGGACGAGTTCACGTGCGCGGCACTCGGGCAACGACACGTCGCCGGCCAAGTTGCGCGCGGATCGCGAGCCTCACGGCTCATCGCGGGCGGGACGGCGCGTGCACGCCGCGGAAGTCGGCGCGGACACCATGAGCGATGGGCACCGTGGTACTTCGCTGGCGAAGTGGGCGGCGGATCGCGAGTCTCACGGCTCACCGCGGTCGGGACAGCGCATGCAGCCCACTGAAGCGGACGCAGACACCACGAGCGATGGGCATCGTGGTGCTTCGCTGGCGAAGTGGGTGGTCGCGGGTGCTTCGCTGGCCGCGGCCGGCGCGCAAGACGCCGGGACGGACAGGTCGCGCCAGGAAGACCGCGTGGCAAGGATTGCCGCCACGCCGCGGAGCGGGACGCGAAGGGCGATTCCGGCGCGGGTGAAGCGTGAGGTGTGGCAACGCGACGGTGGGGAGTGCAGCTTCGTTGATCCGGGCAGCGGGCGGCGCTGCGGGTCGCGGTTCCTGCTGGAGATTGACCATGTCGTGCCGTACGCCGTTGGCGGCACGCACGATGCAGGTAACTTGCGCGTGTACTGCGGAGCCCACCACCGTTACCGCCATGCGACCGCCGAACGCGGAACGGTGACGCGGCGCGGTGAACCGGCTACGATGCGGGGCGGTGAGCAGGTTGGAGATTCAGGCGGGGCCGCACGAGCGCGTGCACTGTCCGGTGGCGGTGCCTGACGCCGGGGCCGGAGCGGGTGCGGCGCCGGCTGCGGCGGCGGGTGGTTTGTCGGACGCGGAGGTGGACGCGGGTTCGGACGCAGTGCCGGTCGGGGTGGCTGAGTCGGCGAGGGAGGGTGCCGCGACAGGGCAGGTGCACGCGGCGCGGGCCGGGGGGCCGGCTGGCGGCGGCTCCGGTGCGTACGCTGGAGCAGCCGCAACGCACATGGGCGGTGCGGTGCTGCGCATCGCCGATGGTGCGCATTCCGTACCGATGCAGGAGAGTGACGGTCGGCTGTGGTGCGTGCTGCCCTACCTTGCCGCCGGCGGCGCCGAGTCGGCGGAGATTGCGGTTGGGACGGCGCCGGAGTTGGCGGCGGGCGCCCGCGTCCGGGATGCCGGCGGCGCGGCGCAGGCGGCAAAGGCGGCTCGGGCCGGGCCGGATACGGAGACCGCGAACGGGGTGCGGATTGCTGACCAAGGGGAGCATCTGGAGGTGAGCGTGGATGGGGTGCGCTGGTGCGACTATCACTACGCGGCGCATCCGGTGCGCTCTTACCTGCATCCGGTGATCGGGCCGTACGGGGTTCCGATGACGCGCGCCTGGCCGGTGCAGGACGGCGTGCCGGACGAGGAGCGCGACCACGTGCATCACCGGTCGTTGTGGGTGGCGCACGGATTGGTGAACGGGGTGGACTTCTGGAGCGAGGCGAATGGGCACGGCTACCAGGTCCATGGCGGCTTCGAGGCAGTGGAGAGTGGCCCGGTGTTCGGGCGCATCGTGCAGAGGGTGAGCTGGCGCAAGCATGCACCCGATGGCACGCCGGTGCTGGAGGAGCAGCGTACGCTTACCTTCTGGAACACGCCGTCCACCGCACGGCTGCTGGACTTGACGGTGACTTTGCACGCCGTACACGGCGACGTGACGTTCGGCGACACCAAGGAGGGAGGCCTCTGCGCCCTGCGCGTGCCCGAGGCTATCAAGGGTGCCCGCGGCGGGGTGATCAGCAACGCCTACGGCGGCCTCCACGAGGCGGAGAACTGGGGGCAGCGCGCGCCGTGGGTAGACTACTCAGGCGAGCTGAGTTACTCCGGCGAGTTGACCGCCCCGGTCGGTGCCCGCCGCAGGGTGGGCGTGGCGATTTTCGACCACCCGCGCAACCCGCACTATCCTACTCATTGGCACGTGCGCGGGTACGGGCTGTTCGCGGCCAACCCGTTCGGGCTCGCCGACTATGGCAGCGGCTATCGGCAGAACGGAGACTGGGCGCTCGCCGCCGGGGAGCAGGCCACGTTCCGCTACCGGGTGCTGTGGCACGCCGGCGACGCTCAAACCGCGCGGGTAGGAGCGCGCTTCCTGGACTGGGCCGCGCCGCCGACGATCATCGCCGCCAATTGAGTACGGTGCGATGGGTGCGACCCAATCGCGGGCGTGCACTACAGGTTGGCCCGAATTCGACGAGCTTGCGGCGATCATGTAAGCGTCTATCTATCCACGGTGTGCGTTCGCATTCATCTGGAACGTACGGTTTGCATACCCGCGCGAGGTGGGCTACGCTGCCGCCATGGCCAGCACCAAGGCACCGCCAACCGGGCGCCACGAGCCAGCACAACCTCAGCCCGCCCAGCAGCCGGCGTTCCCGGGCTGCAAGTCCGTTCGCCTACCACGCACCGAGCTCGAACGCTTCGAGGGGCGGCTCGAATATTGGGATTCGTCCACCGAGACCGCGTGGATCTGCGAGCCCGCCACTCCCTATCACGAACGGCCCTCGCGACGCCTGACGCGCTTGGCCGGGCAGGTCGCCGCCGTGCGCGGGTCGCCGATCGAATGCTACGGCTCCATGGACCTGCTGCTGCGCGACCCCGATGGGGAGCCGCGGCGCATCATGCAGGCCGACGAGTCGGTGTACCTGCATCCAGCGCAGCGCGGGCCTGGGCCGGCGGCCATGGTGGTGGGAGAGGATGACTATCCCGACGTGGTGCTGGAGGTGGATCACACCACCGACGTCCACCGCGGCAAGCTCGCGCTGTACGAATCGTGGGGCTTCCCGGAGGTGTGGGTGGAGGTGCCGGACGCGCCGGCGCCGAGCCGGCCGCACCGGCGCCGCCCGGGGCTGACGATTCACCTGCTGGAGCACGGCGGGTTCCGGGTTTCGGCCGGGAGCCGGGCGCTTCCCGGCTGGCGGGGGGGGGGAGAGGGGGGGGGGCGGAAGAGATTCGGTGGGCCAGGAGGGAGCCGGTACCGTCGGCGCGCACCAGCGCGGCGCTGCAGCGGGTTGCCGGAGCGCTCGGTGCACGCGAAGGAACGGGCCCGGACGACGACCTGCTGCTCCGAGCGCAACGCCGCCAGGGATTCGAGCGAGGCCGTGCGAAGGGGCATGCGGAAGGTCGCGCGGGGATGGTCCATCAGATCCTTCGCTCACGGGGCATCGAAGTGTCGGCGCGATTCGACACCGCCGCGGACGCGTTTGCGACGGCGCCCGGGGAGGCGCTGCTGGCGGCGGCCCTTGGCTGCGCGGATGAGGCGGAATTCCTGGCCGCGCTCCGGCGACCGCGCAACCCAGGCGCCTGATTGCGGGTTGAACACCGGGCAACCGTCAAGCGCGCGTGAGTGCGGCGAGCGCGGCAACACTACCGGCGGACACCGAGAGCAACATCTGCCGATTGGCAGCGGCAGCGTAGACCCCGATGCCTGCCACCTCCCGGTGCTGTCGAGCCGGCTATTCCGGTAGTACCTGGCACTCGTGCACTTCGATCTCGCAGCCTTCCTCCCAAACCAGGTGAGGATGGCCCTGCAGCAGCGCCTGCGCCGCTTCCGCGTTTTCCGCCTGCAGAATCGAATACCCCACGACCTCCTTGTCACTCGGCGAGCTGCCCGCCGTGGTGATCTTGCGGCCGACGCCCAGCGGGGCGCCAAGGTCTACCAGCCCTTCCCCGCAGCGCTCGGCCCATGCCATCCAGGGTTCCATGCCCGCCTTCATCTGTTCCGGCGTCGCATCCTTCATCTTTTCGAACGCCGCCGCCGGCGCGTGGTAGAGAACGAGATACTTCTTCATCTGGGTACTCCTCAAAATAACGAGTGCGGCCGGACGAACCCGACCGCGGACGAAAGGTGGGCATGCTTGACCGGTCGGTCAAGCATCGTTGCGCAAGCGGCGAATGGGCGGTGACGCGTAGCCTCGATCCGGCTACGATGCGGCTGCCGGCAACAAAAGGAGAGAACGTGGCAAGAGCGATTCGATTTGCAGTCGTGGGACTGGGCATGGGCAAGGGGCGCTCGGAGGTGTGCCGGGGGACACCCGGCGCCGAGTTGGCGGCGGTGTGCGACCTGTCGGAGGAGCGCGGGCGGGAGGCGGAACGCGACTGGGGCGTGCCGTCGACCACCAGCTACGATGAGCTGCTGGCACGGGACGACGTGGACGTGGTCGGCCTGTGGACGCCGAGCGGCTCGCATGCCGCGATGGCGGTGCAGGCGCTGCGCGCCGGCAAGCACGTGTGCATGACCAAGCCGATGGATATCAACACGGCAGCCTGCGACGCGGCGATTCACGAGGCGGAGTCGCGCGGACTGCTGCTGGCGGTCGACTTCGAGCAGCGCTACCGGCCGTGGAACCAGCAGGTGAAGGCCGCCATCGACGCCGGCGCCATTGGCGATTTGCTGCTCGCGGACCTGCGCATGAAGTGGTACCGCGCGCAGTCCTACTACGATTCCGGCTATCCGCAGAGCTGGCGCAGCCGGCTCGACACCGAGGGCGGCTCGCTGGCCAACCAGGCCGTGCATTTTCTCGACCTGATGCTGTGGTGGGTGGGCGAGCCGGAACGCGTCGCCGGACGCCGCGGCACCCTGAGCCACGACATCCAGACCGAAGACGGCGCCGCCGCGGTAATCCAGTTCAAGAACGGCGTCGTCGGTTCGGTGCTGACCACCACCTGCAGCTTCCCGCACCTCGGCTCCGAACTGACCCTGAGCGGACGTTGGGGCACGCTCACCTGGAACGACAGCGACGGCGTCACCGACTTCCGCCACCTGCCGGCCGAGCGGCGCAGCGGCAGCGACGCGTTTCGCAGCGAAACGGGGCCAACGGCCGAGCCGGGCGACCTGGATGCCTGTCCGCAGCCGCCCGCGGTGCCGGAAAACATCTTCGCCGACATGGTGAGCGCGCTGCAGCGCGGCACCGCACTGCAGTGCGACGGCCGCGAGGCACGCCGCGCCGTGGCGCTGTTCGAAGCGGTCTACGCCGCCTCCGACCGCGGCGCCTGGGTGGAGGTTTCCTGAACGCGATGGCTGCACCGACCACCACAATCCCGGAACGTTCGCAGATCCCGGCCGCCGACCGCTGGGATCTCGGCAAGCTGTTCCCGGCCGCGGACGGCTGGGAGCAGGGGCTCAGGCAATACGAGCAGATGATTCCGCGCATCGCCGCGTTCAAGGGCACCCTCGGCGAGTCGGCCGCCAGCCTGCGCGCCTGCCTGGAATTCCTGAATGAGCTGGAGGTGCTCGACGAGCGGGTCGGCTACTACGCCATGCTGCGCACCAGCGAGGACGCCGGCGACAGCGACAACCAGGGCCGCTTCGCGCGCTACCTGAATGTCACCAGCCGCGCCGAGGCCGAGAAGAGCTACATCACCCCGGAGATCCAGGCCATCCCCGACGCCGCCATGGAGCAGTTTCTGGCCGACGAGACCCTCGCCGAGTTCGCCATCTCGCTGCGCAAGCTGCTGCGCTTCAAGCCGCACGTCCTGCCAGCCGAGCAGGAGCGGCTGCTGGCCCTGCAGATCGAGGCCAACCAGACCGCGCGCAAGGCGTTCGCCGCGCTCACCGACGTCGACCTCGACTTCGGCACCGTCGATACTCCGGACGGGCCGCAGCCGCTCAGCCAGTCGTCCTGGTCGCAGTTCATGATCAACCCCGACCGCGACCTGCGCCGGCGCGCCTACCTGCAGTTCTACGGCCACTTCGAGCAACACAAGAACACGCTCGCGGCACTGTACGGCGGCAGCGTGCAACTCGACATCTACCGCGCCCGGGCCCGCAACTATCCGTCGGCGCGTGAGGCAGCGCTGTTCCCGGACCGGGTGGACGCCGCGGTGTACGACAACCTGATCGCCGCCGTGCACGGCAATCTGGCGCAACTGCACGCCTACTACGGCCTGCGCCGGCGCATCCTCGGCGTCGACGAGCTGCGCCATTACGACGTGTACGTGCCGCTGACCGCGGACGTGCAGGTGCACCACACCTACGACCAGGCGGTGGACGTGGTGATCGACGCCCTCGCCCCGCTTGGCGACGACTACCGCACCACCCTGCGCGCCGGCCTCCGGGGCGGCTGGGTGGACCGCTACGAGAACAAGGGCAAGCGCTCCGGCGCGTTCTCGGCCGGCTCGTTCGTGGGCGATCCCTACATCCTCATGAACTACAAGGAAGACGTGCTGCGCGACGTATTCACCCTCGCCCACGAGGCCGGCCACTCCATGCACTCCTGGAACAGCGTGCGCCACAACCCGATCCAGCACTACAGCTACAGCATCTTCGAGGCGGAGGTGGCCTCCACGTTCAACGAGCAGCTGCTGTTCCACTACCTGATGGAACGCGCCGACAGCCGGGAAATGAAGGCGTACCTGGTCGGCAAGCAGGTGGACGACATCATTGCCACCATCTACCGGCAGACCATGTTCGCCGAATTCGAGCACCTCACCCACAAGATGGCCGAGCAGGGCGAGCCGCTCACCGTCGACTCGTTGCGCGCCACCTACCGGCAGCTCCTGGAGCGTTATTTTGGCGATGCGATGGTGCTGGAGGATCTCAGCGACCTGGAGGGGCTGCGCATCCCGCATTTCTACAACGCGTTCTACGTGTACAAGTACGCCACCGGCCTGGCGGCGGCGGTCGCGCTGGCGGAGCGTGTCCTGGCCGGCGGCGCCGCGGAGTGCGAGCAGTACATGGGATTCCTGCGTTCGGGCGGCTCGCGCTACCCGCTGGAGTCGCTGCAGCTCGCCGGAGTCGACATGAGCAGCCCGGCACCGGTAGAACAGGCGCTGCGCGTGTTCGGCATCCTGGTCGACCAACTCGAGCAGGTCGGATAGGCGGCAACGCCCATTGGCCGGCCCGCGCCGGCCGCGCAGTCAGCGCCCCGCGGGCAGGCCGGCGTCGGCGAGCAGCGCCTTGATGTCCAGGGCCCGATCGAGGCAGTCGGCCAGCTCGTCGAGGGCGTCCTCCACCGCGCTCTCATAAGCCGTGGCCGCCGCGGTGCCGGCGCGGATATCGTCCAGCCACTGCGCGCGGAACGCGTCGCCGGCGAACAGCCCGTGCACGTAGCAGCCGGCGACGCGTCCGTCGGCACTGGCGGCGCCGTCGGCACCGTGCTCCAGGTGCACCATCGGGCGGGCGGTGTCCGGCCCGCTGGATACGCCGAGATGAATCTCGAAGCCGCGTACCGGCGCGCCGCTGCGCACACACGCGCCGGTCACGGGACGCACCGCCTTGTCGCCGGTCATCACCGTCTCGACGTCGAGCAGTCCCAGGCCGGCCGCCTCCCCCGGCACACCGTCGGCGCCCGCCGGATCGCGGATCACGCGGCCGAGCATCTGGTAGCCGCCGCACAGGCCAAGCACCCGGCCGCCGGCGCGGACGTGGGCGATCAGGTCGTGATGCCAGCCCTGGGCGCGCAGGAAGGCCAGGTCGCCGAGGGTCGACTTGGTACCCGGCAGGATGACCACGTCGGCATCGCGCGGCAGCGGCGCGCCGGGCGGGACAAAGCTGAACTCCACTGCCGGCTCCAGGCGCAGCGGGTCGAAGTCGTCGAAGTTGGCGATGCGCGACAGCAGCGGCACCACCACGCGCACCCGGGCGCCGTCACCCCTGGCCGGCGCCCCGGTGCCCTGCAGCACCACGGCGTCCTCCTGCGGCAGGCGCAGCGCGGCGTCACACCAGGGAATGACGCCGCGGCACGGCCAGCCGGTGCGCCGCTCGATGTCGCGTACACCCTCGTCGAACAGCGCCGGGTCGCCGCGGAACTTGTTCACCGCGAAGCTGACAATCAGCGCCGCATCCTCCGCGTCGAGCACGGCGCGCGTGCCGACCAGCGCCGCGATCACGCCGCCGCGGTCAATGTCGCCGAGCAGACACACCGGCACCCCGGCGCGGCGCGCAAATCCCATGTTGGCGACATCGCGCTTCCGCAGGTTGGTCTCCGCCGGACTGCCGGCGCCTTCGACCAGGATCAGGTCGAACCGGTTGGCCAAGCGCTCGAAGCTGGCCATGATCGGGGCCAGCAGCGATCCGCGCTCTGCCAGGTAGCGGGCGGCATCCACGGTGGTAACGGCGCGTCCCTGTACCACCAACTGCGAGGCGCGGTCGGTCTGCGGCTTGAGCAGGACCGGGTTCATGTCCACTTCCGGCTCCAGCCCGGCGGCGCGTGCCTGCAATGCCTGCGCCCGCCCGATCTCACCGCCCGCCGGGCAGGCCGCGGCATTGTTGGACATGTTCTGCGGTTTGAACGGCGCCACCGCGATGCCGGCCCGCCGCAGCAACCGGCACAGTCCGGCCACCACCGCCGACTTGCCGACGTCGGACCCGGTTCCCTGGATCATGAGCGCGGCACGCTTCATCGCCTGCCATCATTCCGCGCGGTCTCGCCCGCGCACAACCCCCACCCCACCCGCGCCTGAGCGAGCGCGGCATCACGGAGAGGGCCGGTGTGCGGCCTGCGTTCAGCTTCGCTTCGGGGTTCCGTCCGCGGCGGCGCGCTCGGTCACCAGCCGGTAGGCGATGTGGCGGGCGGCCTCACGGCTCGCTGCGATTCTCCCCTCCGCCACCTCGCCCAGTACGCCAAGCGCGTCCAGCGTCTCGGCCACCGCCCCGGACAGGTTCGCAATCACCACCTCGGTGTGCGCATTGGTGGCCACCTCGATGAGCTGGTGGATCAGCATGGCGGCGCTGTCATCGATGTAGGTGGCGTCGGAGAAATCGAAAATCACCACCTCGTGGTCCTTGATGTCCTCGCTGATCACCCCGACCAGCTTGTGGGACGAGGCGACCGTGAAGCTGCCGCGCAGCGCCACCAGCCCGACCCGTGCCGAGAACGGGTCGGATTCGCCGCCGCCCTCGCCGGGGAGGAACGCCATGTCGAGCAGGGGCACCGACACCACGCTGTCGAGCTCCATGCGCTCCAACTGGCGCGCATGCGCCATGCCCGCCGCGATCAGCCCGATCGCCACCGCCGTCACCAGGTCGACGAACACCGTCAGGCCGAGCGTCAGCAGCATCACGAACAGGTGCTCGCGGCGCATCCGGTGGACGCGGGCGAGCATCCGCCAGTCGACAATGTCCCAGCCCACCTTCATCAGGATGCCCGCCAGCACGGCATGCGGAATCGGCTCCACGTAGCGTCCCAGGCCCAGCAGCAGGGCCAGCACCACCACCGCGCGCAGCGCCCCCGAAATCTGGGTGGTTCCGCCGGCACGGATGTTGATCACCGTGCCCATGGTGGCGCCGGCGCCCGGTACGCCGCCGAACAGCCCGGCAACCATGTTGCCGATGCCCTGGCCAATCAGCTCGCGGTCGGCGTTGTGGCGGGTGCCGGTCATCGAGTCCGCTACCAGGGAAGTGAGCAGGCTGTCCACGGAGCCGAGCAGCGCCAGTATCAGTGCCGGCTGAATGGCGCTTACCAGGAAGCCGATCGAGGGCAGCCCAAGATGCAACTGCGGCAGCCCGGTCGGCACCGGCCCTATCACCGGCACGTCGCGCAACGCCAGCACGCCGAGCAGCGTGCCGACGATCAGGGCCACCAGCGGCCCCGGCATGAACCTCGTCCAGCGGCGCGGCCACAGCACCCCCACCAGCAGCGTGGCCAGCGCGATGGCGAAGGCGTTGATGTTGGCGTTGGCCAGCGCGTCCGGCAGCGCGCGAAGGGTGCCGATCGGTCCGCCCAGCGCCGTGGATGCGCCCAGGAAAGGCAGCGTCTGGATCAGCATCACGATCACCCCGATACCGGACATGAAACCGGACACCACCACGTGCGGCGTGTAGGCCACGAAGCGGCCGAAGCGCAGCACGCCGAGCAGCACCTGCAGCAGCCCGCCCATCATCACCACGGTCAGCGCCTCGGTCAGGTTGGACGAGTGGCTGGTGATGATTACCGCCATCGCCACCGCCATCGGCGCCGTGGGTCCGGAGATCTGCGAGCGCGTGCCGCCGAATATCGCGGCAAAGAATCCCACCGCGATGGCGCCGTACAGGCCGGCGGCCGCGCCGAGCCCGGACGCCACCCCGAATGCCAGCGACACCGGCAGCGCCACCACGGCCGACGTGAGACCGCCGAACAGGTCCCCGCGCAGCGTATCGAGGTCGTACTTCATCGGTTATCGGTCCTTAGCTATATACCTTGTCCAGCTATCAGGTAAACAGCCTACCGCCGCGGCGCCGATCTCACAAGAGCACGATTGCTGCACCAGCGACACGCTACCGCAACGAGTAACTACTCGTTCAAGCCGGCGTCGAGGCCGGGCGCATCGCCAGGCATGCACCGGCATCTACGTTTCTTGCGCCCGCTACATCCCCCACACCGTAATCGCGCGGCCATTCTCGGCGGTTTCTTCGCGGCGGAAGATCTTGTCCTGCCACGGCTTCCCTTCGGTGCGGTCGAACACCACCAAGTGCCCGGACTGCGCCGCGCAGCGGTCCATGTAGCCGGCCGTCTGCGCCAACCCGTCGCGCACCGTCCGCTCCAGGCTCCTGTGCAGCACCTTGCACTCGACCACGAACCGGCATGTAGCGTGCGGTGCCGAAGGGCCCGCTTGCGGCCAGAGAATCAGCAGGTCGGTGCGCCCTCGTCCGAGCCCGTACTCTCGCTCAATGCGCCCGCCACCGTTGACGATGCGCTGCAGAAACGCCTGCAGCAGGAGTTGCGGGCCGGCTTCGGCGTAGTCGAAGCGCGCCACCAAGTGTTCGGAGTGCTCGCGAAAGAACGACTGGAAGGCGCCGAGCAGCTTGTCGAGGTCGAGGCCGCCGTCCGGGGCCACGTACCAGGCGGCCTCGTAGAGCAGCTTTTCCTGAACCGCATGGGTGAGCTCTCGCGGCACCACCTCCGCGTAGATCGGATTGGCGATGCGCGGTGGCGTATCCTGGGCGATCAGCCCGAGGTCGCGCGCATACTCCAGGTCGGGAGTCGAGGACTCGTCCTCACTGGCGCCACTGAGCAACGGCTCGACCACGCGCCGAACGCGGTTTTCCCGGAGCTTGTCGGCAAGCTGGTCGAGGTGAGTCACGCGGCTCAGGATGAGGTGCTCCTGCGCGGCGAGGAGGGCTTCCGCGGTAATGGCGCGGGAGCGGTCGCGGTCCGACTCGCTGCCGAAGCACGCTCGGCGGCAGAGCGCGTTCACCAGCCATGGCTGACCGCGGGTCTGCCGCCACACCGTTGCGAGCGCCTCCGGCGTGAACGGCTGCCCGGTCTCTTCGGTGTGCTGGGCAAGCAGAGCGTGCACCTCGGCCTCGGTGAAGTCGCCGACACGCAACGATTCGGCCTTGACGTTGAACGCACTGCCGCCGAGCACCATTGCATTCTCGGAACTGGAGCGGATGCGATAGTCCCGCACGTCGCGCACGCCGCAGAGCACGACGCTCTGCGGAAAGCCGGAGGGTCTGAGGTCGTAACCGGCGCGCAGTTGGCGCAGTACGGCGATCAGCGTGTCGCCGATCAGGGCGTCGACCTCGTCAATCAGCAGCACCACCGGTTGCGCCGCCGCCTCGCACCAGCGCGTCAGTGCCTCGGCAAGGGCGCCGCTGCCGAACTTCGCCAGGATGTCGGGAAAGGTGTCGTACAGATAGTCGTCGCCCACCGAGCGTGCCCGCGAAGCAAGCGCACCCAGAATGACGCGCATGGCCGGCTCCACGTTCTCACGCATGGCCTGGGCTGCCTCAACATTCACGTACACGCACCTGAAGTCACCCGCCGCACCGCTGTGGAGCAGGTCGCGCAGCGCCAGCAGGGCGGAGGTCTTCCCGGTCTGGCGGGGCGCATGCATCACGAAGTAGCGCTTGTCCCGGATCAGCTCCAGGATCTCGGCGAGATCGACTCGTTGCAGAGGCGGGACGTGGTAGTGGTCCTTGGCGATGATGGGGCCTTCGGTGTTGAACTTGCGCACCGCGGTCAGTATGCCGTTTCAGCGGTCGCGTGTCGCCGATCCGGGCCACGGACTGCAGCGGCTGCAACGGACCGCTGCGATGACTTTCGCCGCCGAGCCGGTTACCCTGACTCTGGAGGCAAGGAGTTGAGCACCCCGTATCCGCAGATACCCTACGGCTGGGCCGACTTCGAGGCGATGCGCCGCGAGCGCACCCTGTACGTGGACAAGACGCGCTTCCTGCACGAGTTGGAGCGGGAGCCGGCTGATGTACGGCTACCTGCGCGACGGCTACCGCGACGTGGGCGGCACCTGCAACGCTACACCGGTATGCGGCACGGCTACGTAATCGAACTGAAGTACCTGAAGCGCGGCGAGCCGGCGACCGAAGCGCGCGTGGCAGCCGCCGCGCGCGAGGCGGTCGAGCAACTGCAGCGCTATGTGGCAGACCAGCGGCTGGCCCGCCAGTACCCGTCCATCCGCTTCACCGGCCTCGCCCTGGTATTCCACGGCTGGCAGCTAGTCCACGCTGCGGCCCACCGAGCGGACCGGGCCACCGACCATGAGTTCAGGGGGAGCCGGTGAGTATCGATAGCGATGTCAACCTGGATGCAGCGCAAGAACGCTGCGACGATGTGCGCCATTTGTTGCCGTCGATCGAGGACGAATTGCTTGCGTGGGGCAGGAGGCGGCACAAGCCGCACGCCTACCACCGGGACCTGCGACGCCTCCGCGCCGTGGCAAACGAGCTTCCCGACTGGTGGCATGACGCTGCTACGCCGCAAGTGCAGGCCGCGGCCATCATGCGCCAGCCGCTGCTCATGCGGAAGTTCCGAACGCACGCGGCCGACCTGCTCGCCCCTGCGGAGCGTAACCTGCTGCGTCACTTCGGACGCCACCCGTGGTTCTGGTCGTTGCTCTCGGTAACCAAACCGCTGCGCGGCGACTTCTGTCGAATGAATGATCATCTGTCATCAGGGAACGAATTGCTGATGTACTCGCCGGCGATCACCGGCCTGTACCGGGAGGGCTCACGGCTGTTCTTCACCCTGTCGTTCTGGAACGGCATGTGCTGTCAGACGTTCGGTCCGCTGCATTACTTTCGCGGCTACGAGCCGTTCGACTTCGCTTATCTTGCCAGGGCGCTGCTTCCCGAGGTGCTCAGGACCCAGGGCCTGGAAGCGGTAGTCGCGGCGAAGCCGGCTCACTTCCTGCTGCTCAATCGCTGGGCGGAGACACCGCCGTTGGCTCACTCCGGCGGGACGCTTCACGTATGTGCGCACGAGGCCAGGCTCGACACCTTCGCCATCAGCAAAAACCATCCTGGCTTGGAAATCCGGGGCGAAAACCGAGAGAAGGGAATCCTCAAAGCAAGCCTGAAGGGGAGCAACCCGCCGATGGAGTGTGCGGACGTCTACCACGACCGGCCGCGACGACGGCTGGTGGTGGTCACCAGCGCGCTGGAAGATTACCTGGAGATCGCACGGTTGCTGCGCGACCAGGTCGATCTGCCCGACGAGCCGGACTGGTACGCCAGCATGAACATGGTGGTGGCCGCAACGACCATTGCCGGCAAGGAACATCCGGCGCTCGCCTACGAACGACAACTGGAACCAGCACCGGATCGGGACGCTGACGCGGCGCTGAAACCCGTCAACGCCTTCATCAAGGAACTGGTCCGCTGCCGCAATGTTGGGGAGGAGTATTCCCTCGACGAACTCGCCACGCGTTTCGGCATGACCATGGAGACGGCACGCGAAGTGGAGGCCTCGGTCACTAGGCTGGGCGAACGCGACCGGATCGACATCGAAGGCGGCATCGCCGGCTACCGCCCGCCGCCTCCGGCCCGGCGCGGCCAGCTGCAAGCGCTGCCGTCGCGCAGCGAGGTATTCGTCCTGCAGTATGGTCCGCGGGCGCACCAAGCGTATGCCGAGCGCCGCGAACGGATTCGGAGCCTGGTGGCGGAACAACGCGCCGCGGGCGCCGAAGTCTCCGCCGCGTTCGACGGCGACGGCGATGATCCGCCCTTGACGCGGCTGCCCCGGCTCCTGGAAGACCTGTTCTTTGCCAGTTGGCGAGCGCATGACCCGACGGTGCTGACCTACACCCTCTACCTACTGTGCCAGGCGGGCGACACGGCGCGGCCCGTGCGCGACTACGCGAGCGAATTGCTGCGCACGTTCCACCAAGTGCTGCTCCCCAACTCGGAACCCGCGCACCTGCAGGGGTTCATCGACAAGTACGCCCTGTTCTGCTGGGAGATCCTGGAGCCGCTCGGTCTGGTCGAGATTGAGCATGCCGTCGACCGCGGCCGCGCCGCCGAAGCCACCTACCGTATGTCCGCCGGCCCTCTGCTCAACGAATTTGTCCACCTAAGTCCCGACCCAAATTAAGCGATAGCGATCCGGAGTGTAGAAAGAAATCCTCCTAAGTGCTTTACTGGGAAGTAAGTCAGACAACCCTGTT
>MKWU01001673.1_pt1 | contig 37055 bp, 28 predicted proteins | sample 809101 | NCBI WGS metagenome assembly MKWU01 (sample SAMN05860141, study PRJNA318959) | sponge metagenome | host: Aplysina aerophoba | place: Slovenia: Piran, Adriatic Sea, Gulf of Piran | collected 2013-05-07
GCGGTCCCGGATCGACTGCCAGCTCAGATGCAGTCCCCGCGCCTTCAGCCGCGTCCGCAGCAGATGCACCGCGTGGTAGGCCAGCACGGCCACGAACAGATGCGTGGACACACGCCGGTCGAGCTGGTGCCAGATCGGGCGCAGCCCCAGTTCCGACTTCAGCGAACGGAAGGTGGCCTCCACCTCGGTCAGCTCCCAGTACGTGCGCAGGACGCGTTCCGCGTCCCATTCCACGTGGCTGGTGCGCAGCAGGTAAGCCCCGGCCGCCTCGTCGGCCGCCCCGTGCTGCTGCTTGCGGCTGCAACGGACGGCCGCAGCCTTGCCCTGCTCCCCCGCGACCACCTCCACGCTGTACTGCGCCGACACCTTCTTGTGCTGCTCGACCAGCCGTCCGACCTTGCGCTGCACTTTTTCCAACTGCTTCATGCAGCGTGGTTTCGACAGCCCCTCGTGCAGGGCCTGCAGAGCCCCCTCGAAGCGCTCCCGGTGCCGCTTGAGAATCGACTCAGCGGTCAGCAGACGGCCCTCGCTCAGCGCGTACACCCGCAATTCCGGCTCCCGCTTGGACTCTGTTTCTGCGGCACCCGGCTCTGCCTTCAGCGGCCAGGCCCGCACGCAGTAGCCGCTGCTGGTCTGCACCTCCGCTGTCGGCTCGCCCTCAGGGCGCTCCGGCTTGGCTTCCCGGCTGACGCAGATCCAGTCCCACCCCTGCTGGCGCAGCCAGCGCACATTCTCCTCGCTGGCAATGCCGGCGTCCATCACCACGGTCGGCCGCTGCGCCCCGGCTTCCCGGCCCGCGTCGAGCCGCTCCAGGATGGGCTGCAGCGTGCCCGGCTCGGACACGTTGCCGGCCAGGATCTCGCAGCGGCGGGGAAAGCCGGACCCGTCCAGGGCCAGCGCCAGGGAAACCAGCGGGCAGTCGTTGCTTGGAGCGACCGAACCGGCGCAGGGTGGCGTTCTCGCGGCCAGTGTAGTGAGTGTTCGACAGGTCGTAGAAGACGATGGTCCCGGGCCGGTCCAGCAATTCCCGTTCGCGCGCGAAACAGGCCGCTCTGGAGCGCTTCGCGATGTTTCCAGAGCAGGTCGCCGATGCGGTACAGCTTGTTGAGTGAGACGCCCGTGGAGTGATCGAGGCCGAGCAGTTCGAGGGTGCTGCTGTTGTCGCGGAGCCGGCGGTGCGCTTCGCGCTCGGAGGAGGGATGCAGCATGCGGGCGACGACGAGGGCGGTCGCAATGGAGGCATCGCGTGCGGAGGCACCGGCCTGGCGGAGCAGAGCGGGGAAGCGGAGTTGGTCGAGAGTATCGAGGCGGATGGAGACAGGGCCGTTGTCGGAGTGGCCCTCGGGGGCGAAGCCGCGGGCGCGGAGACGGCGGACGAGGTCCTCGGCGGCAGCGAGGACCTCGTGGGGGACAGCGAAGAGCGGGGCTTGGCCGCGAAGGATATCGCCAGCGAGGTGGGTGACGTCGGACCAGAGGGAGCGCGGGACGGCATAGTTGGTGCCGAGGTTGAGGAGGGTTTTCTGTTGGACCGAGGTGGCAGAGGCGGGCGGGAGAAGTGAAGGAAAAACTGCAATCTTACTAGTTACTTGGCCCTACATCGAGCTAAGCAACTCATAATACAATAACAAACAAACCACATAGCGAATACACAACATCCGATCGACGAATAGTGGCGTGTTTCCGGCTACGGTCGACTCAGCGAAAAGCCCCAAGGCCGATCGTTTCCCGAGATTCTGGCGAACCAGGGATAGGGAGACTTTGTCGATAGGATTCAAGAATTCGGTTTCTTTCCTCCCTGCTATCCAAGCTACGGGGCTCCTGATTGTTACCCCGGTGGGACTGTTTCCCACTGAACATGCCAGCCTTCGCTGGACATACGTCCGTACCTGCACGTCGCCACGATCCATCGCAGGCGGAATATCGCCTGTCATGAGCCGCCGAGAAACTCGTCGATACCGCCCTTACCGAGCACATGCCGGTCGTCGTAGCACTTGCCCTGGATGGCGACCCATTCGCCGGAGGTTCGCCGCGCCACGAGATCGATCCCGATGTCGCGTTTGTCGAGCCCGGTCAACGCTCAGCGCTCGGGCCAATCGGGGCAGCCCAGATCCCGTCGATCTTGAATTCCGGTTCCTGAAGTGCGACCCGCATGAACAACTGTTCGAACCAGCGTCCCTTCTCGGCCCCGTCGCGGCTCTCCTCGCGGATGTGCTCGAGGATGGCACGCGCGCTCGGCCTTCCGGCGAGGTCGAGGCTCCCCTGCGCAACCGTCATGGCTGGAACGCCACGCTGGACTCGTGCCGTGATGCGTTCGGGCCGCGCTGGAGCGGAAGAATGCGGATGCGCACCGTCACGCCACCGAGCCCAGTCCGTTATTCGCGACCAGCGTCAGCAGCTTCAGCGATGGGCTCCGCGGACGTTCCTCGCCGCGCTCCCACTGGCTCACGAGCCCGGTCGTCACGTTGACGCGCGAATACCGCCTGGCTCGCGTTCTCGCGCACCCGAAGCGCGGATGTCCTCTGGTGCCATCTCCTCAACCGGCGTCAGGCACATCTCGTCGAATGCCCGCATGGTCCGTTTCGACCTCAGACCGGCCTCGGCGAGTCCGAGCGCCGCCTCGTGCGCGGCCGCCAGCGCTTCACTCTTGTAGTGCTTAGTCATCGCATTTCACCTCGATCATCGCCTCACCCGCCTGCGCCGCCGCGAAGCCCGCCCGGTCAGGCGCCAGATACTCGTCCGCCAGCCAGCGGAAGGTCTGCAGCTCGTCGCGGCGCAGATTTTCCCGGCTGCTCTTGGCGAACCCATAGACGAAGAACGCCCGTTCGCCCCGGCGAAACAGCACGATCGTGCGGAACCCGCCCGGCCACCACCCTTGCGGGCGATGCTCTGCTTGATCACGCCGCCGCCCAAATCGGCATCGACCAGACCGCTCCGGGCGCGACCCACGGCCTCGCACAATGCGGCATCGTCCATACCCACGCGGTCGGCGTACCCGGCAAACGCCTTGGTCTTGAATGTCTGCAATCCAAATCCCGCCGCTCACTCGCCGTATTCCATAACACCCAGTGCGAGCTTTGTCATTCCAGCCTAGCTGCTTCCGGAGTCCTTGTAGACTGTCACCGCTGATCTGACGAGAGCGCCGTCCGCGATCGTGCGCCAGCTCTATGTATCCATATAGCCGTCGGTGCAATCGCGGTTCGGCCGCGCCCCCGAAACGGCCGCGCCGGGGTGGAACGTAGCCGTGTTTCGCGCACTAGGTGCAGCGGTAACCGAATTCTTAACTCGCTTATAAGTATAATCAGTGCAACAATTTATAGCAATATCATGGAGCGGCGGGTGAGAACGTGAGCGCCGGGACCACGCGTGGCGTGCACGGTACCGCCGGTCGAAGTCTCGACAATGCAACTGATCGCAGTTTGACAAACTCTATTGATCGCCCGCACCTTCGAGCGGGACGCCAACGGTACGTGGGACTAAACACACATGGCCGCATCCAGCCACCCCGTCAGCATGAAACAGAGCGACCAAGCGAACGCACTCGCTGGCATTCTGTGCGATCATGCATTCTTCAGTTCGAGAGGCGGGTGCGTTCGCCTGCTTTGGAATCAGCGTACGGTTCGGGCCATAGAACTGGGCTGCCCGGAGTGGCGTGACGATGCAATGTGTGACGAGCGCACTTCGCCCAGCGGCCGCTCATCGCAAGTGAGCGTGGGTGGGGGAGGTGTGTCCGGCACCTCGGCCTGTTTCACAGTAACATGTAGGGTGTGTGATGCACGCAAATCGCTTCGAGGCTGGCGGCAATGATTCCTGCGAAGAATGACGCAGCCACGGAATTCAGAACCACCGAATTCCCACCGCCGATTATTGCCGTGGCGATTCTCGGGAGCCGCCTCTCGGGGCGACAAGCATGATCTACAAGCACGGCGACTTGCTGGGACGGGCGCCGTCGTAGAGAAGGCGAGCCGGGAGAAACAGGCCGATGAATGAACGGGCAATAGAAGAGTCTCTGGAACTCGAGCTGACGGATTTCGGTCCGATCGCCCGGGCCAAGGTCGATCTGCGTCCGCTGACGGTGTTCGTGGGACCGAGCAACACGGGGAAATCCTATTTGGCGATCCTAATTTACGCGCTACATCGATTCTTCAGCCGTGATCCACGTTTCCCTGAGTGGCGATTTCGCGGCCGATTTCCGCTTTTCGTAGATCCTGGTCGGAGAGAGCTCTCCGATGAAACCGTAAGTGTCCTATTGGACATGGCACGTTCGCTTGCGGGCAAACCGAGACTGCCAAGCAAACGCAAGATCGTTCTTCCGCCTCAAGTCGCCGAGGCCCTTCGATCCAGTCTCGACAAGAATGCGGATGCGCTTGCCAGTGAAATCGGGCGGTGCTTCGGCATCGGCACAACCCGTGCCCTAGTCCGTAAGGGACGAACGGAAGCCGCACGTGTCATCCTGCGGCGGCGAATGTCTAATGATTCGGAGTCCGTGGAACATGCGCTTACGCTCGCGCGCCAGACCAAATTAAGAACGAATATCCCTGCGGATGTGCCAATCCCGCTCAACTACCTGGCCGGCGAGGGAATGAACCGATTTCTGCGCCGGTATTCCACCATGCTGGACGAAGAAGATAAGTGGGATGCCAATCGGCGGAGGTTTGCAGCTCGGGATTTGTTGGCGATTGTCGGCGACATGGTGCTGCCATCAACCTTTGGCCCATTGCATTTGCCAGCGTATTATCTGCCTGCCGACCGTACCGGTGTTATGCACGCTCACAGCGTGGTGGTCAGCGCATTGATCGCAAGTGCGCCTACGGAGGGTCTTCGCCCTGCTGCCCGCACGCCAATGCTCTCAGGGGTGCTGGCGGACTTCCTTGAACAGCTGATCGAGATCAACCGCCCCGACCGTCTACGGCAGAAACGCAAATCGGATCTCGGGAGGGAGATCGAGAAGGGCATTCTCGGTGGATCGGTACGTGTCGACAGATCGACGTCAATCAACTATCCGCGCTTCGCCTACCGCCCAGAGGGATGGAAAGACGATCTAGCGCTGGCAAACGCCTCGTCCATGGTTTCCGAGCTTGCGCCCGTGGTGCTGTATCTCCGTCACATGGTCGAGCCCGGCAATGTTTTGATCGTAGAGGAGCCAGAATCGCATCTCCATCCAGCCATGCAGGTCGAGTTCACCCGCCAGCTTGCGGCGCTCGTTAATGCGGGCATCAGGGTAATCGTCACTACACACAGCGAATGGCTGCTCGAAGAACTGGCCAACGTCGTGCGACGTTCAGCATTCTCCCGGGCTGAACGTGGCAACGTAAGGGTCGGCAATTTTGCGCTGCGCCCCGACCAGGTGGGCGCATGGCTGTTCGAGCCTAGGCAGCGGCCCAAAGGGTCGCTCGTCAAGGAAATCCATCTCGACGACTCCGGTATGTTTCCCACGGGGTACGATGCTGTCGCGGCGGCGCTGCACAATGACTGGGCTGAACTCTCGAGTCAGATCGGGGCCAGTTCGTGACCGGCTTCGTGAAGAAGGTTCGCGGCGCGCTCGACCCAAGGACCCTCGCCCCAGGTAGGTTGAGCAAGAACGGATGCGGGGTGAAGATGACCAACCTACCGGCACTGCGCTTGATCATCGATTTTGACAAGCCGGGCTCGCCACTGGGGCCGAATGCGCCGCGTTGTGACTATCTCGTGATCACCGAAGATCAGCAGAAAATCGGATTGGTCGCACCGCTCGAACTGAAGCGGGGACAGTTGCATGCCGATCAGGTCGCCAAACAGTTGCAGGCGGGCGCCAACGCCGCAGAGAAACTCATCGCTCAAGACGAAGCGGTCAGGTTCCGGCCCATTGCAGCGTCAGGCAGGGTGTCAAAGCACGAGCGAACGAGGCTGAAGAGCAGAGCAAACATGGTCAGGTTTCACGGGTCTTCGGAGCCCATCCGATTGATTCAGTGCGGCGATCCTCTGCTTCAGGCACTTGGTGCATGACTCCTGGGTCCGGCTCGACCTCTGCTCCAACCCCCGCCCCTGGGCCAAATTAATTGACAAAGCAAGTGATCGCGCTGTGACAACGCAACTGATGACCTACCGCTTCCATTCGACTCTTCTATTCGGTAGTCTACTGAAGACTCGCCGTGCTGGCGTGGGTTATTGTGAGGTTCTGATTGTGTAGCACGCCCCCGCTGCCCGAGTGGGTCCGCCATTGCGAAGACCATCGTTTAGCGCTCTTGTGCTGACGACGTGGAATAGGACGTTGGCCGCGTCAGGGCCATCTGCAAGAAGACCTATCGATCAGAAGGGGATATCGCCTTCAGCCCCAACGTAGCTGCCAGACGTGTGAACCCAGCTTTCTCAATGTCACTTCCGATCACATGGGCAGAGGCTGTGCTTTCGATTGCCTCAGGTCGTTCGGCCAGCGCAAGCCTTGATCCGCGGGACGCCAGGCGAAAAGATAAGCAACCCAAGAGGGGCCTGAGCCTTCCACTCACAAATAGGACATAGGATCCCTCACACGATTTCGGCACTCACATCTGTAATTCCCTTTCGATTCGTCGTCGCCGACGTAGGTGAAAGCCTGGATCCAGGACGAATGCTCGACTCCACGCAGTTCGGTGTACTTGATGTTCCCTCCTGCCTCTCGTAGGGCAGCAAACGCACTGGGCGAAAACTCGACCGAGACAAGTGGATCGGCGTCGCCGTGGAACACCCAGATTGGCAGATGTGCCAATCCAGGCGCATACGCGGGATTGAATCGGCCACAGACGGGAATCGCCGCTGCAAACATGTCCGGTCGGGCGGAAACGATGTTCCAGATGCCGGCACCGCCGCCGGAAGAGCCCAGCGCGTAGATGCGATCAGCGTCGATGGGAAACTCCTGTTGGAGCGACTCGATGATCAATTGTCGAGCGTCGGTTCGTCGGAGGGGACCCTGCTCGGGGAACCCCGCTGCGGCGCTCTACCGAACCTCGTGATAGTCGGAACTAGCGGTCAGACCGCCACTGCGGACGTTCACGAACCACGCGGTCGCGATATCAGGCAAGTCGGCGGTCACTAGCCAGATTTCGCCGTCGCGGGAAAGCTGCGCGGCCGATTCGTTCCACTCTCGGGAGCCGGTGAAGCCCGAGTCGCTTGTCCAGACGAGCGAGGCAGCATTGAGCGGCTTGGCAGGCGTGAACCGGACGCGCACGGTGCCGTCGGTGAGGTCGGACTCCGTCTTGGCGAGCCAAGGCTCGCCCGAGCTGACGACGCTGTCAGCGAAAGCGTAACTGTCAGGCAGATTCCAGCCCGCCCTGTGGCCGTGTCGCATGTTCGGAATCAGAGAAACCATGCGCGGGCCCGGTGCGGAGCGGTAGCAAGCAGCTTGGCAATCGAGTGGGAACGCTGCGTCGCCGGGCCATGAAAGCCACAACACGGGGGTTCGCACGCGATCCATGCGCACCATCGGATCCCAGACCTCGCGGTAGAGTCGATTGCTGCCGAGAGCCTCGCCCCAATGGTTGGCAGAGTCGAATAAGTGGCCGCATCCATAGGTGGCAATCGTAAACGCGAAGCGCGAGTTGAAGTGACATCGTTTTCGTGGACAGGTGAGATAGCGTGATAGGCAGTTGATTGCTCGCAGAGAGAGCAGGGGGTAAGGAGGCCCCAGAGAATGAGCAAACAATCCTATGTGAAGGCCTACCCGAAGGAGTTTCGGAACAAGGTGGTACAGCTGGTGCAGGTCGGTAGTCGCAGCATCCGGGAGGTGGCCGAGGAATTCGGGGTCTCGACGGATTCGGTGCGGCGCTGGGTGCAGCAGGCCGAGCGCGACCAAGGCACCCGCAAGGACGGAGTCAGCTGAAGTGTATACGCCAGTGGGATTGAGTGCAGGCTGTCCGGGGCTCAACAGCAGCGGGGTCGGCAGAAGGGAGGCAACCGCCGCGACGGGCCTGGATCGGCGAAGGCAGGTCTATCCGCGGGAATGCGGGTTCCGGAAAATGTGGCGTACCCTGAACACCTGAGTTTCGAGAGGCCGGCTAGTACCCCTCGTGGCGGGGGGCCATACGAAGGGCCCCGGCAAGAGGGAAGTGCCGAGGTGCATGACGCAACCAAGTGATTCGATATCGAGATCCTGCCGAAGGCGGGTGTGCCGAAGAGTCGCGGAAATCGCAGGAGTGTCCCTGAGGGAACCTTCGGTGAAGGAAGCAATGACGCGATGGGGTCGGACATGCTCTGCTTGCGTTGGTCGCGGCTACGGTCTGCGGCACGGCATCAAGAAGTCCAGCGCGGTCTAACCTGCGGAGCACGGCATTTGCTCAACTCTCAAGGTGGTGTTTCTGGCAGTAACGAAATCTTCGGGCCCTACTTCAGTCGGTAATTTTCAATGACCTATTGGAAATCAGTGGTTGCTGACGTGAGATGAGGACGTGGGCAGCACGGAGGCCATTGCTGAGACAGCTGACTTCATCGCTGCCTCATGGCCTTCGATCCGATTTCACCGGCGGCGCGACGCGAACGGTCACTATGTCGGTGTCGTGGTATTGCTCGTGGCGGACGGACGATGCGAGATGGTGCAGGAGGCGCAACGAGAGCTCCCGTTCGACCCAAACCTCCCCCGTCTCCTCCGCGAGTAGCGCAAGCCGGTCCTGAAGGTTGCCCTCACCGCTCGCGGCAAGGAACTCGAGAACCGCGCCACCATCGTCCCTGTGCGCCGTCAGCAACAGGCGCCGGTCACCGGAAGCCGCGACGCCCTCCTGCACCCCGCTCAGTGTGAGCACCGTTTCCTCGGCGGCTGCCTCAAGGCGGTGCACCATGCTCTCGCCCCAGTCGCCTCGGGATGCGAACGCGGCGATAAACTCCCTGATCTTCGGGAGTGCCGAGACATCGAGCACCGTCTCAATCCGGCTCCGGCGCGGATTCGCTATCTCCATCAGCACCGTCATGGCGATCGCCACGAGGCCGCCCGCCGTGACCCCGCTCTTCAGGAGGCCACCCGCAAAGTCATTGGCGAATTCTGGAAAGATCGCGCCATACTGGAATCCCACGCCGAGCGAGAACGCCACACCCACGATTAGGCCGTGGCGATGGTCAATGCCGTCGTGAAGGACCATCTTCATGCCGAGCAGCAGGATTGTTGCCATCAGGACGACGAGGTAAGCAGCGACAACCGGACCGGGGATCGCCAGCACAACGGCGAGAGCCTTAGGCAGCAACGCCAAGGCCATGAAGACCACCCCGACGCCAATTCCTACGGGCCGCGCAGCTGCCCCCGTGAGGCCTGTAACCGCCACACTGGTCGTTAGCAACGTGGTTGGGACTGTCGCGGCGAGGCCGCACAGGACGTTGCCGACACCCGCGGTTGCCACCGTGCGCTGCACCGCCCGGTAGTCCACCGCCCGCATGCGGCGCCAAGACACCCTCTGCGTACCGACCGCATTGCTGATCGTCTGGACACTGTTAATGAGGGACACCAGCACGAAGGCCGGAAGTAGAGCCCAGAAGAGTGGCCCAAAATCGAGATCAAGGCCCGGCCACGCAGCCTCTGGAATGCCGATCCAGGAGGCGCCAGCTATGCTGTCCACGTCATAAAGGCCGAAAATCGCCGCCACCATCGAGCCGGCGACCACACCGACAACCGGGGACCAGAGGCGCATTGTCGCGGATCCCTTCAGTGTGATAACGACGATGACGGCCAATGTCGAGATGGCGACTAGCGGAGCGGCAATTGGCGGCGTGCTGGACGGCACATCCTCCAGCAAGCCAAAGGCTGACGGCATCAATGTGACCGGAATCAGCATGATGACCGTCCCTGACACGGTCGGGGTAAGAACACGCCGGAACAGTGCGAGTCTTGCCGACAATATCAACGGGACCACCGCCGTTACCAGTGTCAGGGTGGCGAGCAAGGCGGGTCCGCCTTCGGCCACCGCCGTAATGGCGACTCCGACGACGGCAAGCGAGGTGCCCATCACCGCGACATATCCCGAGCCGATGCGCCCGAGGCGGACCGCTTGCAGGACCGTGGTTAGGCCACAGACCGAGACCGTCGCGAATAGAGCCCATGAGAGATAGGCCTCAGTTCCCCCAGCAGCCCGCACCACGAACATGGGAACCACCACAATCCTCGCGATGATCAGGACCGAGGACTGAAGGGCTAGGCCCAGCGTGACTGCCGGAGCCGGCCGTTCGTCGGGCTGGTAGCGAACACTCCCGTACTGACCGGAACGGTCCGCGTTCACGGTGCGAATTCCATCCTGCCGCTCCCTGACGATGAAATTTAGAGCACGGTCGGCACTTGCAAGGGTGCGCTTCGAGAGTCGCGGTCAGCGTGTCCCGCCCTCGTCTTCATCGGGAGCAATCGTATCAACTCAGCAAGAGATGTCCCGCAATTGCACCACAGGGGAGGTCATTTCGAAGACGGGTCACCCCCAATCCGAACGTCCCTCAGCCCGCGGGTCGGACAATTCACGCCGCTTGCATCCTGCGTTCGCGGCACGGCGTCACCCTGCCGCCCCCCCAGACTGCGTCAGTGGCCCGAGTCGGGAGCCGCGTCTATCGGGGCCGCTTTCCGCAGCTTGAGGCAGCCGGACCCACCTCAGTCCAGGGTATGGAACTCGTATCGGATCGACCAGCGATCGGCTTGGCCGGGCGCGATCTTCAAGTCGACGAACGGCTCCGGGCACAGGGTAGTGCGCGGCGACCAGAACTGCAGCCTGGCTAAAGGCCGGTCCGTGGAGACGCGCACTCCCGCCTTCACCGCGTGGTTTTCGATCGTGAAGACGTGGTCATGGGACGTGGCACCGTAGCCGCCCAGCAGCGTAAAGATGCTCTCGCCCGGCGGAATCTGTTTCTCATACCGCAGCCGTCTTCCACTGACACTGGCGTAGCCCTGCATCTCGCGGTCTGACGTCAACTCGAACGGGAACTCCACGGTGAAGTCCGGGCCGGTTGGCTGGTTGTCGATCACGAAGAAGTTGTGGTTGTACACGTTCGTCTCGATCATCTTGCGGCCGGTGTTCTCAAGAATGTGATCGATGACAAGCTCGGGCTGTCCCGGCGTCAGAGTCAAGCGCTTTGTCAGGCGGTACCCGTACCCCAGAGTCGGCGCGGCTACGTCGTGGGTGAACTGGATCCAGTTCACCCCTCGCCGGACCGTCCACTCGCCGGGGTCGACGACCTTGTAGCTATGTCTCCAGCGGTAGTCCTCTTCCTCGGGCTTTTCGACGACACCCACGCCGATGCGCAGGAAGTGCTCGCCACCGTCGTCATAGCCAAGCCCTTTGTTATTGGTCCGGTACTCCTCTACGGGGCCCGTGATGCGGTCGTGGAGATAAGGATCGTCGGATTCCTGCCACTCTCCGAAGTACTGATGCCCGGCATACTCCAGGCTATGGATCGCGCCCGACCAATCGAAACGCGTCCCTCGGTAGTATCCGTTCTCGGGATCCGGCAGGTACACGTGGGCCTCGATTAGTTCATTCGCGAACTCTTCGGATGGATGATCGGCGGCCCAACCGCCATGAGCAAGCGTGAGGGCGGCGACTGCGAGTGTGGGGAGGCGCATGAGCCAAATCTTAGGGGGATTATATACGTAAAGTGCCCGGTCAAGCCGCTTCGAATGATCCCCTTTCCATTCCCTAGTATCCAGAGCAGCGGCCCTGGGGGGCACGTTCGCCCTGCGACGGACCGGCACCGGCGTGGCGGTTGACGGACTCATGGCGCGGAAGACTGCCTGGGGTGGGTGGCAGAGCGCACCAATTCCCGCAGTGGTCGGCCACCGCTGCACTGGCTGGCCGGATCGCTGGCTTGAAGGAACCTTCGATGGCCTCCCGACAACTCCGGGTTTCACTGCCTCACCGCTCCAGCAGATCCTGCAGTACGACGCCGTCCGGGATGTCTGCCTCCTGCAATAGCTTGGGTGTCTTGAAGAACGGATTGCCCGGTGACCAAAGCTCAATACTCTCGGAGTTCTGTTCGTAGTATTCCGGATCCGTTGTCACGCGAATTGGTTCCTGAATTCCGGGTGCGAGCAGGCTGTATTCCCGCAGACCCATTGGCTGAACCTGGGAATCCGGCGGCATCAGGTCCGGATCCCGGATTACGCGGTCGAGATCGTCCAATGTGATTGGCGACCGGGCGCGTTCCGGCACGTCGAGACTGGTGTCGAGAGCCGCGTCGATGTCGAAACCACTTCGTTCCTCCTCAGCGACTTGGCGCTCGATTCGATCGGCGACATTCCGGGCATTGGCTGAGTCGCGTCCTGCGAGCACTGCATCGGTAACCGCCTTCGGCATCCGCGCGAGGATTGGCTGCAGACGTCCGACAACGTTCTGGAACAGGCCGATGCGCTCTCGCAATGCCCGGTACACGTCAGTCTCGACCGTTCCCTTGTAGTGGAGGTTCACGACCCGCACCGTGGCATGGCGCTGGCCAACCCGGTCGATGCGGCCGATCCTCTGCTCAACACGCATCGGATTCCACGGCATATCGTAGTTGACGAGCGCCCCGCAGAACTGGAAGTTCAGTCCCTCCGCAGCGGCGTCAGTGCAAAGCAGCAGATCGGCGTCGCCGTCCTTGAACCGGCGCTTGACCTGCTCACGGTCGATGCAGTGCCAGATGTCCGGCCCTTGTGCGGAAGGAATCTCGCCGCCGCGGCCCGAAAAACACATCACTCGCAAGCCCGGCCGCTTCCGGAGCGCATGGCGGAGAAAGTCCATGGTATCGGTGTACTGTGTGAACACCATGACCTGACGGTACCCTTGCCGTGCCAGTTCATCCAGCGTCTCGTTCAGCCAAGCGAGTTTGCTGTCGGGCGGCAATGCCCGGATCATTTCCAGCAGGCGTTCTATCTCATCACGTTCCTCAATCGCGAGCGTGCGCGAAGCGAGGGCCGCGACTTCCTCGGCATCGGGCACCTCATCGAGGGCCTCGTCGTCCGGCGCGTCCTCTTCGTCCAATTCCAAGGGAATAGCTGAGGCATCGGATCCGTGCAGTGCGGCTTGGAGGCGCTTTTCCAGCGTGGCGCTAAGCGCTGCGAAGCTACTCGCGAAACGGCGGCGGTAGACCGTCATGACGAAGCCGACCGCAGATCGTTCGGCAGAGGCTGCTCGGTTGTAGACGGTCGCTATGTACTCGTCCACGGCCTCGTATAGAGCGAGTTCCTCGTCGCTCATCTTGACGAATTGGTCGTTGACCAGCCGATCCGCGATCGCGGCTCCCAACATCCCGGCCGTGTTGTACCGCCGCAAGAGCTCGCGTGTATGGCGCGAGATGAGACGCCGAATCGGAGTGTGCGCACGCATAACGGCGATTGCCGCACGGCGTTCGGGCCCGTCCAGTTGGCGGCGGGGAATGCTTGCGACGCTGCGCAAGGCACTGAGCAACTTGCCGGCCTTCATACGCGACAGACCGGTCAGGCGCTGGATGGCGTCGCGGGAAACCTCGCCGTAGACTCGCTCGACCGCCTGAAACATCCGTGCCATGCAATCCAAGGCGTCTCCAGACGGAGCGGGTTGGTTGACCCGCTCGAAGAAGTCCAGGAAAGCCGACGCATTCCATTCCTGGGGCAGCCCCATCAGATCCATCAGGTCCCAGACTTCGATCGGGTGCATTTGCATCGGGGTCGCAGTCAGCAGTACCAACCCCTGAGTACGGGCTCTCAGCGAGCGCATCAGCTTGAGAAGTGCGTTCGCCCTTCCCTCCTGCATGCTGCCGGCGGCGCGTCGGCGGGCATGGTGCGCCTCGTCCAGGACGACGAGATCCCAAGGCTCGGCCCGTTCGACGAGTTCCCGGGCGCGGTCCTTGCGCCGCATCAGTTGACTAGACGCGATGACGACGGGTTCTTTGTGCCAGTGTTGCGGGTCTACCTTGCGCTCGTGTTGACCACGTAGCGCCTGGGACTCGTAGCAGCTGAGATTTCGACCATCGTAAATGGGCCAGTTGAGATTGAATTTCTCGCGCAGCTCGATCTGCCATTGCTTCAGTACGGCCTTGGGCGCAAGAATGAGAATCCGCTTGGCGAGTCCCGAGAGCCAAGCTTGGCGAAGAAGCAGGCCTGCCTGAATGGTCTTGCCGAGGCCCACTTCGTCGGCGATCAGGAGCTTCGGCGGCCAGTGCGCATAGAGACGCTCGAACGCCCGGAACTGATGCGGCCACGGCGCAACGGCTGAGGTGGCCTCGCCCACCCGTGCGCCCCCGTTCGGCAGTCTCGGCGCATTTCGAATGAATGTCCAGACGAGTCGGGCCCGGTCGGACGGCCAGGACGGTGGTAGTTCCGGTTGCGGTTTGGGCTTTAGTCGGGAGGGCGGGCCCTCTTCAGGCAGGAACCTCAGTAGGTCTTGCCGCACTGCTTCGGGTACATCCAGCACGATCGCCCTCGGCGAGCGATCGGCCCAGAGACGTTCGAAATTCTGCTCCTCGCCGGTCACGCGCCCCGGTTCCGGCCCCCAGCTCGTGAAGACTTGGATACTCTCCCAGTTGCTCTGCCATCCGGTCGGGGTCTCATTGAGGCTCCCAGTCCAGGCAATCTTGTTGCCGCTACGATCCTCGATGATGCCCGCCTTCTCGTGAAAGATCGCCGGATTGTCGACAGGCTGCCTCTTAACGTCACAGGGCACGGCGACCTTCACGTCGAGATGACCGCGGGCGATCATCCAGGCAAGCAGTTCCAGAGCATCTGTAGCAGCGTTGTCCGGCGGTGCCAGCGGCAGGTCCAGCAGGTGCCGCTCGACTTGATCGCGCAAGGTCTGGCCGTGGCCTATGGCTTCGATTTCCGGAGTTCCGAGAGTACAGCCCACGATGAGGCGCATGTGCCCGTCATTGCGGACGAGGCCCTCGATTCCCCGGGAGGCCAGCGCAAGCGCGCCGGCGTTGAAGTAGCCGGTGAGTCGGTCGTAGCGTTGGGCGTCTTCCAGTGCCGGGACATAGAAAGCCCGGATCAAGTTGCCGACCTCCGGCGTGTACTTGAGTTTCCAGGCGTGATCCGTGAGCACGCCGTCAATCCCAGGGGTTTACGAGCGATGCGCCCGAAGCTTTGAAAGCAATGAGTTTGCGGGTTTGGATTGTTGTTCCATGAACGAGAGAGATTGCCGGTATCTGGCCAGCCGCAACGTTGAGGCGCCCGCGGCTACGCTCGGCCTCGGCCGCAATCTCTCCGTAGGCCTCAGTCGCGCTTTCGTCGAACAAGAGAATCCTGGCACGAAAGTGATCGCGCGTCATTTGCAAGAATCGCAGCAGGCTCGAATGCCGACTACCAGAAGGCGGTCTTGATATCCCGTAGCGCAGTTCCAACAGCGCCGTCGCGGGCGCCGCAAGCAACGGGTCCCTGGCTTCGAGCCATGCGAGTTCCCGTGGTAACGGACGTCGTCTGATCAGCTCGGAAAGGACGTTTGTACCGACGGGGATCATAGCAACTCGACCGGCCTTTGAGACCGGCCGTGATCCCGGAGGAACGGCTCGATCACTGCGATGAGATCGTGCCGAAACCGAGCCAATTCAACTGCCTCGCCAGCAGCGTCGTGGAGGATTGACCTGGCCATGGTCTCCAACCTGCACCCGCGTCGTTCGGCGCGTCGAGGGAGTCTCTCCTTCGATTCCGCCGACACGGTACGGATTGTGAGACTCACGATGACAGACTCCCAACGCTGTCGCTCCAAACGATGATTACATGCAATCGTAGCCCTCAGCAATCCGACTGCCGCTAGGCGATTGTGGTGGTGGTCACGAGTGTACCGACAGATCGGCCGCCGAGTAGCGAGAGCGTTCAGGTCGTGGCGCTGCGCCACAGGTTGAGCTGCTCGGGTTCGCCAACGTCATCGCGGTAGGCCAAGCGGGACAAATTGTAAAGGGCCTCGAAGTCGTCCGAGGCGGCGGCAGCGTCGCCTGAGAGTTGGACCCCTGTAATGGAAGGCGAAATCGGCAGAACCTCAAGGACAGCCTTGAGCGCGGCAAAAAAGCGAGGGTCCCTATCCACGGCGGTGCGTTCGAAGAGCTCGCGGGCGGCGGCCAAGGACCTTGATCGGGCCGCGTGAGCCGCGTGGTGGAGGGCATCAATCATGCCCCGGGATCCGTCGGCTGGGCCGAGTGAGCCGGTTGCTGCGCGACGCTCGCTGTCCCAGAGCATGAGATTACTGCCGCGCTTGTTCGCAAGTCGACCCGCCACCTCCCGATCGAGATCGACTCCTACGGCGCGTGCCAGCCTCAGGGCTTCGTCGTAGGCGAAGACAGGCGCGCGAAACGTATCCCACGCCAACACGAAGAAGGCGGTCATGGGATCGAGATCGGCATCAGCACGGAGGGCCGTCAACCGTTCCAGCCTCCAGCGCTTGACCTCGCGACGGGCTACGTCAAGCGCATCTTCGGGACTCACTGCGTATGGATCCCAAGGTTCGTCTAGCAGGGCCAGTTGTCGGCCGCGTGGCTCCGGCCGACCCCTAGGCGTCCCGCGCCGCAAGGGCCAGTGTCGCGAGAACTCCTCGAGGGCGGGACCAAACGCTGCCAGGAACAGGTCGACCCCGCTGATACCTGCGCGCTGGAACTCCCCGATCCGCTGCCGTACCGCGCCCGCCACCAATGGCTCGATGTCTTCCCAGTAGCGGCGCTCGTCGGTCTCATCAGGTTGGCCAGACGATGGATCGGACGGGCGGGGTCGGCAGGCAAGAAAGACCGTGCTGTTCGCCGCCGCCTTGTCCCGGATGTGCAGGCTGCTACCGGCTTCTGTATTGATCGGCCACGAAGCAGTGATTGCAAACCCCGCCTCCATCAGGCCGGTGGTGAGCGCGTCCCACGCACCGGTCGCCTTGTGCGTGAACATCAGTGTCATGATGCCGTCGGACTTCAGCACTCGCCGGCACTCCGCGAAGATCGAGGCCATCCGGTTCTGGTAGTCCCGTCCGGCGAGCGTACGGGCACCTTTTTTCCCCGAAAACTTCGCCGGATTGGCCACCGCCTCGTTCTCCTTGTCGGTCAGTTGTCGGCGGAACAGGTCTGGAAAGAGATACCCAGCGGTGCGCTTGAGCCAGACATAGAAGAAGTCCGAAAGCTCCGCGTACATGACGTTGTCGTAGTACGGCGGGTCCATCACCACCGCGTCGATGCTACCGTCGGCCAGATGGTCGAGGCTGTCGGCCGACTTGCAGGTGATCGTGACCGGTGACGGCGCAGCAGCATTGCCAGTCTGTTTGGCGGCCTTGGGTTCGTCCTCGTCGAACAGTGGGCCTTCGGTTGCAGTTCTTGGGTGAATCAGCGCAATGAGTTCCTTGATGCATTTTGCGGTCTGCCTGATAGCCCAGTCATATCCGGCACCAGTGACCAACGGAGCCATTTCTGCGTAAGACCACTTGAACGAAAAATCATGCTGTGTGAATGTATGGGCCATCACTTCGCGATTCGCGTGCCAAACAGACATTCGCGAATTGTAGTCTTGTATCTTGTCTAGCGATAGCGCTAGATATCCATAGGCAGCCTTCCGCAGGTCGTTCAAGCGGCCCGCTACGCGATCCTCCTCCAGCATCTCCCGGAATACCTCCACACTCGTGCCGTGGCACAGGAGCTGCCGAGGGGAGAACAGGTCGCGCCATTCAATGACCCCATAGATTCTGGACCGATCACAGAACATCTCGCCGTAGAGTTCTGACGGCACCATGTCGAGAGCTTTCCACTCGGGTAGCCTCTCAGCCAGCCTCTCTGCGATGTCCGCGCTGTTGTCATCCTCGGGCCGCGGCGCCCGGTAGCCCCGCACCCACTTGACCCGACCGCGCTTGCCCGACTTGGTCCAGGTCTCCACCCGCTTCTTGAACACGACCGCGAACAGTTGCTCGCCCATCTGTCCCGCCTTTGCCTGCGCCTTGATCTCGTCCCCGTCGATGACTCGCCCGCAATCGGACCATGGACACCGACCACTTCCTCGGGCTACCGTGCCTGGAGATTGTTCGCTAGCAGAGGTGACAATTTCGAATGAGCACATCCGCCCAAGGGAGCCAGGGCCGGACGCCATTTCGGGCCGGAGGCGCACGCCGGTTCCATCGGGAGCGAGACGCCAGTTCGGCGACAGCGGGACGATGCCATCGCAGTAAGGGCATGCAATCGTGCGAGCCCAGAGATAGCCGTCCGGTCTGGTATCGGATTTTGGCTCGCTTGGGAACAGGTCGACAAGACGTCGTCGCACGGCTGGCGCGAACTTCTCGCTGAGTCGAGAGAATTCCTGCTTTAGCGACACGCCATGCGAGACGGGCCATTCAACTGTCGCCCTCTCCACCAACGCAGCAACCGGGTTCAGGTCATTTGAGTACGCTGAAATGCCAAGACGGATGGTTTCGAACGGGATACTTCCCCCGCCAGCTGTCGGATCGAGTACGGCCGTAGAAGCCGCAGGCGAATTCGTCGAGATCCACTCCCGCTCTGAGGCAGTCGTTGTGTAGCCGAATGCTCGCGAATATCCATAGGCGTTTGCTCCGAGACGCTCGCCGATTCGGTCGGCGGCTGCGATTCGTCTCTTCGCCTCCACCGGATCGCCGTGAATCCCGAGAGCGTGAAGAAACTTCCCCCGGTCGGCGTCAGCTGGCAGAAGCGAAGCCAGCACTGCCGCCCGGGATGCCACCAGTGGTCGGCGAGCCCACCAAACGTGGAGGTAATACGTTGGCGGCAACGCAGTCATGGATCGACGCTCACGCGCACTCTCCTCTCCGATCTCTGCGATCGGGAGCCAGCGCTCAATCAGGCGGGTGTCATGCATGCAGGTTGGGTCCGTTAGACGTGCTTCGGTGAGGTGCGGCTATCTCTCGGAGAAACGCGCGGACCGGATCCAGAACCGAGTGGTCCAAGTTCCAATATCCTTTCTTGGCCGCGACGCCGACAGAGAAATGGGGATAGGGTTTCGTCGCCAGAAAGGCCCGAGCGCGTGCCTTATGCAGATTGGGTGCGGGCTCTCCTTGGAGTTCTTTGACGCATTCGAAGAACGTGTCGATGCAAGTATGGACCTCTTCGTCGCGAATCGTGTCGCACAGCAGAGTCTCGAGCATACCGGGCCGGCCTTTCCCGGGAAGAACCAGAACCTTAACTCTAGGATGGTCGCCAGCACCCATTCCGGGTTCGCTCGGGACTGCAAGCCCGCTACGCTTCAGGCATCCTTGAACGCTCTCGAATGCCCTAGTTGCCGAGTTATCGGCATCCCGAACGGTACCGATGCTCGTGACACTTGAGAACTTTGGCAATTTGACGAACGCGGGCAAGAACGTCCGAAGCTCGCTGACGCCTCCGAAATCGTGAAGCTGCAAATCCTCTAGGTGGAGGTGTCTTCGTAGTGCCTCGAAGAATCCCTTTGTATCTCTACCCTCGACGAGAAGCTGCACGTGTTTCTCAATCTCACTCTGCTTGGTAGGCACGGGTTAACGCACTTCAAGGCCGTGGCGCACCACTGCTTCGACGTCTTCCGTGTCAAACGTTACGCAACGGCTCGACCCATCGTCCGTTCGCTCCAATCTGTGGAATCGCCACTCGTCGTTCAGTGCTTCGTGAGCAGCTACAACGCATTCAAAGCTGTGCGTCGTCGCGAACACTTGTACGTCGAACTGTTGCGCGGACGCGGCCACGACCGCCCACACCTTGCCCAAGATGGAGTGGTGTATGCCGCTCTCAATCTCGTCGACTAGCACAGCCCCGCCGCGGACGCTGGACATCGCCAGTACGATCCTGGCGACGCGCGTCATCCCTTCGCCCATTGCCGACAGCGGAGCAAGTTCCCGCAACCCTACGTCGGCCCAGATCATTGGAGTGCCGCTCGCTGAAATGTCCTCAACGCTTTTCAGTCGCGGTTCGACTCTTCGAAGCGCCTCCGTCAGCAGGTCCCCCTGTTTTAGCGCACGGAGTTGGCCCAAGCGGACTGCATCTTCCTCGATACTTCCGCTGCTTCGGGACACAAACACGGCATGCCCCGGAATGTCCAGTTCCTTGGTCGTCCTCTTGTAACTTCGTGACATCACGTGCATTCGTCCAAGCTCGTTCTTGCCTCTGCCAATCCATTTGAGCGCTAGCGCCCATGGGTCGGCCAGTTCTTCCCCGGGGGCAAGCAACGGGGGCTGCTCAACTTCGTCGATTACCCCTTGGTCGGCGTGAAGAGCCTCGAAACGACGCGCATTCGGGAAATCGAACGTGTCTTGCGGCTCCAGAGAGATTGTTAGGGCCAAGTCCCCATGGCTCGCATGCTCGCTGCTGATCTCGATTGGGCGCCGCATGTCGAGTCCATGGAAGAGCGGATTCCAGTAGGTCATTGGCGCCGTGCCCCTCTGATGGCCGGCTCCGCGGATGTCCTTGATTCTCAGTGGGAGATGTGGGGTTTCACCACCCGCCAGCAAGAACATCGCCTCAAGCACAGTGGTCTTGCCTGAGTTGTTTTTCCCGGCAAGCAGGTTGATGCGCTTCAGCTGGCCGATTTCGAGATCGCTGAACAGGCGCAGATTCTTTATTCGCAGACTTCGGAACATTCTGGCCCTTCCAGTTCGAATTATCCCCTTTTTGGCAGCGGTCCCCGGCAACGCCGTCTGGCGCACCGGGGATGAGATGCAAACGGAGCTTACGGAACGAACCCTGCGAGGCCTCCACCGCGCGAGCGGTCACGTGAGTTGACGGCCACCGCCATACCATTCCGACCGCCGCTCTCCCTGCGAAACGTTCTGGCGCGCAACTGTTACCGAGTGCGTTACGCTCACAGCTGGATGGAATTGCGACATTTCAGGTTCGAGTCGAGTCGAATGCGGAGCAATCCACTCTGGAAAAATCACGAATCGTCAAGACCTGCTGGGTCTCAGGCACCACGCCGGTGATCGATGATTCACTGGTGTTGCCGCGATCTTGATCGCCTGGGTCGGAACTTGGATGGGACTGCTCAAGTGTCACTTGTAGGAGTCGTAATCCATCTACGATCATCAAGAGGTGGCTACTGTAGACTTGCTCGTGTTGAAGTGTTAGCTCGGACGAACTAGGCCCTGCGAGTCCTGATCGCCCCTCACTGAACCTGAATCTGCAGTCATTGGGATACGAATTGTGAGTCTACCGACGATTTTTGACACCTGCCATCCGCGCGCGGACGTTCTCGAGGGGACGTTCGCCGATGCCGACTTCGCCGCTGACCTTGCCTCCGTCCTCACGGGCCGCGCGGCTGCCGGTTATCGCGAGCCTGCCCAGTTCTTTGCGAATACCTATCCCACTCGTGGTCTGAAGAACCTGCTTGATAACGTGTGTCGCCGTCTTAGCGGGGCTGGCGACGCGACCAGTGCGATCTTCCGACTCGACACGTCCTACGGTGGTGGCAAGACGCACAGTCTGATCGCTTTGGCCCACGCGGCGCGCGGTATGAGCGGGGTACCAGACATTGACGACTTCATAGATCCGAACCTCCTCCCCACGGGGCCGGTGCGGGTCGCGGCGTTTGACGGTGAGAACTCCGACCCCCTGAACGGCCGCGCTCTCGACGGCGGCGTGATGGCCTATACACCGTGGGGTGAGATTGCACATGCCCTGGCGGGCAAGCCGGGATATGAGCGGGTGCGCAAGAGCGACGAGGGACGCGTAGCACCGGGGTCGGAGACGATACGCACTCTGTTTGGCGACGAACCGGCACTGATCCTGCTTGACGAGCTCTCGGTCTATCTCCGCAAGGTCGGCCCTTCAGACCTGGCGCGCGGCCAACTGACAGCGTTCCTCACCTCGCTATTCAAGGCGGTGGAGACCGCCCCGAACGCTGCCCTCGTCTTCACACTTGCCATCGGCAAGGACGGCTTGGCGGCTGATGCCTACTCGGAGGAGAATCAGTTTGTAGCGGACCGGATGGCGGAGATCGAGAGCGCTTCGGCGCGCAAGGCGACTCTGTTAAATCCGACCGAAGAGGACGAAACTGTGCAGGTGATTCGACGGCGCCTGTTCGGAGAGATCGATGATGCCCAAGCGTCCGCGGTCGTAGATGCTTACCGAGACCTGTGGGGCACCCACCGCAACGTGCTTGGCAGCAATGCCGCTCGGCCAGGGACGGTAGACCAGTTCCGTAAGAGCTACCCGCTCCACCCGGACGTGCTGCAGACGCTGACTGGGAAGACAGCCACACTAGCCAATTTTCAGCGGGTGCGCGGCATGCTTCGGCTACTGGCGCGAACGGTGGCACGCCTCTGGCAGCAGCGGCCTCCAGACGCGACCGCGATTCACCTTCATCACATTGATCCCGCCTACGAGCCTATCCGCCAGGAGATAGTGACCAGGCTTGGACAGTCGGCCTTCGTTCCAGCCATCACGAACGACGTTGCCGACGGAAGGACGGGGCAGCGGGCACTGGCTGAGGAGATCGACGAGGAGCAGTACCAGGGCCTGCCGCCGTATGGCGCCTACGTCGCGCGGACGATCTTCATTCATACGCTGGCATTCAACGATCCACTGAAGGGCTTGACTCCCGAGGAGCTTCGCTTTGCAGTGACCGGTCCGGCCGTCGATTTGAGCTTCGTCGACGAGGCGCGGAAGCGGTTCACAACGGAATCAGCATATTTGGACGATCGGCCCGCCGCGCCGATGCGGTTTCTGGCCGAGGCCAATCTCAGCCAGATGATCCGGCGCGAGGAGCAGCACGTTGATTCAGCCGAGGCGCGGGCACAGCTCAACGACCGTATTCGGCAGATCTTTGGCGGCAAGAAATTCGAAACCATCACGTTCCCCGGCGGCCCGTTCGACGTGCCGGATGAGGTAGGCGACAGCCGCCCGAAGCTCATCGTCTTCGCCTATGACGGAGTAACTGTCGGTGACGTTGTGGACGAGATTCCGCATCTGATCGGGCGTGTTCATACCCGAAAGGGCGTGGAGGGTTCTGCGTTGCGCGTCCTCCGCAACCACCTCGTGTTTATCGTCGCCGACGAACACGCCAAGCAAGGAATGCAGCGCCGCATGAGGTCGCGTCTGGCGTTGCAGCGGCTCAAGGCTCCCGACCGCCTCGTGGACCTCGCGGCACATCAGCAGGAAAAGATCCGCGATTTGGAAGCCCGCTCGGAGCAGGAACTGGCGATTGCGATCCAACAGTGCTACCGCCACGTGTTCTACCCCTCGCGGGACAGGCTCGGCAAGAGCGGCGTCGACTTGGCACACACGGCGATCGATATTCCGTCAGCCTCGGATCAGCCCGGCGCAGGACAGCAGCAGATCGCCCGGGCGCTACGAGATCTCAAGAAGCTGCGCTTTCCCGAAGACGAGCCGGACGCCCCGACCTACGTACGAGACCGAACGCCGTTACGGAAGGGGCAATTGACGACCTTGGCGCTTCGGGACGAGTTTCGGCGAGACCCTACCCTGCCGATGCTTCTGGGAGACAACATTTTTCTCAGGGGCATTCGACTCGGCATTGAGCAAGGCGACTACGTCTACCAGCGTGGCGATCTGCTATTTGGCCCCGGGGACCCGCCAGCTGACATCCGGATCGATGAGCAGGCCGTGGTCATGACGATGGCCTACGCGAAGAACAAGGGTGTCTGGCCGCGACCGAAGCCAGGGCCCGGGCCGACGCCACCCGGCCCACCGGGGCCGACCCCTCCGACAGGGCCCGGACCGACTCCACCAGGACCGCCAGGACCGACTCCACCGGTGGGACCCGTGACGTTCAGTGCGGAGGGTGTCATCAAAGACGCACTGGCCCAGCTCTGGGAACAGGCGCGGTCGAACCGGGCGGAGTCGATCGCGACACTGACGATTCAAATGTTCGAGGCGGGTGACGCATTCCGCCTTCTGGGAGCCGTCGGCTCCGTGTCTGGTGCAGAGAAGGTCGTTACCTTCGAAGGTGGCTACGAGACACGTGACGGGGGTGAGTTCGAGCTGCACTTTCGTGGACCAGTCGCTGATGCACAACCGGTCAAGGAGTTCCTCGAGCCGCAGCTCCGGGCTGCCAAATCCCGGACGGTCAGAGCGTCGTTTACTTTGGCGTTTGCCCCGGAGCTGAGCATGGATGGTGATGCTGCAGAAACGCTGGCGAACCGACTGGCCCGGTTTGCGAGCGGTGCAGCACATGTCTCTGCGACTCTAGGAGCGAAATCCTGATGGAGCGTTCCGGAATCCCAATGGGCATAGCAGAGGCTGGTTCTGTTCCGAAGTACGAATTGAGGGTGCGGGAATACGGCCCTGCCGATAGTCAGTATGAGATCTGGCAGCTACCCGCTCCTGCTACGCCGCAAATCACTGCCGCCGTGCGCGTAGCTGGGCTGGGAGGGCGGAATCTGCAACTGATCGAGCATTGCGTACTGCGGCACCTGTCTAGTGTCGGGATCCGGCCCGGCCCGCGCTCAGACTCCAGTGCGCACGAATTCGCTCTGGGAGAGGATTTGGCTCTCACGCTGGGGTTGCTTTTCCGAGCGCTCGCGCCTATGCGGAGCCGTGACAGGATGCGCGCGGTAGCCCAAGGCATCGAGGCAATGGAGCGCGAGGAAGCCGCCTATTGGCTCGGCATGGCAATGCATCGCCGACGTCCCCGGCGGGTACTGACAGCTTTGCGAGTGCTCCTGACGGAGCCGGCCCCGAGAGGCGGTGATCGCTGAGCGTGTTGCCGGATGCCGACATCGCCTCTAGCCGCATCGTCGGCCCGTCGCTCGCGCCAAGCGAACACGCGGCGTTGATCCCTGTACCCGAAGGCTTGCAGGCGAAGCAAGATGTGGACCGCGAAAGAAGGGGAATGAGGCCGGATTCAGGGCCGCTGTCGCTCGAGAAAGTGACCACCGTGTTATCACCGAGGCCAAGCTCGTCCAGGCGGCGGAGAATCCGGAAGACCTGCTGGTCGACGGAGCTCAGGACCGCGTACCACGCCTGGAGCGACCCGTAGTGCTTGCCCCAGCGGGGTCTGAGGCCCTCGTATTCGGCAAGCATCTCCTCGGTTGGGTGGAGGAGGGGGGAGTCAGGATCGTAGAGCTATGCGTTGACGTACGAGGCCGCATCCTGGTGGCGCTCCATGAATGCGATGGTGGCATCGGCGATCTGGGCGCTGGAAGCTACCCGGCCGCCGGGCCCGGAGCGGGAGTCATCAAAATGAAGGTCGATACCGTACTGTTCCGGCTCCGGCGCGCCGGTAGGACTGCCAAGGTGCCACTTCCCGAAGTGCACGGTAGCGAAGCCTGCTTCCTGAAGAAGGCGGGTGACCGTGGGGATCTCCGGGTCCAGATACTTGACGCAGCCCCTTCGCTCATTCAGCTCCTTGCTAGCCAGATAGTCGTGGATGCCCACCTCGCCGGGTAACTTGCCGGTCATGATGGCCGCTCGGCTCGGAGAGCACACGCCGGAAGCGGCATAGAACTGCGTGAACAGCGTCCCTTCCTCCGCCATTCGGTCGATATGGGGTGTCTTGAGCTCTCCGCAAACGATCCAGCCTCCGTGCGCGTTGACGTTGCGGTGGCCGTAGGCGGGCAGGTCTCACCAGCCGAGGTCATCAGAGAAGATGAAGATGAAATCCGGTTGGCGCTCGGCCGCCAGGCCAGTCGCAGGGACTGCGGTCAGAGATCTGAGGGCGTCTCGGCGAGTCATGGTGCTTCGGTCGTCGGGCATTGCGAAGCATATGCTACCCGGTCAGGAGCCAGACCCTTCGGGCGGAGGGCGAACTGGTGCCCAGCTCCAGAGCTGTGCATGTCGCCTGCAACGACGCGGACCACCGCCTCGAGGGGTTCCGCGAACGCCGGAAAGACCACCCCCCGGCTCGCGCTCGATCCGGCCCCAAAAGACTTGGACTGGTAAGATGGATTCTTCTGGTTCCATCTTTCCAAGGAGTGACACACGATGGCCTTTTCCGTACCCGACCTTCCGTACGATTTCGGAGCCCTGGAGCCCCATATCGACGCCCGCACGATGGAGATCCATCACGGCAAGCACCATGCCGCGTACGTTGCGAAGCTGAACGCCGCCGTGGCCGGCACACCGCAGGCGGAGATGGACATCATTGACCTCGTAAGCGACTCCTCGGCCGTCTCCAGCCCGGCTGTCCGCAATAACGGCGGCGGCCATGCGAACCACTCCCTGTTCTGGACAATCATGAGCCCGTCCGGCGGTGGTGAGCCGTCCGGGGCGCTCGCCGAAGCGATGAACGCGGCATTCGGCAGCTTCGGCGACTTCCAATCACAGTTCTCGGCCGCCGCAATGAACCGTTTCGGCAGCGGCTGGGCCTGGCTCAGCGTGGCCGGGGGCAAGCTGGTGGTCGAGTCGACGCCCAACCAGGATACGCCGCTCATGGACGGCCGGACCCCGATTCTCGGGATCGATGTCTGGGAGCACGCGTACTACCTGAACTACCAGAACCGCCGACCCGACTACATCGCCGCCTTTTATAACGTGATCGACTGGAACGCCGTGGCCGCGCGGTACGCAGCAGCGGCGTAGGACACTGGCACGCGCGCCGTTCAAGCCCTCCGCCAGGCGGCTACTGGCAGAGTTGGGCGGCCAGCGGGAACCTGTCGGGGCGGAAAGCCTTGGCAGGACGCCATTGGCGGTTTTCCAGCAATTGATCGGCGATGAGTTCACCGCTCAACGGGGCCAGTAGGATGCCTTTGCGGAAGTGGCCGGCGGAGACATACACGCCGTCGCAGCCCGGAACGCGCCCAATGACCGGTTGCATGTCCTCGCAGAATGGCCGGAAGCCGGACCAGCAACTGGTGAACCGCAGTCCCCGTAACGACGGGAACAGACTCCCCCACTCCCGACGGATGTCTGCGGCAACCGCGCCGTCCGAACCTGCTTCGAAACCCACGTCCTCCTCCGAGCCCCCCCCGGCCAGCGGGCCGCAAGCCAGCTGCCAGTAGTAGTAGCGCTGACCGATCACGATCGATCGCAGCGTCCCAGCAGGCTGCTTGTCCGTCGCAAGCAACGTGCCCCGGATCGGTCGGATCGGAGGGCGCCATCCGAGCATCTTCGTCAGCAAGGGGGTCCAGGCTCCGGCAGCAACGACGATCGAGCCGGCGGCCATGCGCCCAGCGGATGTGGTGACGGCGATGGGTGCGGGAGCGATGCCGAGGACTTCCGCGTTGAGACAAATCTTGACTCCGTTCCCACGCAACCATTCCGCGATGCCTGCAGCGAGCTTCAGGGGATGAATCGAGCCGTCTCCCGGAAACCGGATCGCGGCGCCCGCGTGGCGCAGGAGGGGCTCGCAGGCAGCCAAGTCGCCACCCGTCAGCAGTTCGGCAGCGAATCCGGCCTTCCGGGTGCGCTCCACCCGGGCAAGGCCCCGCGACGCCTCGCCTTCATCCATCAGCCTCAGAACGCCACAGCCCACGTAGTCGCAGGCGAATTCCTCGCGCAGGGCGGCGTGCAGGTCGCGGGCGTTGCGAGCAATGTCCGGCGAGGCCAGCGTCAGGCATTCGTGCCCCGGCCACAGGCCACCGGCGCTGGCACCGGTTGACTCTCCGCAAACCGACCTCCGGTCCATCACGACGACTTTGTCAACGCCCCTCCGACGGAGTGATAGCGCCGCGCAGAGGCCCACCAAGCCGGCACCCACCACCACCACATCTGCCGTGGCAGGCAGCGGGTCCGAGGCCAGCAGCGCATCGCGGGTTGCGGGCAGGAGTGTCCGGGACCAGATCGCATCCTGCAAACGGCCATGTTATCAACCAGCGCATCGCGCCGAAGCGGGCGGCAGCCGGCCTTGGGAGACTGGCGGTATACTGGGCCGGTCGCGGCTCCGACTGGAGACTCGCGACCGACGGAGGATTCGGGATGAAAGCTGTCCGCATTGGGTTCGGGGTCCTTGTAGGCTATCTGGCGATGTTCGCAGTCGTCTTTATCGGCATCGCTGTCGTGTGGTCGATTCTGGGGGGCGAAGCAGCATTCGTGCCGGAAGGGACGGAAGCGAGCACGCTCTGGAGTGTGATGGTTCTCGCGTCGGGATTGATCGCCGCCATCACGGGCGGACTGGTCGCAACAGCCGTTGCCAAGCACGAGACGAACCTTCCGGCCCTGCTGCTGGCAGCCTTGGTGCTGGTGCTGGGCCTGGCGATTGCGATCGGCCAACTCGGGTCCCCACCGACGCCGATGCCGGAAGGAAAGGTCGCGGCCGACCTGACCTTCTTCGAAGCCGGTGAGGTAGCCAAGTCCCCCGCCTGGTACAACTTCACGGTCCCTTGGATCGGGGCAATCGGAGTGGTGCTGGGCGAAAGGGTCTTCCGTAGAATCACCAAGAGCTGATCTCCTCCACGACCGATTCCTGCGGTTGCGAAAACGCCGCTGTTGCTCCGACCGCGCCATTCGGGGGGTCCGTGAGCCGAGCTCGCGAACCGTTCGATCCGAGTGGCCCCGTCAGACTCAGGCCGCGGTAGCCTGCTCAGTGATTTCGGGTTCGCTCTCCGGGACGAAGCGCAGGCTGTCCCCGTCGCGCTCCACACGGACGGCGTCGTTCTCGGCGAACCGTCCTTCCAGAACCGCCAATGCGAGAGGGTCCTGGATCAGTCGCTGGATCACGCGCTTCATGGGACGTGCCCCGAACTGCCGGTCATAGCCTTGAGAGACGATCAGCTCCTTGGCCTCGGACGTGACCTCCATTCGAATCCGCTTCCCGGCCAGCAGGGAGCTGACCCGGGCAAGCTGCAACTCGACGATACGCTCGAGGTGTTGTCGGTCCAGAGTGTTGAAAACAATGATGTCGTCGATCCTGTTCAGGAACTCAGGCCGGAAGGTGCGTCCAAGCGCGTCCAGCAGCTCGCGACGCATATCCGCGCTGCGGCTGCCATTGCTGTCGTTGAGCGAGAAACCGATCAACCCGTTCTTGAGGATGTCCTGGGAACCGACGTTGGACGTCATCACGATGACTGAGTTCGCGAAGCTGACGGTGCGTCCCTTGCCGTCGGTCAGCCGGCCGTCCTCGAGGACCTGCAGCAGGACATTGAACACGTCGGGATGAGCCTTCTCGATCTCGTCCAGCAGGATGACCGAGTAGGGCGACCGCCGCACGTGTTCGGTCAGCTGGCCGCCTTCGTCATGGCCGACATACCCGGGCGGTGCCCCGATCATGCGCGAGACCGCGTGCTTTTCCATGTACTCGGACATGTCGATGCGGACCATCGCCTTGCGGGAATCGAACAGGAACTCAGCAAGCGCCCGGGCCAGCTCGGTCTTTCCCACTCCGGTCGGCCCCAGGAAGATGAAGGTTCCGATGGGACGGTCCGGGTCACTGAGACCCGCGCGATTGCGGCGGATCGCGTTTGCGACCAATTCGACCGCTCTGTCCTGACCAATCACTTTCTCCTTCAGCGCCGCGTCCATCCGCACGAGCTTCTCGACTTCTCCCTGCAGCATCTTCGTCACCGGAATTCCGGTCCACTTGGCCACGATCCGGGCGATCTCCTCTTCACCGACCTCGCCGCGGGACAGCGGACTCTCGCCGCGTCTCGACTCGAGCTCCCTGGTGGCCGCCTCGAGGGCCTGCTCGGCGCGCGCCAGCCGGCCAAAGCGGATCTCGGCCGCGGCTTCCAGATCCCCGGACCGCGCCGCTGTCTCCTGCTCGATCCGGAGCTGCTCGATCTCCTCCTTCCGGCGCTGCACGCCGTCAATGAGCGCCTTTTCCTGCTCCCATTTCGTGCGTAGCGCGGACGACTCGCCCCGCAGATCCTCAAGCTGGCTCTCGATCGACGCCAAGCGCTCGGCCGAGCCGCGGTCGCTCTCCTTCAGCAGCGCCTGGCGTTCGATCTCGAGTTGCACAGCCTTGCGCTCCATCCGGTCGACCTCGACCGGAACGGAGTCGATCTGCATACGTAGCGCGGCACCGGCCTCGTCAACAAGATCGATCGCCTTGTCCGGAAGGAACCGGTCGCTGATGTAGCGGTCTGACAGCACGGCGGCCGCGACCAGGGCCAGGTCGCGGTAACGCACCGAATGGTGGATCTCGTACGTCTCCTTCAGGCCCCGCAGGATCGCGATTGTGTCGTCGACCGACGGCTGGTCGACCAGCACCGTCTGAAAACGCCGCTCCAGTGCCGGATCCTTCTCGATGTGCTTGCGGTATTCGGTGAGCGTTGTCGCCCCGACACAGCGGAGTCGGCCGCGCGCAAGCGCGGGCTTGAGCATGTTGGCGGCGTCGATCGAGCCCTCGCCGGCACCTGCGCCGACCAGCGTGTGCAATTCGTCGATGAAGCAGACGATCTCGCCGTCAGATTCCTCGATTTCCCTGAGAACCGCCTTGAGGCGCTCTTCGAACTCGCCGCGGAACTTGGTCCCGGCAACCATCGACGGCAGGTCGAGCGCCACGAGTCTCTTGTTCTTCAGCGTCTCCGGCACGTCGCCTTGGACAACGCGCTGTGCAAGGCCTTCGGCGATCGCCGTCTTGCCCACCCCGGGCTCGCCGATCAGAACTGGATTGTTTTTCGTGCGCCTCGAGAGCACCTGGACTACCCGGCGGATCTCTTCGTCGCGCCCGATCACGGGGTCAAGGTTGCCCTGCCGGGCCTGGTCGGTGAGGTCCAGGGCGTAGCGCTCGAGCGCCTGGTACTTGTCTTCCGGGTTGGGGTCCGTAACGCGCTGTGTGCCGCGAATCGCGGCGAGCGCCCGCAGAATTGCCTCGTGCGTCGCTCCTGCCTCCCGGAGGAGCCGCCCGGCCGGATCGTCCTTCCGGGAACTGATGGCAAGCAGCAGGTGCTCTGTCGAGACATACTCGTCCTTGAACCTGCGGGCTTCCTTCTGCGCGGCAGTGAAGACTTGCTGCAGCGCCCGGTCCATTTGCAACCCCGTGGTCGCACCCTGGACCGAGGGAATCTCGTTAAGCAACCCGTGCGCCGCAGACACGGTCTCTTCGGCGTCAATGCCCAGCTTGGACAGCACCGACCGCACGATGCCGTTCTCCGCCGAGGCCAGCGCGAGCAGCAAGTGAGCCGGGTGGAGCTGCTGCTGGTTCGCCTCTGCCGCCAGCATCTGTGCCTGGCCGATCGCCTCCTGGGCTTTCTGTGTAAACTTGTCGAAACTGATCATGGATCCAGCTCCCTTCAAGGTCTCTCCCGGCCCTGAACCGGCCGAGGGATCCTGCCTGTCGCGGGCCAGGATTCCCAATGGGGGGCAGGGCAGCCGGGAGGAGCCAGCCCCGCCCCTGTCGACCACGTTCCCATCGGTTACTGGACGGGAATCAGCCGGGCGGTGTCCTCGGGCTCACGCTTCGGTAGTGTGAGCTCGACAACGCCGTTGTCGTAGGAAGCCTTGACGCTGTCCGAGTCGACCGTGTCCGGGAGCCAGAACCGCCGAGCGAACCTGCCTCCCCGCCGCTCGCGCCGGCTGAAGCGCCTTCGGTCCTCGTCGGCGGCAACCGTCTGCCGCTCGCCGCTGATGCTCAGCACGCCCTCGTCGATCCGGACCTCGATGTCCTTCTGGGCCATCCCCGGGATGTCCCCGCGCAGCACGTAGGCGGAGTCGGTCTCCTCGATGTCAAACGCCGGCAGCCAACTGGCATCGCCTCGGAAGGTCCCGAAAAGGCGGTCTACGTCGCGCCAAGGGTCGATGGAGTTGTGATGTCGCAGTCTCATGAGTTTTTCCTCCTTTCATGAAATCTCTGCTCTCAACCCCAATATACAGGATTCTGCGCAGATGTCAAGTTAGACCATAAATAAATCTGAGTGTAAGATTAGCAGATTATCTTATCTGACACAAAATCAGGCAAGAAGCTCCGCCCGGAGTGCTGTGAGGCCTGCGAAACGGCGTTCGCTTCGAGGAGGCCGGGCAACCGAGGCTACCGCGGGCGGCGGTTGCGGGCAATCGGAGAGGGTCGCGGTCGTTCCGGCGCGGCGCCCGCGCTTCAGCCGGCCTACGCGAGGATACCGCTCACGACGTTGCCATGAACGTCGGTGAGTCGGAAATCGCGCCCTTGGAACCGATACGTGAGCTTGGTGTGGTCGATGCCGAAGAGGTGCAGTATCGTCGCGTGGAGGTCGTGGACGTGGACCACGTTCTCAACAGCGTTGTAGCCGAGCTCGTCAGTCGCGCCGTAGCTGTGTCCGCCCTTAATGCCTCCCCCCGCCATCCACATCGAGAACCCCTTGATGTGATGGTCGCGGCCGAGCAGGGCCGGGTCCGATCCCTGGGACATCGGCGTCCTGCCGAATTCACCGCCCCAAACGATCAACGTGTCTTCGAACATCCCACGCCGTTTGAGGTCCTTGACCAGCGCGGCAGTGCCCCGATCAACATAGCCGCAACTCACGGGCAAGCCGTCCTTGATCGAGTTGTGGTGGTCCCAGCCGCGGTGATAGAGCTGGATGAACCGCACGCCCCGCTCGGCCAGCCTTCTCGCGAGCAGGCAATTGGCGGCGAACGTACCGTCGCCACCCCGCGTTCCGTACAGGTCCAGGACGTGCTCGGGCTCGTTCGAGAAGTCCACCAGCTCCGGGACGCTCATTTGCATGCGGAACGCCAGTTCGTACTGGGCGATCCGAGTGGCAATCTCCGGATCGCTGGTCCAGGTCTGCTGCACTTCGTTTAGTTCGCTCACCGCGTTGATGACATCGCCCTGCATCCCCCGACTGACTCCGGCGGGGTTGCGGACATAGTTGACCGGATCCCCGGCCGAATTGAGCTTCACTCCCTGGTACACGCTGGGCAGGAACCCGCTGCTCCATTGGCGCGCGGCAATCGGCTGGCTCTGCGAGCCTCCCTCGGAAGTCAGGACAACGAATCCCGGCAGGTCTTCGGACTCGCTGCCGAGACCGTACAGCAGCCACGACCCCATGCTTGGCCGGCCGGGCATGCGGAAACCGCTGTTCATGAAGGTGTGGGCGGTGTCGTGATTGATCTGCTCGGTCTGCATCGAGCGGACGATGCAAACGTCGTCGGCGATCGAGCCGATATGCGGGAGCAGGGACGTCATGTGCTGGCCGCTCTCGCCGTATCGCCTGAAGGGATGCTGCGGCGCGAGGATGCGAAGCTGCTTGCCCTGAAGCTGGGCAATCTGCTGGCCCTTGGTGAAGGAGTCGGGCATCGGCTCGCCGTCACGCTTCTCGAGTTCGGGCTTGTGGTCGAGCAGCTCGAGGTGCGCAGGTCCGCCCGCCATGCACAGAAAGATGATTCGCTTGACCGTGGCCGGCGCATTGGGGAATCCGCCCACAGCGGGCTGGACCCCCAGCAGGTCGTGTCTCAGCAGCGACGCCAGCGCAATTGGACCAAGACCCATTGAGGCCCGCCCCAGGAAGGAGCGTCGGGTCGGGAACGGGTCAACGGTCAGGTTTCGCATTGCGGGCCTTCAGTACCTCATGAGGAATTCGTGCTTGTTGAAGAGCGCCCGGGCCACGCCGGTCCACGCCGCCATTTCCGTCAGGCCGAACCCCTTGGGGAGGGGGGAGATTCCGGTGGCAAGGAGCTGTTCCGCCCGGTCGGGCTCGGTGGCGAAATGGCGGCGCTGCCGCTCAAGCAGGCCCAGCACGACTTGGCGCTCCTCCGGGAGGGCGGGCCGGGCGAAAGCTTCGCGGAACGCGAACTCAATCCGCTTGCGATCGCTCTTCCCCGCTTCCCGCAGAATGCGGGCGGCGAAGGATCGCGCGGCCTCCACGTAGCTGGGATCATTGAGCAGGACGAGGGACTGCAGGGGCGTGTTCGAGACCGACCGCTCGGCGGCGCATTCCTCGCGCGCGGGCGCATCAAAGGCCATCAGGGACGGGTGCAGGTACTGCCGCTGCCAGTGCGTGTAAATGCCCCGACGGAACTGATTGGGATTCAGGTCAGCCTCGTAGACTCTCTTGGGAAAGTTGAGTTCCTCGTAATAGCCGGGCGGCTGGTAGGGCTTGACGCTCGGTCCGCCCAGGGTCCGGTTGAGCAGACCGCTGACAGCGAGCGCGTTGTCCCTGACATACTCGGCGTCGAGCCGGGCCATCGTCTGGCGTCCGTACAGACGGTTGGACAGATCCTTCGCGAGCAGTTCCTCGGACGGCTCGCTAGACCGCCGGTAAGTCTCTGCAAGCACCATTGTCCTGACCATGTGACGAACATCCCAGCCGCTCTCCATGAATTCGACAGCGAGCCAATCGAGCAGTTCCTGGTTGACCGGCGGCTCGCCCTGGGAACCGACGTCGTCTAGCACCTTGGACAGCCCGGACCCGAAGAAGATCCTCCAAAGGCGGTTCACGAACACCCTGGCCGTCAATGGATTTTCCGGGCTCACGAGCCAATTGGCTAGATCCAGCCTCGTCAGACGGCGACCGTCCGTGGAGATAGGGCCAAGGAAGTGCGGGATCTGCGGCTCGACTTCCGGGCCCGAGTCATCCATCCAGTTGCCGCGGGGCAACACCCTCACCGTCCGCGGCTCGGCAATTGCCTTTGCGACCAACGATTCGTAGGCGCGGTCAAGCAATGCCTTCTTGCGGCGCTGCAATGCGCGGATTTCACGCCAGTTGGCGTTGCCGCCCACGATCTGATCGAAAGCCTGCCTCAATGCCTCGGCCTGCTCCGGCGTGCGATTCGCCTCCGCAAGGACAGCCTCGCGCAGCGTCTCGCCGGCCGGGATCTCGGGAAACGGGGAATCCGTGGCGAGCAAGCGGAATCTGGCTGGAAGGCTCGTGCCGGTACGAGCGTTCGAAATCAACGTGACCTGGAGCCGCTCTCCCGCGCGGGTTCGCAGCGGGGCCTCGAATCCGAAGACCGCCACACGAGCTGAGTCATCCCCCCACTTGCCATGCCAGCCGGTGTGATAGTTGTCGTCGAGCGTGTCTCGCAGCATCGATCCCTGTTCTTCGCGGTCCGGCAGAAGCGTTTCGAGCCGCACGCGGACGGGCCAGCCGTGCCGGCCAAGGAGGCGCACCTCGAATTCGCTGACGTAGAAGGAATCGAAGTCGGCGGTGGGGAACAGCTCCAAGGCAAGAGCGCTGATAACGCCATCGCTGAGCTCGGTCTCGAAACGATAGATCGCGTCGCGGGGCTTCTCCTTCCCAGTGACTGCCACGCGAACGAGGGAGTCCCTTTCCTGCTGCAGTTCGAAGCGGTCGCACTGATTGAAGTCAGGGTGCTCGCAATCGGACCAGACGCGATCCGCTTCCAAAGCTCTCCAGCGCACCAAGTCGTTTCGCAGGTACACAGCCAGGCGAGCCAATGAATCCGCTTCCGCAGGAAGCTTGCCCTGCCCCGTCTCGCGGAGTTCCGCCAACTTCCGGTCGATCTCGGCAGCCAGCACACGGTCGGGCGGCGCCAGCACGCGGACGTTGGACCCCCATTGGGCGGTGCCGCCGAAGACGCCCTGTTCTTCGATATCCGCGAAGAAGGCAGCCATCGAGTAGAAATCCTTGGCCAAGAACGGATCGAACTTGTGGTCGTGGCACTCGGCGCACCCCAGCGTAGAGCCGAGCCACACCGTCGATATATTGCGCACGCGATCAGACGCATATTTCGCCAGGTACTCCGCGGCCTGGGCTCCGCCCTCGTTCGACATCCGGCTCAAGCGGTTGTAGCCGCTCGCCACCAGCTGCCAGGGCGTCGGGTCGGCGAGCAGGTCTCCGGCGAGATGCTCCCGCGTCATCTCATCAAACGGCTTGTTCTCGTTGAATGAGCGGACGACATAGTCGCGGAACGGATAGACGTTGACCGGTACATCGCCGTGGTAACCGACGGTGTCGGCATAGCGCACTAGGTCCAGCCAGTGAACAGCCATCCGTTCGCCGAAATGCGGCGATTCGAGTAGAGCGTCCACAAGGCGCTCGTAGCCGGCGGGATCCCCGCCCCTGACGAACGCCTTGACCGCGGCCGGGTCGGGCGGCAGTCCGGTCAGGTCAAAGCTGAGGCGGCGCGCCAGCGTCCTGCGGTCAGCCTCGGCAACCGGTTGCAAGCCGTTGGCGGCAAGCTGGCGTCCGACAAGGAAGTCAATTGCCGCCGCTCCGGCCGGAGCGTCCGGCCTTCGCGGCTCGATATAGGCCCAATGTTCCTGGTATTCGGCACCCTGGTCGACCCACGCCGAAAGGATCGCCTTTTCCGAGTCGGTCAGGACCTTGTCGGTCGCCTGCGGCGGCATTGCCAGAAGCGGATTCGAATGGGTGACCCGCTGGACCAGCCTGCTCGCTGCGGCGTCACCGGGTTGGATCACGCCGCGGGCAAGCGCGTCCTCACGCCGGTCAAGCCGGAGCCCCGCCTGACGGGCGTTTCCGTCCGGTCCGTGACAGGCGAAGCAATTCTCTGAAAGGATGGGCCGGACGTCCCGGTTGAACCCGACACGCTCAGCACCCAGGAGGACGGTTCCCGAGAGCGTGACGGGAGCAATGGCAGCAAGAGCAATCTTCATGTCCGGTTCAAATCCCGCCAGCGCTGGAAAGCGATCATCCCAAGCACGAATGCGCTCGCCTGTCACGCCTGGCGCCAGCGAGGATCGACCGCAATGAGTTTATCGAATAGTCGCGGTACTTCGCTCGGATTCCGCGCAAGCACCTGCCTTCTGGCTTCCGCGGCGATCGTTCCAGGCAGCGGAGCCAATGCCCAGCCGGACCGGGCTAACGCCGTCTTCATGCTGGCGGACGACCTGGGCTACGGCAGCATTTCGTGGTACGACGGTGACATCCGGGCTCCAAATATGGACTCTGTCGCGCACAACTGCGTCGGCTTCGTCTCAGGGTACGTGACAGCGCCTGTGTGCAATCCCTCCCGACCTTTTATGTTGGACAGAGAGGGACCGGGGAGCGGCAGGATGTTCGGAGACGGGCGGCAGGGAGGGCCTAGCGGAGGGGGCGAAGCGACCGTAGCTAGGGCCTCCCTGCCGCGGACACCATCGCTCAAGCGCCTGGGTCCGTGCCTGCGGGCCGACGATCCGCAGGGTGCAAGACTGGAGGTTCTGCTGGTCGCCCTCGCTGACGACTGGCTGAGCAAGGATCTCCCCGCCCTGTGGCGGGGAGGCCGCTGCCGGGCCTGGCCAGGCCCGGCAGCGGGCGGCGGGTCGGATCGTGTTTCCGACTGGGTGCTTGTCACCGTAGTGCAGCTGGATCGCCCGCCGCAGCAATTCCCGCAAGACCTGAACGGAAGTAGGGGCCCTGACCCGCATTCCAAAAGTAGAGGTTCCCGGGAATCCCCCTGGCCAGTCGAAAGGATACCAAGCAACCCATGACACCTGCCCCACCACCTTCCGCCGACTCCGTCGCCGGTATTGACGTCGGCAA
>MKWU01001674.1_pt1 | contig 37047 bp, 33 predicted proteins | sample 809101 | NCBI WGS metagenome assembly MKWU01 (sample SAMN05860141, study PRJNA318959) | sponge metagenome | host: Aplysina aerophoba | place: Slovenia: Piran, Adriatic Sea, Gulf of Piran | collected 2013-05-07
ACTGGCGTGAGCTGGCGCGCTACAAGGGCGCCGAGGTGGCGATGCAGGAAGGGGCGAAGCCGCTCTTCAGGCTGGCGCAGTTGATGGAAGAGATCTTCGAGATGTGGGAGCGGGCCAAGCGCTTCCCTCAGTTCAAGGCCGAGAACTGGCTGCACAGCGACAGCCACCCGTGCCTCACCGAAGCCGCCAAGGTCACGGCCGAACGCCTCAAGATGAACGCCGACGAGACCCAGGCCCTGGTGGACCGCTACCTGGGCTACGGCCGCCCGCTCCCGGGAAAGCCGATCCCGCCGCTCCTCTACGGCATCAACAAGTTCAGCCGCGACCACACGCCCGAGAAGTACAACAGCATCGTCAAGAAGGAGTACGCCGCCATGAACCCGGCCCCCAAGGTGCGCGTCGTCGAGATCGGCACCGGCATCCATTCCTACTGGGCCACCGAGGAAGGCCTGCCCCTGGGCGTCTGCCCGGTGATCACCAAGGTCTGGCACGACGCCATCATGAACGGGTACTACGAGGTGTGACGTCCACTCACTGATGTTTGATTTCTAGTTCCGAATGTCCCAATATTGGCGATGGCATTTCCAATTTGGGACGCAAAGTGGAATTAGTAAGTCGATTTTTTGAGATTCCCGACCAGAGTTGCTTCCTGTTCGGTCCCAGGGGGACCGGAAAATCCACGTGGTTGCGCAACCGGCTCCCGGACGCCCTGTTCCTGGACCTGCTCGATCCGGCGCTCCATCGCAGCCTGGACGCCCGCCCCGAGCGGCTCCGGGAGCTGCTCGCCGGCTCGCCCCGAACCGGCTCTGTGATCATCCACGAGATCCAACGGATTCCGGAACTGCTGACCGTGGTCCACGCGCTCATGGAGGAACCTTCGCCGCCCCGTTTCATATTGACCGGATCCAGCGCCCGAAAGCTCCGGCGCGGGGGTGTGGATCTCCTGGGAGGAAGGGCCGTACGCCGCACCATGCATCCCTTCATGGCCGCGGAGTTGCCCGCATTCGATCTCGGACGGGCACTCGAAACGGGATTGCTGCCACTGGTCATGGCAGCCAGCGACCCCGCGGACGTCCTGAGCGCCTACGCGAGCCTGTATCTCGAACAGGAGGTCCGGGCCGAAGGACTGACGCGAAACGTCGGCAACTTCGCCAGGTTCCTGGAAGCGGTCAGCTTCTCTCACGGTGCCCAACTCAACGTCTCGGCGGTGGCGAGGGAATGCGAGGTCGAGCGCAAGGTGGTCGCCGGCTATGTCGGCATCCTGGAGGACCTCCTGCTCGCTTTCCGGCTGCCCGTCTTCCGCAAACGCGCCAAGCGCGCCACCGTAACCCAGGAGAAAATCTACCTGTTCGACGCTGGAGTGTTTCGCTCGTTGCGCCCCCGGGGACCCCTGGACCGCGCCGACGAGATAGCCGGCCAAGCGCTGGAAGGGTTGGTGGCCCAGCATCTGCGCGCATGGATCGCATATTCCCGGCATGACGCGGAGGTATTCTTCTGGCGCACCCGTGGCGGGACTGAAGTTGACTTCGTGGTCTACGGGGAACCGGGACTCCAAGCGTTCGAGGTCAAGAACGCCATGAGGGTGCATTCCGGCGACCTGCGCCCACTCAGGGCGTTTCGCAAGGACTACCCCGAGGCCGAGACCGCGTTGCTCTACCGCGGCCGGGAACGCTTGCGGATCGACGGCATCTGGTGTCTGCCGGTGCAGGAGTTTCTGCGTGGTATCAGGCCAGACAAAGGCCTTCTGACCTAGTGTGGTGTCTGGTTAATTCGCGTCATGAGATGCGGAGGATTTTCTGTCGTCGGCAAGGCGCGATGACTTGTAGGGGCGACCCGCGGTCGCCCCATGTGCCGGTCACTCCAGCCGGATGCGCCTCAGTCGCAGCGCGTTTCCGATCACCGACACCGATGAAAGGCTCATGGCGGCGGCGGCGACCATGGGCGACAGGAGCAGGCCGAACATCGGGTAGAAGACGCCGGCGGCGATGGTGACGCCCACCGCGTTGTAGACGAAGGCGAAGAACAGGTTCTGGCGGATGTTGCCCAGGGTGGCGCGCGCCAGCAGGCGGGCGCGGACGATGCCGTTCAAGTCGCCGCGCATCAGGGTGACGCCGGCGCTCTTGATGGCCACGTCCGCGCCGGTGCCCATGGCGATGCCGGTGTCAGCGGCGGCGAGGGCGGGGGCGGCGTTGGTGGCGTGGCCGGGCCTGGGCACGTGCCGGCGCGGGCGGGGGCGGGCCCGTCGTTGATGCCGCCGCCGGCCATGCCTACGTGCCGGCCTCCGGCCTTCAACTCGGCGACGATGTCCCGCTTGTCTTCCGGCGCCGCCTCGGCCCGCCAATCGTCGATGTCGAGGCCGGCGGCCACCGCCCGCGCCGCCCGGGGACTGTCTCCGGTCAACATCATGATGCGCAGCCCCGAGCGCCGGAGCCTGCCGATGGCCTCGCGGGTGGTGGGCTTGATTTGGTCCGCCGCCGCCACGAGACCCCGAAGGCGGCCCTCCACGGCCACGAACATCACGGTCTTGCCCGCTTCCTGAAGCCGCTCGGCGGCGCTTTCGATGTCGCCGAGGCCGGCGCCCAACTCGCCCATCAGCGCCATGTTGCCCAGAGCCACGGCCCGGCCCGCGACTTGGCCGCGGACACCTTTCCCAGGGATCGCCTCGAAGTCCGTGGCCTCGCGCACCACGGCGCCCCGCGCTTGGGCGCCGGCGAGGATCGCCTCGGCCAGCGGATGCTCCGACCCGCGTTCGAGAGACGCCGCCAACGACAGGACCTCCGCTTCGTCCATGCCCATGCCGCCGTCCGCGGCCACCACGTCCGTCAACTCGGGTTTCCCTTCGGTCAGGGTGCCGGTCTTGTCGACGATCAGCACGTCCACCCTGGCGAGGCTCTCCAGCGCCGCGGCGTCCCGCACCAGCACGCCCGCCTGGGCGCCGCGGCCCGTCGCCACCATGATCGACATGGGCGTGGCGAGCCCGAGAGCACACGGGCACGCGATCACCAGGACACTCACGGCCGCCACCACGGCGTTGGCGAGGGCGGGCGCCGGACCCACCGCCAGCCACGCCACGAACGAGATCAGCGACACCACCACCACCGCGGGGACGAACCAGCTCGCGACGCGGTCCACCAAGGCCTGCACCGGAGCGCGGCTGCGCTGCGCCGCGGCCACCATGTCGACGATCCGCGCCAGCACCGTATCGGCGCCGACCCCCTCGGCGCGCATGGTGAACGACCCTGCCCCATTGATGGTCCCGCCCGTCACCGGGTCGCCCGCCGACTTCTCCACCGGGATCGGCTCGCCCGTGAGCAGCCGCTCGTCCACCGCCGAGTGACCGTCGACAAGCACCCCGTCCACCGGGACGCTCTCTCCCGGCCGCACCAGCAGGCGGTCGCCGACCTTGACCGTTTCGAGCGGCACGTCCTCGTCGCCGTCGTCCGTCACCCGCCGCGCGGTCTTGGGCGCCAAGTCCAGCAGCGCCCGGATCGCGCCGCCCGTGCGCTCGCGCGCGGACAGCTCGAATATCTGGCCGACGAGCACCAGGATGAGAATGATCGCCGCGGCCTCGAAGTAGACCGGCGGCAGCCCGTGCGGCCCGCGCACCGACTCCGGAAATATTGCCGGCGCCAGCACGGCCGCCACGCTGAAAACGTAGGAGGCGCCGGACCCGAGCGCGATCAGCGTCCACATGTTGGGGCTGCGGTTCACCACCGAAGCCCAGCCGCGCTTGAAGAACGGCAGCGCCACCCACACCACCACCGGAGTCGCCAGCAGGAACTGGAGCCAGACGTGCAGGCGCGGCCCGAGCCATTCCGCCATGGGCAGCCCGAGATGCCCGCCCATCTCCAGGATCAGGGTAGCGAGACCGAGCGGCGCGCCGATCCACAGGCGCCGCTTGAAGTCGACCAGCTCCGGATTGGGGCCGGCATCCGCGGTCGGCATCATGGGTTCCAGAGCCATGCCGCAGATCGGGCAATCCCCCGGCGCGTCGCGCACGATCTCCGGGTCCATCGGGCACGTGTACTGGGTGCCTTGCGGCGCTGGCTCCGGTTCGGAACGGGGACCGAGAAACTCCTCCGGCGCCGCCTCGAAGCGCGCCTGACAATGCCCGGAGCAGAAGTAGAACCGTTGCCCGTCTTGACGGACCATATACCGCGCGGTGGCGCGCTGGACCGTCATGCCGCAGACCGGATCCTTTGCCTCGATGTAATCGTCCGGCGCCGCCGCGAACTTCTTCAGGCACCCCTCGCAGCAAAAATGATAGTGGTGCCCGAGGTGCTCCAGGGAAGGCTTCCCGGCCGAAAGGGAAACCTCCATCCCGCACACGGGATCCCGCGTGATGGGGTTCGAGGACGTATTGGGCGATTCGGTCACGGTTTCCGCCAGATGGAAGTCATGCTTGCGTCTCCGTTGGCATTATAGTTCCACGCGAGCCTACTGCGCCAGCAACTCCCCCAGCAACCGGAACTCGGGCTCTCGCGGCGACCTCTTCCGCCACACCAAGCCGATGGTGCGGGCAGGCTCGGGTTTGCGGAACGGCCGGATGACGATGGCCGAGGGTGTGCGGCATTCTACCTCCAGGGCGAGCCGGGGCAACAGGGTGATGCCGATGCCACCCGCCACCATCTGGACGAGCGTGTTGAGGCTGCCGGCGCGAAAGTCGCCGACCTCGCCGGCGCCGCCGGTCTGACACACCTTCAGGGCCTGGGCTCGCAGGCAGTGGCCGTCGTCCAGCAGCAGCACCTGCTCGCCGGCGAGGTCGGCTTCGGTCAGGCGCTTGCGCGCGGCGAACCGGTGGCCGGCGGGCACCGCCACCACGAAGGGGTCCGCGGCCAGCGGCAAGGTAGCCACGTCGCCCAGGTCCGCATCCAGGGCCAGCAGCAACAGGTCCAGCTTCCCCTCCCCCAGCAGCGCCAGCAGCCGGTGCGTAAAGTCTTCGTGCAGCAGGATGCGCAGATCGGGATGCCGCTGGCGGATGGCCGGCAGCGCCTTGGGCAGCAGGTACGGCGCCACGGTGGGGATGACCCCCAGCCGCAGCGTGGCGGAGAGCGGCCGCGTGAGGCTGCGCGCCGTGTCCACCAGCTCGCCGGCCTGGGTCAGGATGCTCCGGGCCAGCGGCAACAGCCTCTCCCCCTCCAGAGTGAGCAGGACCTTCCGCCGGCTGCGCTCGAACAGTTGCACGTCCAACTGTCCCTCCAACTCCTTGAGCTGTACGCTCAGGCCCGGCTGAGTCACGAAGCACGCCTCGGCCGCGGCTCGGAAGCTCAGGCGCTCGGCCACCGCGACGAAGTATTCGAGCTGGCGCAGGGTCACGTCCATGATAATCCATAGCTATCACAAAGCTAACTATTATCAAATTTATTTCTCACGGATTTCCCCTATACTGAGAGTCAGAACAGCGGTTGATTCAGACGAAAGGAGATTTCCATGTCCCGTAAACGATGCCCGGTCATGACCACCAGCGCGGGCGCGCCCGTGGCCGACAACCAGAACGCCCTCACCGCCGGCGAGCGCGGGCCGATCCTGCTGCAGGACTACCAGCTCATCGAGAAGCTCGCGCACCAGAACCGAGAGCGCATTCCCGAGCGGGTGGTGCATGCCAAGGGCTGGGGCGCCTACGGGACGTTTACCGTCAACCACGACATCTCGCGCTACACCCGAACCCGGGTGCTCCAGCCCGGCGCCAAGTGTGACGTGCTGGTGCGCTTCTCCACCGTGGCCGGCGAGCTCGGGGCGGCGGACGCGGAGCGCGACGTGCGCGGGTTCGCGGTGAAGTTCTACACCGAGGAAGGCAACTGGGACTTGGTCGGGAACAACACGCCGGTGTTCTTCATCCGCGACCCCTACAAGTTCCCGGACTTCATCCGCACGCAGAAACGGCATCCCAAGACACACCTGCGGAGCCCGGTGGCCATGTGGGACTTCTGGTCGCAGTCGCCGGAATCGCTGCACCAGATCACCATCCTCATGTCGGACCGCGGCTGCCCCACGGCCCCCATGTACATGAACGGCTACGGCTCCCACACCTTCAGCTTCATCAACGCCGACAACGAGCGCTTCTGGGTCAAGTTCCACTTCAAGAACCGGCAGGGGCACCGGCACTACACCAACGCGGAGAGCGCCGAGGTCATCGGCCGGACCCGCGAGTCCTACCAGGAGGCGCTGTTCGGCGCCATCGAGGGGGGCGAGTTCCCCAAGTGGGACCTCAAGGTGCAAATCATGCCGGAGCTGGACGCGGGCAAGACGCCGTACAACCCCTTCGACCTCACCAAGGTCTGGCCCCACGGGGACTATCCGCTGATCGACGTGGGCGTGATGGAGCTCAACCGCAACCCGGAGAACTACTTCGCCGAGGTGGAGCAGGCCGCCTTCTCCCCCTCGAACATCGTGCCGGGCATCGGCTTCTCACCGGACAAGGTCCTGCAGGCGCGCATCTTCTCCTATGCCGACGCACACCGCTACCGCCTGGGCACCCACTACGAGGCGCTCCCGGTGAACGCGCCGCGGTGCCCGGTGCACCACTACCACAAGGACGGCCCCATGCGCTTCTTCGAGCCGCGGCACGGCAACGTCGACGCGTACTACGAGCCCAACAGCTTCGGCGGCCCGGTGCAGGACGAGAGCTACGCCGAGCCGCCGCTCAGGATCTCGGGCGACGCCTCCCGCTACGACCACCGGGAAGGCAACGACGACTACACGCAGGCGGGCAACCTCTTCCGGCTGTTCGACGACGGCCAGCAGCGGCGCCTGTTCAGCAACATCGCCGGAGCCATGCAAGGGGTGCCGCAGAGGATCATCGAGAAGCAGCTCGCGCACTTCGCCAAGGCCGACCCGGCCTACGCGGAGGGCGTGCGCGACGCGCTGGGGTGGCCCGACGCGGCGTGAGGGGGCGCGCGACGGCCCTCGGCGGTGAGCCTGGCGTGAGTGGGAGGATGGGCGGGTTGGATACCCGCCCATCCTTGAGGGAGAGTGCGGCTACCCGCCGTTCAGGGCCCCCAGCCGCGTCACCGCGAGTTTGTGATAGAAGCGGTCCACGGCATCCTTGGAGGGTTTCTTGACGGCGCGCTCGAGGAGCCGGCGCGCCTCCTCCCGGTTCCCTTCCTCGTCCAGCAGCAGGAGCCCGTAGGCGTATTCGACGCACACCACCTTGGCATCGGGCATGAGCTCCAACGCGCGCTCATAGTGGCCGCGCGCCTTCTTTCCGGTGGCGCCGTAGAGAAACCTGGCCATGCCCCCCGCGGCGTGGACGACCTCCGCGTGCCATGTCGCCAGGCTCAGATGGCCCGCCGCCTTGTCGGGATCGAGCCGTAGCGCTTCTTCCACCGAGTCCCGCACCTTGGTCGCATATCCCCCGGTCACCGCCTGCAGGAACCCGATGGTCTGGGCGTAGCGGCCGCGCGCATGGGCCAGTTGAATATGCGCCTCGGGATTGGCCGGGTCGAGCCGCACCGACTCCTCTGCCAACTCCACGGCCCGCTGGAACAGCCCCTGCTTATCCTCCTCCTTGGCAAAGACGTAGCCCTGCATCGCCAGCGCCTGCGCCGCCAAAGCATAACCCTCGGAGGTCTCGAGCGCCGCGCTCAACTCCGCCGCCTCGACAAAGCGGCCGTCCGCATGAGCCGCGCGTGCCTGTTCCAGGGTTTGGGCGCCGGCGGCGCACGTCAAGAGAAGCGTGCAGAGGATGGTCGCGGAGATCAGGAATGCGGTCTTGGTCAATTCGAGGGCCCTCCGGCAATCGAAATACGTTCGGCAACGTCCACCATTCGGTTTCCCTTGACACGCGGCAGGCTTAACACGGCAAACCTTACCAGTCCTCTTCCCGTTCGTCGGTCACCGCCGCCCGAACCGTGGCTTCGGAATCTACAGGGCGCGGCCAATCCCAAAGGTCGGCCGGCAGCGGAGCAACGGGACGTTTCAGCAGCCCCTTCCTGTCCATCTCGCTCAAGTGCTCGGCAAGGGTTAACCTAATCTGATTTCTATAGTCGGAAGACGTCAAGGTAAACCAACGTACCCGCTGGGAAGTCACGGATGTGGCAACGTGCGCCAGCCTGGAGGCGCTGACCAATCCCTGAAACGCACCTCGGTCATCGATGGCCCCAACCGAGTATTCATTCTGCGGATGACTTCATCAAGTATGGCGCCCATGGCTGCGACGTCAGAGCGATTGTACAGGATCAAGCGCCGCAACGCCTCGTGGTCGCCTTGAAGAGACTGATTCCATAGAGCCACGGCTGTCAGGCCGGTAACTTCGGTCACGTCTTTTCGTAGATCGATCCGGAGGGCTTTCTCGATCGCCTTTTGCCCACCCGATAACCCGACACTCCGGCAAAGATACAGCAGATCGATGTGGACCCTCGGAAGCGTGATGCCGGGCAGAAACCGGGCGACGAACCTCGTGTCGAATCGACCGCCGTTGAACGTCACCAAGTACCTCGCCTGCTCCAAGTCTTCACAGAGCAGGTCTGGCGCCGATCCCTTCACCATGGTCCCCACGCGCCCGCCGAAGGCCCATCCGACAACAGTGATTTCATGGCGACAGGGATCCAACCCCGTAGTCTCGACATCCAGGAAAAGAACCCGGTCAGGCTGTCGCGAACACTCCGCAAGTTGAGCGTACAGCTTCTGCAAATGTGTGCGCCGGCCTGAGGTCCGCCGTGCTCCTACAGTCTTCATCTCAATGAAACCTCCTGTTCGCTCGATGTTGTCTATGCGGGCACACCCACAAGATCTGCCACTGGTGGTCAGGCGACCTAGTGTGGAGCACTGCGACTACTTGCACCGCGCAGCCACTGTCACCGTCAGCCGAAAATGTCCCAACTTGGGAGAGGGCGTCGGTGCCGAACAGACGCCCTGACATTGACAGGCTGCAAAGGAGCGGAAGGGGTTGGACTCCGCTCGCTCCGTCCAACCCCTCTCGCCCGACCGAAACCAACCGAAGAGCGTCAGACCCACACCGGCGCCCTTCTCGGAAGTGTGCAGTTTTCGATTGACAAGAGTGGGCAGTTTTCGGTTGCCACAAATGGGACATTTTCGGCTGACATTGACACCCGGGTCCGCGGCGCGTGGTGTAGCGGGTCTATCCCCGCGCGTGCGGGGGAACCTTTCACATGATAGACATCGCGATGGGCCAGCCGGGTCTATCCCCGCGCGTGCGGGGGAACCTCTGCATCCGTGCATCCTCCGCTGTTCGATGTGGGTCTATCCCCGCGCGTGCGGGGGAACCATGTGCATCTGCGCGCCCTGCCAATCGTAGGCGGGTCTATCCCCGCGCGTGCGGGGGAACCTCCGGTGCCGCTCTACTCGTACGAGCCGATCAGGGTCTATCCCCGCGCGTGCGGGGGAACCCCCTGTCGTCCGTACTCCCATTCGCCCAGGAAGGGCCTATCCCCGCGCGTGCGGGGGAACCGTCTCCCGGTCCATCTGCCTCGTCTGCATCAGGGGTCTATCCCCGCGCGTGCGGGGGAACCGAAGAGAGGAGAGGGAAAAAAGAGGAAGGGTACGGTCTATCCCCGCGCGTGCGGGGGAACCCACGGCCGGTATCGTGCAAACTTTCCAACGAAGGGTCTATCCCCGCGCGTGCGGGGGAACCGATCGCTTCCCGCCTGACGATGGCTATGCCCGGGGTCTATCCCCGCGCGTGCGGGGGAACCGAAATAGCATGAAACAGAGAATGATGACTGCCGGGTCTATCCCCGCGCGTGCGGGGGAACCTCCGAGCAGTCTTCCATGTATCGACATTTCTCGGGTCTATCCCCGCGCGTGCGGGGGAACCATGGTGGCCGTGAGACTGTTCCATCCCTTCTCGGGTCTATCCCCGCGCGTGCGGGGGAACCAGTTACGTGGAGCCGTCCGGAGACTCGCTCAAGGGTCTATCCCCGCGCGTGCGGGGGAACCCCAGCATGAGCTTATGGAGGATGAAAGCCTTAGGGTCTATCCCCGCGCGTGCGGGGGAACCGTCCCGGGCCTCATTGACAGGCGGCACAGCCGGGGTCTATCCCCGCGCGTGCGGGGGAACCCGCACCGTGAGGACATGTCCGATACCTTGAACCGGTCTATCCCCGCGCGGGCGGGGGAACCCTGGAGGCGCAACTGCTGGTCCTGACGGACGGGGGTCTATCCCCGCGCGTGCGGGGGAACCTTCGACACGGTGAGCGGCCAAGAGGCGTATGCGGGTCTATCCCCGCGCGTGCGGGGGAACCCGCTGTAGCAGCATCTAGCGCAAAGCCGGATAGGGTCTATCCCCGCGCGTGCGGGGGAACCCCCGTATGCGGTCTAGCGCGCTATCGACCGGGGGGTCTATCCCCGCGCGTGCGGGGGAACCTCACACCGGCGCTTGCATCGGCAGCCTTCATGAGGTCTATCCCCGCGCGTGCGGGGGAACCGAAACGAACCGGAGAAGCGGCAAATGTCGCAGGGGTCTATCCCCGCGCGTGCGGGGGAACCCTACTCCAACAACGCTTTCGCCATCTCCGACGTGGTCTATCCCCGCGCGTGCGGGGGTACCTTTGTCCGGCCCCACCGCCCGGCGAGCCTGTAGGGCCTATCCCCGCGCGTGCGGGGGAACCATGACGACAAGGGGAGCGCCAAGGAACAAGGGGGGTCTATCCCCGCGCGTGCGGGGGAACCATGCGTTGCCGGCGCTTGGCGATCTCCCGTTCGGGTCTATCCCCGCGCGTGCGGGGGAACCGCGACGCGGGCATCGTTCGCGACGTGCATGGCGGGTCTATCCCCGCGCGTGCGGGGGAACCTGTCCAGGAACGAAAACTAATGCTTGACAAGTGGGTCTATCCCCGCGCGTGCGGGGGAACCACCCTGCCCACCTGTGAACAGCACGGTGTAGAGGGTCTATCCCCGCGCGTGCGGGGGAACCGCCCTCACTTTCCGCCACAGATCGGCCGGAAAGGGTCTATCCCCGCGCGTGCGGGGGAACCTCGCCTCGAAGCGCAGCCCCGTGATCGGCAAGGGGTCTATCCCCGCGCGTGCGGGGGAACCGCGTCGAACTACAACAGCCCGAAGTACGGCGAGGGTCTATCCCCGCGCGTGCGGGGGAACCCGAGCTGGTCCGGGTCCTGGGTGATCACGGTCGGGTCTATCCCCGCGCGTGCGGGGGAACCGGCTCTCCACCGACGGCTCGACTGGCCCCTACGGGTCTATCCCCGCGCGTGCGGGGGAACCGGGCCGTGTGCGCGCCCTTGCACCAGCGCACCGGGTCTATCCCCGCGCGTGCGGGGGAACCGCCCCGGTGGAGCGGATACCCAACGCCGTACACGGTCTATCCCCGCGCGTGCGGGGGAACCTACGATTCCATACGCCCCGTTCCAGCCGTTAAGGGTCTATCCCCGCGCGTGCGGGGGAACCTTCGGAGCACAAAGTATCGCGACACGTGGGACGGGTCTATCCCCGCGCGTGCGGGGGAACCGTCTGCACGACGTTGGGAACCAGGTGCAGGAAGGGTCTATCCCCGCGCGTGCGGGGGAACCGTCTGCACGACGTTGGGAACCAGGTGCAGGAAGGGTCTATCCCCGCGCGTGCGGGGGAACCAGCGCGTTGAGAAACGCGCATATGCGGTAGGTGGGTCTATCCCCGCGCGTGCGGGGGAACCGAGGCATTCTGCTCAATGACGATATCACCGTCGGGTCTATCCCCGCGCGTGCGGGGGAACCTTGAGGCAAGGTCGCGGCGTCCCTGCCGTGCCGGGTCTATCCCCGCGCGTGCGGGGGAACCTCCTGGGCGGGATCTCGCGCGGACAGCTTGCCGGGTCTATCCCCGCGCGTGCGGGGGAACCACCGCCGGAAGCCCCGCCATGGCGAGACTGACGGGTCTATCCCCGCGCGTGCGGGGGAACCATGTCACCGTCCTCCGGCCACTTGTACCATTCGGGTCTATCCCCGCGCGTGCGGGGGAACCCCGCCTTCGTAGGTCACGTGAACGGGTAGAGCGGGTCTATCCCCGCGCGTGCGGGGGAACCATCATCGAGACCGGCACCGGCGACTCGGCGGAGGGTCTATCCCCGCGCGTGCGGGGGAACCCCTTGCACTTAACCCATTGATATTACGAGTTTTCAAAGAACGTGGGAACGAGAACGTCCCTCAATTTCGTTTCAAAAGGAGAACGCCGTCAGCGTCGACAATCTCTTTTGGTGGCTCACCGAGGGTTTCGATGCGGAGGTGTCCGGAGGCATTGACATCACGCCAGACCATCACGATTGCCCCACGACCGAGGGACCACCACCAGGACTCGACAACATCCCATACTCGTTGACGTACACCTGCGGAAAGGTCCGGCGCGACATACACGCCCGGGGCGATTTCCAGCATGACGGACGTGAGGAAACCGCGGTAGCGGGCCTCGACATCCCGCGTGACAACCATGGTCATCGGCATGTTCGAGCCCTCATGTCTGTGAGTCGGTCACCTCGAACAGCGACTTGATCCGGTTGATCATTGCCGGGATGATGCCCTCCCTTGCCAGGGTCTCGCCGGTCATGCGGCGGGTGGTGCGTTCGATGTTTTCGAAGGGTCGGTCGCCGACCCGCTTGGCTGCGCGGAAGGCGCACGGGATGGTGACGCTGTCCCGGTACAGGTCGGCGATGTCGAGGACGAATGACTGTCCCGGGTCTTCGTGTATGAAACCGAGCTGCGGGATCGTGCCCGTCGAGGCCACGGCGATCGCGGCGGCGGCCTCTACCGCACTGGACGCATGGTTCAAGGCTTGGTTGGCCAGATCGGCCGCGTCGGGACGGGCGCGGTCGTAATGCCGACCCTTCCATTCGACTCCGATCTGCTTGGCGATGAGACGATAGGACTGTTTCATGCGCGCGCCTTCAATGCCGCGGAGCACGTCGAAATTCCGGTGCGGCAGTACTTCCCCCAACCGCCAGGCATACATACGCCGCGCGATGTCAAGCCGCTTCTTGTCGTCGGCCCAGACGCGAGCCTGAGTCCGGGCGAGGCCAGATCGGTCCGGGATCAGGGGCGGAGCAGTATACATCCTGACCCCGTCCTCGCCTATTGCGGCGAGGGCCGTGCGGGCATGCGCGAGCAGTCGCAAAGCGTCGTGGCTCACGGTGGAACCAGGACCGAGGAGGATCATCGATATACCCTGAAGGGGGATCGCGTAGTCTCCGGGTAACAGCGCGTCAGCTCGGGTTCCCTCGCCCTGCAGGAAAGCCAGCGTCCCGTCGCGCGCGGTCAAGGCGCCGCGGGCGAGATAGAGAAGTCCAGCACGGTCGCCGTGAGGAACTCTAGCGCTGTCAAGACCGAGCCGACCCTTGAGCATTATCGTCTCGGTACCGGCCTCGACGCCGGGCGGAGAAGAAGCATGCCGAATCCGTACGCCCGATGCCGCCCAACACCCTTCGCAAGCAGCACCTTGAATCGTTCGGGGTCCGTTACGGTCAACGCGCCGTGAAAGGTTGCGTCCGGGCCCTCGGGGCCGGCGTTGCCGCGTGAGACACGGAGGCGCTGGAACCGGACCAGTCTCGTCGCCTTCCTGTCGAGTTCAGCCGCCGGCTCCAGCCGTTCCGCAAGCCAGTCCATGTAGACCGCTTCTCTTGTCTGGCCATCCTGTTCCATCCCGTCCGGATTGTCGGGGTGCCGACGCAACGCTTCGACCTGAAATGCGTCGAGCTCCGCACCCTTGCGAAATGCCGTCTCGCCGTTGCCACCCGTGCTCTTGAGCCTTCGCACAGGCCTCACCCGCAGGTCGAACCCGAGCCGCCGGCCCTCCGCCCATGCACCGGGCATGGCTTTGCTCTCAAGCCGGTCGAGATTGAGCACGCCCAAGTGCTCGGGTAGGGCATGGACTCGGGCACCGTCGCGCAGGCGTTCCGCGTCGTTCTCGCAATAACCGTAGAGGCTCCCTACCGTTTGGCGAGGCGCCACCAACAGGCGGAACGGACGCAACGAACCCGGCCCGAACGTCTCGTCCAGTAGGTGATGCAGCACACGACCCTCATCGAAACCCGCGACGCTGCCGCGATGGCGGAGCCAGCCGCGCTCGCCAGCACAGCGAGCCAGTTGATTCATCGCTACGGGCACGCGGACAAGGAACATTGGATTCATGAATCTGCCCCCTTCACATGTCCCTCCACCACCGCGCGCGAGCCGGCGTGCAGCCCGGTCCGCCAGTTCCGTACATCCGGCAGATCCACGACACGCTCCACCGAGTCGCCGGTTTCAGGCCCTTCCCCCACCGGCCACAGCGCACGAAATGTCCCGGAACCTGAAAGCGCGCACAACGCCCCGTGGGCCGTGTCTCCATCGACCCATCCGTCCGTCAGCGTGCACGCAGGCAAGCACGATTTTCGTCCGATGAAGAGTGGACGGGCCGGGCGATCGAGAGCCGCGGCCAACTCATCCAACGTCGGATCGATCTCCGCGGGGTCAAACCGCAACACGACCCGCACCGCCTGGTCCGCCAGGTAGCGTCGCGTACGCCGATGCGGGGCGCCATAACTTGCGCCGTCGCGTCCCTCCGGCGTCCCGAAAGTCGTCCAGCCCTTATCGCCCTTACCGAGTTGGACGTTCTGGACGTCTATGACAATCCCGGACGCGATCGGCTCCCGTTCGCGCCGCGCAGCGAAAATCAGCCGATCCTGCAAAGCCTGATGCGCGGCGCGGTCGGACCAGTGCCACCCGAACGCGTTGGCCGCGAGGCCGGTCAGCATCGAGGCCGAGGGAAAATCGCGAGTCGGATTCTCCTGGTCGACGGCCACACCGCCGAAGGCCATCAACGGGGCCTCCAGACGAATGACCAGCCACTTGTGACTCATCCCAAGGCTCCCGGTAGCGTTTTCGCCCAGTTGGCAAGCGTCGCGAGGGAACCCCGCTGCGCCCGTGGCAGCTCGACGTCGACCAAGCTCATGACGTGTCTCTCTTCCGCGGTATCGTAGGCCTCGTCGAGCCGAGTCAGGTGAGCACCCAAGGCGGCCATCGCACCCTCGGCATCCGGTGTGCACCGACGGCGGTACGCCTCGGCCAGGGATCGCGGTTGGCGGTCGCCAGCTTCCAGCAGCATCAACGAAGCGCGCCCATACGGCGCCGTCGAACCGAGTTTGGCGCCGGGAGAAACCTCGGCGATGAGATAGACGAGATTGTGCAAGACCGCGCCGGCCAACTCGATGTCCCCGCCGAGATTCTCGATCAGCAACGGCAGGTCGACGACCACATACCCGTAGAACAGGCCCGAGGTGAGCTCGGTCTCCTGGATCGTATCCGCACCTGGGTCGTCCACTGACAGGTCGTCCACGGCGGTGAAGTAGTCGCTCTCGGCTTCCTCCTCGTGCACGGTGAAGGCATGGGCCACATGGACCGGCGCGGTGATGTTCGCGTCGGGGTCGGATGTTACCATCCGGCCGAACAAAGCCGACGTGATCCCGGCGGGGAGCTTGGCGTTGTCGCGCATGGCGCTGATGTTGGCCCGGAACTCCTTTTTCCAACTCGCCGCCGCCGTCTTGGCCGCGTCGGCATCACCGTTGGCTTCCCGGGCCAGACGTTCGGCCTCCTTGGCGAGCCATTCGATCTCCGGCGCGCCAAACAGCAGCGTCTGCCGGTTTGTCCTTGTTGTGCCCTTGTCGCCGTACACGGCCTGTTGAAACTCGGGCTCCAAGACCTTGACCACGTCTTCCGGGAAACGGGCTGATAGCGGGTCGATGACCCTGCGTGTCACCAACTCTCGTGAACGGAAGGCAGCCTCCGTCCCATCGATCCGGATCAGTGCGTGCGGATCATCGGTCTTAGCCCAGTGCCGCTTAAGGCACTGCGACGAAACACGAGTGCGCAGCACGCCCCCATAGGGCAGCCGCTTCGCCAGCCCGGAGTCGTCGCGGTTCAATAGAGCGCCGGTGTAGGGACTGAGGGTGTGGATCTGGAGAAAGCGGGGTGCGGTGGTCATTCCTTGGCTCCTTCTTGGTTGGTTTGGTGTTCGCGCTCGGCCCGGTCCAGCCGTCGGTAGTACGGTTCCGCAAGTCGTTGCGCGCTATACTTGGAATCCGGGTAGAGCAGTGTCCAGGCGATGTCCACGACATTGACGCCGCTGTTGGGTTGTCGCGTGCTGGTGATGGACCGCGCGAGACGCGTCAACGACACTTCCCGCTGTTTGTCTCGTGAGGTGATGAGTTGTCCGAGTCGGCGCTCGCTCACTCTGGGGCGCGGCGAAGCCGTTCCCGGCCAAGTGGGGTCGCCCCCGTCACACAACACCGCGCCTAAACGACGCTTGGGGTCGTGCAGATCCCAGCGTGACGACGGCTCACCCTTTGGCGTGAGGATGGCCATTATGCGGATGATGCCCATCCAAGCTTGCTGCTCCCGACCGATGGTGCCAGGATGCTGCGCCGCTAAACGCCAGAAACCGGGAGCGCCGATCCCCCCGTCCATGCGACGCAAGTCCGCCAACGGTCCTGGTTCAAGGCGCTGGAGCATGCGGGCCGCGGCAATGGCGGCGTGCCCCACGTCTTCAGAGTTCGGCATCAATCTCCTCCTGCTTTCCGGTCTGTTGAAGTTGCGGATCCAGCTTCCACACCCGTGATCGGAATGCCCGGCGGGCGCGTGTTTCGGCCCTCGGCCGCTGAATGGATGGGCAAGGAATGCTGGACATGGAGGTTTCCAGCTCCGCGTGGGCGGCATCCAACAGGGCGAGTCGGAACCCGCGTCCCGCCGTTTCCTGAGCGTCGGTGTCGCCCGAGTCCTCCGCCACGAGCCGCCACCAAAGGTGCGAGAAAAACAGCCTGTCGGCCACGCGATCAAACCGCTCTCTAGCGGATCTCGAACTCGCGTACTGGCCTTTACCCACCTGATCCCAATCACCACGTCCGGAAAGGAGGGCAATGGCATTGCGTAACGCCTCGTCGAAGGCCTTGATCTCGTCCAGTTGCAGCTTCGACAACTTCCCCGCGGCCGCCGATCGAAATAGCCGAACGGCACGATCCGGGACAGGAACAACGCGACTCTTGAAGCCCTCCGTCTTGCTGTTTCCGCGGGCCAAGGCCTCGGCGACGAGCACGCTGTCGGTAACGTCCTCGTTGGGTCCGAGTTGTGCCAGCAAAGGGACCTGCCATTCTCCTCCGAACAGGAGATCCGCCAACTTTCTGTAGTCGAAGTCGCCGCCGCCCAACGTCAGCGCCTTGTGTTCGTTGATGTGCACCGGAGCCCACGGATCACCGACGTACCCACGGTAGACCTTGGCGTCGACGCGAGCAGCCTTCGAGACGGCCCTGACAGCCGAGAGGCCTCGCTCTGACTGGACGAGACGGACTCGCCGGGCGACCTCGATGAACCATGGGTCCAAGGTGCGCAGGTCGAGTTGACTGCCCTCCAGCCAGTCCAGACACCAGAGAAGCGCAGGACCGCCTTCGGTGCCGAATTCGGAACCTTTGCCCTCGCGCCGTTCATGGAGAAGCCGCTGGACGTCGCGACACCACCATTTGCTTGGGTTAAGCCGGCAGTCTTCACCTCGCGCCGGTACAAGTCCCATCATCGGGCGGCTGGAAGACCCGCCATTCATCCGGGCGATGCCGTAGTTTCCAGCACCGTCGTAGCCCGCGGACGTCTGCAAAGAGACGAGCGCGAACAACCAGTCTTCCGCCTCCACGTCGCGCGCCACGGTTTGTTTGAGATCGTGGTTGCGTGCCGTGATGAGCAGGTCCAACGCGTCCGGTGTCGGCACGGGCGACCACTTCAGGCCAACGGGGGCCGGCGGTTGAAGGAAGGCGGGCTGGGCGTTGTCCTCTACGACCAGATGCCAAGGGCCATCGTCCGTGTGGTTTGGCGTCAGGGCGCGTAGCAGATTCGTCCATTCATCAGCGTCGCTGGGGAGAGCCTCCCGCCCGGCATTCCAAAGCGCCAAGGCGGCAAGCTGCACAAGAAACATGTGCCACGCGGGACGCTGGTGGGGCCTCAGGGCCGGGAACGCCGCTACCTCGCCTCGCGCCATCGCTGCCAGAAGCTCCGATAGTGCAAGACGTTGCGCTGTCGATATCGATATGATGCGGCTTGTCAAAAGGTTCATCTGCGTCTTCCGAGTTCCTTCCCGATATCGTGATGAAATAAAACAATAGGTTATTATCGATAAGTTGTATCAATATATGAAAACCAATCTCACGGCAAAACTGCCAGCCCTTTCCGCGAGTAAGCGAACTCGCGTTCCCCCACCAACAGCACAAGCCCACCGGGAACCGGGTTGACCTCAACCGTTTCCGCATCCGTTGACGAGATGCCCGCCGACCAGCGTGCTGGTAGCGTGATTTGCGAGATGCGGTTCGCGAAAGGGCTGATCGGACTGGGATCAAGCGTCAACACGACGCCGTCCTCGCCCAACCGGGTCATGATGCGCTCGTCACCCGGCGGAAAGGGACTGTCCTCGTACCGGTGTTCCCGGTCGAGCCAGCGCAAGCGGGCCAACGCGCGCTCAGCCGCCTCGACGCCTCCCAACGTCCGTTCGTAGGCGATCCATGCCTCCCCTTTTTCAAGGATCAGTGCCGCCGTTCGCTCCGGATGGGTGGCGGCTTCCACCAGCCGGCGATTCATCTCGGGGATATTCCAAAGCGGCTCGTGTTCGATCAGCCGCCTCGTAAGTTCCACCACCGGCAGGTCCCGGTAGATGCCCTGAAACTCCCCCTGAGCTTCCCAACCACCCAGACCGTTTTCGAAGTCGGGCGCCGTCAACCGATCAAGCCCATCCGCGGGCGTCAGGACGACGGTCTTGGCGTCCTCGAAACCCTCGGGACGCGGCAGTTGATGCCGATGCAACCGCCCGACACGTTGCAATAGAACGTCGACCGGGCATAGATCCGTGATCAGGTAGTCAGCGTCGATGTCGAGGGACTGTTCCAGCGTCTGAGTCCCGATGACGACGACACCCATCCGAGGACGTTGTGGGTTCGGCGCGAGTACCTCCTCGACCGCCCGATCCAGAAGCACTCGATCCTCCGCGGCAAAGCGGCCGTGGTGAAGCGCCGGGCCGTCGGCGGCCTGGAGCAGTCGTGCGGTGCCGCCAAGTTCCTGCACGGCCTCCCATGTCTCCACCGCCTTCGTTACCGTATTGCGAATGACCAGAACCCGCGCTCCCTGGTTCGCCGCTTTCAACGCCAACTCCGCGGCACGGTCCGGCGCCATGTCGTCCAACTCCAGGCGCACCTCCTTGGAGCATCGGATCCCCTCCGTCCACCTGGGCTCCGGTTTGCCGCCGGTCCACACGGCCGGATAGCTCGTGGCCACGGCGTCGGAAAAGCCTGGCTGGGTTTCGCCGGTCCAGCGCACCCGTGCGCGGGACCCTAGCGTGGCCGACATCAACATCGCGTAACCCCCGAGTGCCAGATGCGCATCCAGCAGTTGGGCCAGTACCCCGGTCATGTAGGCATCGGATGCGTGGACCTCGTCGATGACCAGCAGGCTCCGGCTGAGTGCACTGCCCCGCAGGTGGGCGTGCTTGATCTTCAGGCCCGCCAGCATGGCTTGGTCCACCGTACCCACCGCGACAGTCGCGGCGAGGAAGCGCGTCGCATGTTCTGCCGCCCACCGTGCCGGCACGCTTCCCGACCGGTCCTCCCAAAGGAATTGCCACCCCGGAAGACGGCGCCCCGTGGCCTCTCCCGCCGCGAGCAACCCCGGAACGGCAAGGATGGCCTCGGGACCGTGGTCCCCGAACACCCGCTTCATGGCCTTGTGGGCGCGGCCATGGAGCTGTCGCGCCGCTGCCCGCGTGGGAACGGCGAAGTAGAGCCCCTCGACGCGTCCCGCCGCGAAGAGCTGGGCAAAACGCCAGAGAGCGGCCTCGGTCTTCCCTGAGCCCGTTTCGGCCTCGAGGATCACCAGCCTTTCCTCATCACTCATCCCGCCCACAACGTCCTGCGCAGGATTCGGCTGCGCGTAACCCGTCAACTCCGTGAACGACAGCGAAGGACGGCGCGGGAGGCGCGCGACATCGAGCCCAAGCTCCGTGACGGCGCGGGCTGCCCGGTCGCGCGCCACCTCTTCGTAGTCCTGATCGAAAGTCCCGATGAACTCGAAGAACCGCTTGTCCGACCCAACCCAATCAGCTAACGCGGTCAAGCCCGCGAAGAAGTGGACAAACCTCGGGTGCTCGGGGAGGTTCCCGCCGTCCGTGAACGCCTCTCGGAACCAGCGACGCACGGCATCCGCCATGGTGGCCGCCTGCCCGCGCCAGTCGTAGTGCGGGAGCGTGGGCCAATCCGCGGCCGTGGCCTGCGAACCTTGCTCGATGGGTCGCCCGTGGTGCGACAGACTTGCGACGAGCAAAGGCTCGACGCCCGCACCCCACTGCGCGAGGGACTGGAGCACCTCCCGGAACGGATGATCCGGCAACTTCCAGGACAGTTCCAGGAAATGCAGGCTCTCCGGCACGTGGCCCCGCTCGGGCCAAGTCCATAGGCCCTCCCGCCAGCCCTTGGCCTGAAACGCGGGATGAAGCTTTCCAATATCGTGCACGAAGACGATGGCCCCCAGCCGGGCGACAGTCTGGCGCGACAACGTCATTTCCGCCGCCTTTTCGGCCCTGGCGCGGAACACCGGCAGATCGAGCAGCCGCTGGAAGACCGCGGCCACGTCCATCGAATGGTGTGCCAAGTGGTGCGTGAAACCGTCGCGGCCGTCCGTCTTGCCCCAGGCAGTTCGGTTCATCTCGTTATCACTCATTCCACTCTCGTATCATTCGTGGCCCCTCGTCCGCACTCGCAACTGTCCGACACGACCTCACGGACACTCCAACACCAGGGTATCCCGTCCTCCCTGCTGTACCTTCCTTCGCAGAACAGGAAGCACCTACCCGCAACCGATAGCAGGCAGGAGTGACATCCGGGGTCAAACCCGATCAAGAATCTTGCGGGCTTCGTCGCGGACCTTGTCACGGAAGGCGGCGGGGCCGACGACCTGCACGCCCCCGCCGAAGTGAAGCACCCAGCCCACCAGCTCGGGAGTATCGGCGACCCGGAGCGAAAGGACCAGGCGTCCGTCTTGGGTTTCGTGGACGTGCTGGCTGTGGTGCCAGATGCGGCCCTTCACCCATGCGGTCGTGGCCTTGTCGAACAGCAGCTCCAGCTCGATGGGCTTACCGCGCATCACTACGAGGGAGTCCTTGACGTAGGCGTCCAGGTCGAAGCCCAAGGGCATCTGGCACGGGCGGTTGGTGACGGCCAGGGAGCGGATGCGATCCACCGCGAACGTGCGCACGTCCCTTCGGAGGTGACAGTAGCCGATGAGGAAGAGCCCGCCGTCCGCATACCACAGGCGGTATGGATCGACGTCCCGGCGCCGTGTCTGGTTGCGCGAGGCGGTGTAGTAGCGGACCTGCACCGTGCGAGTACGCGAAATGGCCCGTGAGAGCTGGTCGATGGTGTGCCGGTGCTCGCGGTAGGTCTTGTGCGAGCCGAGCCCCACGGCGAACTGCCCTCGCAAGTTCTCGACATACGTCGCGCCTTCGGCGGGCAACGCCGCGGCGGCCTTGGTCAGTGCAGAATCGAGAGACGCCTTGATCTCCGTCCCGTCCAAGGGCTTCAGCAGGTCGCGGCTGAACACCAGCGCCATGAGCTCCGTCGGCGACAGCGCCAGTGGCAGGGTCTGGCGGTATCCGTCCATCAGACGCCACACGGTTTGACCGTTTCGGCGCTCGGTGATGAGGGGAATGTGGGCGGCCTCCAGGGCCTCCAGGTCGCGGCGAATGGTGCGAGGATGACGCGAGTAGTCCTCCGGCAGAGACTCCGCAAGCTCCGACAGAGTCGCGCCCCGGACGTCCTCCAGCCTCTTCAACAACAGCCACTGGCGCGTGACTTGGTCGTTGCGCGGCATGCTTGTATCCAGGGATCGAGGCTGGCCATACCAGCGGCGCGGCGTGAGAACCAGCGGGAACCAGCGCGCCGGCGCGTTCAGCTTCCGTTAAGGACGGCCAACCGGGCTACCGCCTTCTCGTGGTAGAGACGGTCGACCGCGTTTCTCGGGGGGGCTTGGACGGCGTGCTTGAGCTGGCGGAGCGCTTCCGCACGGTGGCGTCGCTCGTCCATCTTCAAGAGGGCGAACGCGTACTCGACGCGCGCCACCTTGTTGTGGGGCACGAGTTCGATGCTGCGCTGGTAGTGCTTGCGCGCTTTCTTCGCGGTGGCGCCGTAAAGGAGCCCAGCCATCGGCCCCGCGCCTTTGACGAGTTTCGCGTGCCATGTGGCCATGCTGAGATGCGCCCCGGCCTTGTCGGGGGCCAGCCGGAGCGCCTTGTCGATGGCGTTCCGCGCCTTCCGGGCGTATCCCCCCGCCACGGCCTTGACGAAACCGATGGCGCGGGCGTACCGGCCCATGGCATGGGCCAGTTGGATGTGCGCTTCCGGGTTGCGCGGGTCGAGCCGGATGGCGCTCTTGGCCAACCGGATCGCACGCTTGTAGAGCGGCTCCTTCACGCGCGTCTCGGAAGAGAGGTGACCGTGCATCACCAACGCCAGCGCCGCCAATGCGTAACCCTCGGAAGTCCGGAGCTTTTCGGCTAGTTCCGCGGCGGCGGCAAAGCGGCCGTCGGCATAGGCCGCGCGCGCCTGTTCCATCGATTGCGCCGAGGCCGCACACGCGAGCAGGAGCGCCCAAGCGAGGCTCAGGAAAACCGGCAAGACGATCTTGATCACGGGATGGACCTGGGAAGCCGGTCGGAGACTGTGGGGCTCGATTCTCATGCTTTGCTTCAATGATGAGAAGGCAACCGGCTAAATTATAGGGCAAATAAAAGAAGAGTGCAACGAAGAAATTTCATCGTTGCAGTCGCCCTTGGTGAGAAAGGAACGGCCGGCCCTGAACCGGCCGGACCGTGAGGAGCCGTCCAAGGAGGCTACGGAAGGAGGCGTGAAGGTGAGGAACGGTCTCGGGGGCGGGGTCGAGACTGCCGTCTTCACCGCGGTCGGCGCCAGTCTCGATCCCCGTCCTCCCGGCTCTTGAGGCTTACTGGAGGGTCTTGGTGCCCGGACCCGTGATACGCGAGACACGCGCCCGGGTCTTCTTGATCTCGAACATCAGGATGCGTTTCTGGAGCGGATCGAAACGGATTCGCAGCGTGCGGCCGCCGACGTCCACGTCCGCCACACCATCCTCGCCGTCATCGATCTTGTGCAGGGCCGAGAGCACCGACAACCCCACCAACGAGGCGTCTACCTCGACCCACTTCTTAGGAACTTCCCGGCCTCCGTCCACCGGCCTCAGATGTCGTCTTGTCTCGCGTGGCATTGCTTCCCCTTCTTGATCTTAGAAGTCGCGTCATTCGCGTCATGACTGCGCTTGACGGGAAGTTATCAATTGACTACTATGATGTCAAGCATTTTTTCAACTGAGAACTATATACATCATGCCGAGGAAAAAGACAAGACTCCCCAAGACCGACCTTGCCCGCCGCCTGACGCTCGCCATGGCGGAACGCGACCCCATGGAGGTAGCGCAGCGCGCGGGCATCTCCAAGACCGCGGTATACAACTACATGGCCGGCGACCGGGCGCCACAGTCCGCCATCCTGCACCGGTTGGCTTCGGTGTGCGGGGTGTCGCTGGAATGGCTGCTGGCCATTAGCGACCGTGTCCGGGACGTGTCCGGGCATGTGCCCGACGACCTTCCCATCGTGGGGCGGGCCGGGGCGGGCCGGGGCGAGTTCTCCGAGGACGGCTTCCCCGTGGGCGAGGGATGGCGCCGGGTATCGCGTCCCTACGACCTCAAGGACGCCAACGCCTTCGGTGTCGAGGTGCGCGGTCACTCAATGAGCCCTCGCTATGAAGACCGGGAAATCGTGGTATGCTCGCCCGACAAGGAGTGGCACTCCGGCGACTACTGCGTGGTCAAGACCGTGGGCGGTGAGTACCTGATCAAGCGAATCAAGCGGGAAAACGGCCACTTGGTGCTCATCAGCATCGCCCACGGCTACGATCCCATCATCATGCCGCTGTCGGAGATCGCCGGCATCTACCGCATCGTCTGGAAGAAGGAACGATAGGGGAATAGGGAGAACCCATGGCAGACTACACCGAGATCCTTTACGAGAAGCGCGGCGCCGCGGGGGTGATAACGCTCAACCGGCCCCAGGTGATGAACGCCATAAGCCCGACGGTGCAGGAAGAGATGTCGGCGGCGCTGGACGACGCCGTGGCCGACCCCAAGGTGCGCGCCATCATCATCACCGGCGCCGGGCGCGCGTTCTCCGCGGGCATGGACCAGGGCCCCAAGCCGGGCCGGCGGCGCGACCTGGAATGGCCCTACGGCGTCCCCACGGGCCAGTCCGCGTCGGACTGGATCGATTCCTGGCGCGGACGCGAGGGCAACCACTTCCTGCGCCTGTGGGAACTGGACAAGCCGGTCATCGGCGCCATCAACGGCTGGGCCATGGGCGCGGGCTCGTGGCTGGCGTTGTGCACCCACATCACCATCGCCTCCGAGCACGCCGTCTTCGCCCAGCCCGAGGTGCGCCACGGCTCCAACACGAGCTTCCTCTGGACCATGCTCGCCGGCGTCAAGAACTCGCTGCGCTACGGTCTCGTGGGCGACCACATCGACGCCCAGGAGGCCCTGCGCATCGGCCTCGTCATCAAGGTAGTGCCGCACGAGCGGCTGCTGGACGAATGCCTGGAGCTGGCGGAGCGCATCGCCCTGGTGCCGCCCGAGACGGTGAAGATCAACCTCGCCATCGCCACCCTGGGCATGGAGATGATGGGGCTGCGCGACGCCCTCATGCTCGACTCGCAGCTTTCGGCCCCGGCCCACGTGATGCTGCGCGAGGAGCACCGGCGCCCGCTGAACGAGGCGCGCGAAAAGAACATCCGCGAATACCTGCAACTGCGCGACGGCCCGTTCCAGCCCGAGCCCTTCGGCCCGCGGTCGAAGCCCAGGCAGTAGGACCACCCCTGCAAGGAGACCCCCATGTCCGCGTACCAGAACCTTCTCTATGAAAAGCAGCGCAGCGGCGCGCTCATCACCTTCAACCGCCCGGACCGGCGCAACGCCCTGAGCGAGGAGCTCCTGGCGGAACTCGACGCCGCCCTGGCCGAGGCCAAGGACGACCCCGAGGTGCGCGGCGTGATCCTCACCGGCGCGGGCGGCTGCTTCTCCACCGGCGAGGACATGTCCGAGGACGGCGCCCCGGAAACCGTGTGGCCCCAAGCCCTGCCCGAAGGCGTGCCGCTCTACAAGGAGTTCGACAAGGTCCGGGACAAGGACCGCGAGGAAATCCTGCGCCGGCGCCTGTACCGCTGGGAGTATCCCAAGCCCATCATCGGCGCCGTCAACGGCTGGTGCCTGGGCACCGCTTCGTGGCTCGCCCTCACCTGCCACCTGACCGTGGCCGCGGACGACGCGGTCTTCGGCCAGCCGCAGGTGCGGCAAGCCGCCGGCACCGACTTCATCTGGGTTTTGCTCGCCGGCCCCAAGAACGCCCTGCGCTACGCCCTCACCGGCGACCACGTCGACGCCGCCGAGGCCCTGCGCATCGGCCTGGTGAACAAGGTCGTGCCGCGGGACGAACTGCTGGAGGAATGCTCCCGCATGGTCGAGCGCGTGGCCCTGGTGCCGCCCGAAACCGTCAAGATCAACCTCGCCATCGCCACCCAGGGCCTCGAAATGATGGGCCTCCACAAGGCCTGGCTCCTCAACTCCGAACTGAGCGCCATGGCCCGCCTCTCCAAGCGCGAGGAGTTCAACAAGCGCCTGGAAGACGCCCGCAAGCAAGGCGGCCTGCGCGCCTTCTTCGAAGCCCGCGACCAACCGTTCCGCCCGGAGCCGTTCGGGCCGTTCGCCAAGGGACAGTAACATCCCGGACTTGATCCGGGAGCGATCCAGGAGGGTTTGGGCGCGGTTACTTGACCGCCTCCGCCTCCTCCAACGCGCCAATCTCCTCTTTGCTCAGGCCCAGCACCTCGCCCAGCACATAAGCGTTGTGGGCGCCGATCCAGGGGGCGGGGAGGGCGGCGCTGGCCTTGGAGCGGGAGGGGATGCCGGGGAGGCCGTGGTGGGCGACGCGGCCCCAGGGGGGTTCGTCGATCTCGACGATGTGGCCGCGCTCGCGCAGGTGGAGGTCGTAGTAGAGGTCTTCGCCGGACATGGGGTTGCCGGCGGCGACGCCGGCCTGCTGGAGGCGGCGGAAGGCTTGGCGGGCGGTCTGGGTGCGGGTCCATCCCGTCAGCTTCTCGTCCAGCTCGTCGCGGTGATGGCGCCGGCCTTCCTTGGTGGCGAAGCGCGCGTCCTCGGCCCATGAGCCGGCGCCGATGACCTCGACCATGGCCTGCCACTCCTCGTCGGTCTCGCAGGCGATGATGATCCAGTCGTCATTGCCGGCGCAGGGGTAGCAGCCGTAGGGGGCGTAGGGGTCGCCCAGGATTTCGCGGTAGCCCAGCGTGTCCCACTCGTTGCCATTGACCGTGTAGTCCAGGATGGCGGGGCCGAGCATGGCGCCCTGGGCCTCGAGCATGGAGGCCTCGATGAACTGCCCTTCGCCGGTGCGTTCCTGGTGCTCCACCGCCGCGATCACGCCCAGGGTCATGGTGATGGCGCCGACGCGGTCGGGCCAAGCGATCTTGCAGCGCGCGCGCATGGGCGACTCCGGATAGCCCCACAGGCGCATGAGCCCGGTGTAGGCCAGGAGCTGCCAGCCCCATGCCACCCATGACTTGAGCGGCCCTTCCCTGCCCCAGCCGGGCATGGACACCTGGATGATGCCGGGGTTTATCTGCCGCAACGACTCGTAGTCAAAGCCGAGCCGCTCCATGACTCCCACGCTGAAGTTCTCCACCACGACCTGGGAGCGTTCCACGAGACGGCGGAACAGCTCCTTGCCCTGGTCGTGCCGCAGGTTCAGGGTGACGCCCAGCTTGGCCCGGTTCATGTCGGCGTGGACGGCGGTGAGCCGGCCCCTGGCCGCCACGGTGTTGGATTCGACCTTGAGGACCTCCGCGCCGTAGTAGCCGAGGATCTCGGTGCCCAGGGGGCCGGCGAACTGCTGCGTGAGGTCGGCCATGCGGAGCCCGGACAGCATGGGGTCGGAGGGTTCCGCCGGCCAAGCCGCCTCGGGCTTGCGCCCTTCGACTTCGCTCGGCTGCGCCTCGCTACGCTCAGGACGAACGGGTTCTCTGTCCTGAGCCTTGCCGAAGGGCTCAGCGCGAACGGCTTCTCTGTCCTGGGCTTGGTCGGAGAGCTCAGCGCGAACGGCGTCGGATTCCCTGCCCTGCTCCAGCTCGGCCAGAACCTCCTCTCGATGCTGGTCCAGCAGCGGCGCCGGGCGGCGCACCCGCATGGGCGTCCCGGAAAGGCGCATGGGGAAGCCCGGCGCCCGGTAGCGCCCGATGACCGGGTGCTCGATCTCCTGGAGCCAGTGGCGCGCGGCCAGTTGTTCACCTTCCACGAACTGGCCCACGGTGTTGAGCGGCGCGGCCGAGAGATGCCGCCCCTGGGCCTCGGTCACGAACTCGTCCGCGGTGAAGCCGCTGATGAACTCGGCCACCACGGCGGAGGCCTCGTCGCTGCGGGCGTCGCGGTAGGCCGTGTCCTCCCATTGCGGCTCCGACAGGATGGTGCCGGGCATCCAGTTCTGGGTCAGCTCGCGCCACATGTGCGGCAGGTTGGCGGTGAAGTGGACGTAGCGCCCGTCCTTGCAGCGGTAGATGTTCGTCACGGCGCCGCCGTAGGTCTTGGCGCCGGGACGGCGCCCCATGCGGTTCTCCAGGGTGTAGCGCGCGATGGAGCTGCTGTTGGTGAAGCTCAACGCCTCCTGGAGCGAGACGTCCAGGCGCTGGCCCACGCCGCAACGCCGGCGGTGGCGCACCCCGGCCAGCGCCAGGGTCGCGGCCACGCAGCCGGCCACCTGGTAGGCCGAATGGGAGGGCGCGGTGCACGGGCCGCGCTGATCGTCGCCCTGGCTGTAGAGGAACCCTCCGGCGCCGTTGGTGATGGCGTCGCTGCTCTTGTAGTGGCGGTACCGGCCGGTGCGGCCGAAGGGCGTCAGGGACACGGTCACCAGCCCCGGGTGGTTCGCCTCGAGCCACGCGTCGGTGAATCCCCATTCCTCTAGGCGCCCGACCGGCGTGGCCTCGATAAACACGTCCGCCGAGAGCAGCAACTTCGTGAAAGTGTCCCGGTCGCCGGCGGCGGAGATATCCAGCACCAGGCTGCGCTTGTTGGTGTTGGCGTGGAGGAAGGTGAGGCTCCGCTCGACGCCTGCGACGCCGCCGGCGAAGGGCGGAAGCCTCCGTTCGGGGGCGCCCTCCGGCGGCTCCACCTTGATGACGTCGGCCCCCAGGTCTCCCAGGAGCCGGCCGGCGTAAGCCGCGGGCACGTCGCCAAGCTCCACCACTCGCAGGTGCGCCAGGGCGGCAGGCGCCTGGTGTTCGATTTCGTGCTCAGCCATGGGCGTGGAATGATCTCCAGACACGGGGAATGACCCTGGAGCGCCGAAACGTCATTCCCGCGAACCAGGCTGTGTCAAAACGTCGCCGGTCAAGAATTGGCGCCAACCCCCGATTCGTCATTCCCGCGGAAGCGGGAATCCAGGGGCGGTGGTGGGGCACTGCAGCGGCGTTTCCCTGCCTCGCCACCCCTGGATTCCCGCCCCCGATCGGGGTCGAGGGCAAGCTTTCGCGGGAATGACGCATCGAGGGGGAATGACGATTCGGCGAACCCGGCGTCTACACCTGCGGTTCGAGGATCTCCAGTCCGTCGAGGCGGTCGATGAGGTACAGGAGGCCGTTCTCGTCCTGGAAGACGTCGTTGCTCTGGACCGTGTTCTGCCCCTTGCCCGGCTCGGGCACGTAGTAGCCCACCTCCTTGGGCTGATAGGGATTGGACACGTCCACCGCGCGCAGGCCGCCGCTGAACCAGGTGACGTAGAGCACATTGCCGTACACCTGCTCGTTGGGCTGGTGTGCGCCGTAGCGGTCGGTGGGCTCGTCGTCGCGGTCGGGCATGAAGGTCGAGATGGGCACGGGATGCGCCTCGTCGGAGATGTCCACCACCCACATGAAGGCGTAGGGCAGCGGCGCCGCCTTCTGCGCCTCCTCGTCGGTGACCACCAGGATGTCGCGGCCCATGAGCTTCTCGGGCATGGGCAGGGTCGTGTGGGTGGGCGACGGGTACGGCGGGCTCCAGTCGAGACGGCTTATGAACTTGGGCTGGCTCATGTCGGAGATGTCCAGGATCACGAAGCCGCCGTGCCAGTAGCTCACGTAGAGGCGGTCGTCCCGGCGGATGGGATGGTGGCAGCGATGCATGGTGCCGGGCCACGTGGGCTCCTCGCCCCCGGCGACCCATTGCCCCGGCATCCACCAGCGGCCCACCTCCTGGGGATTGGCGGGGTCGGCCAGGTCCAGGATCATGCAGATGTTGCCCACGTACCCTTCCATGACCGGAGAGAAATAGGCGTAGCGGCCGTCGAAGGTGAAGCGGTGAACGCCCTTGGCGGCGGCCTTGAAAAACGACACCTCGCGCGGGTTGGCCGGGTCCGACACGTCGAACACCTTGAGGCCGCCCTGGGCGTCCTGGTTGTTCTCATAGCGCTCGTGGTTGACAATCATCACGCCGTTGCTGACCGCGGCCTTGTGCGAATGAATTCCCGGCGGCACGTCAAGCTGCGCCACCAGCTTGGGATTCTTGGGGTCGCGGACGTCGATGACGGAAGTCCCGTGGGGCGGGTCCATATGGCCCACGTACGCGAAACCCTTGTCCACCTCGACCTTGCCGCCGCCCGGCAGGTCCAAGCGCCCCACCAGCTTGATCCCGCTGGCCGTTCCGAAACCGTTGCCTGTCGCCATGTCGTCGTCTCCTTTCGCGCCCGCGTGTGCCGGGTCATGGCCTACATGCCCTATTCGCGGGTTAATGGCAATGGCGCCTGAATGTTGTCATTGGGTCGTGGGTGCCATGGCTAAAATGAAACGAGCCGCGGGGCACTCAGGCCCCGCGGCTCGCGGGTTTCGGCAAGGGGCGCGCGACCCTTGTGAGTATGTCGTGTCGGTTCGACGGTGCGGCGATCGGCTAGCCCCGACCGAAGTCGCGGCGCTGGGGCCGGGCCTCGTTCACCGTGATGGTGCGTCCGCCGAGCTCGGTCTCGTTGAGTGCGTTGACCGCGGCCTCCGCCTCGTCGGGCGTTCCCATTTCCACGAAACCGAAGCCGCGTGAGCGGCCCGTGAATTTGTCAATGATCACCTGTGCGGACTCAACAGCGCCGTGTACCGAAAAAACTTCCTCAAGTTGCATGTCCGTCGTCGAGTACGGCAACCCGCCGACATAGAGTCTCCTGCCTTCCATATGTTCTCCTCCCGGTCAATTCGGCCATGCACCCTGGGCTCTGACCTCGAAGGAGTCGAACAGGCAAGATGTTGTTCTGAACCACGATCTCGGTCGGTCGCAAGGTGAGACTTACGATGGTCGCCCCCTGTGGGACGTAATTATCGTAACCCTTCGGTCCGAGGCCGTCAAGCCGTCAGATCTTGTAGAACCTGCGCGCGTTGTCCCCTAGAATTGCCTCCTTCTGCGCGTCCGTGAGCTCTTCCCGTTCGAGGATCTCGTCGATTTCTTCCATGCAGTTGTCCATGGTGATTTCGTGCGGGAAGTCGGAGCAGAACATGAAGGGTTCGTGTCCCACGCGATTGACGCAGTACGACAGTACGTCCTCGTTGCCCTCGCATCCGACGAAGACCCGGTCGCTGCGGAAGTACTCGATCGGGTCCCTCTTGAGCTGCAGCCCGCCGTACTCCGCCTCGCGGTTCAGCCGGTCGAGCACCAGCGGGATCCACGCGGTGCCTCCCTCCAGAAAGCCCACGCGCAGGTCGGGGAAGCGGTCGAAAATGCCTTCCGACATCATCCCCGTCATGTGGATCGCCAGCGGGAACGGCATGCCCAGCGCGCGCGTGGCCGGGAAGACCTTGAACGAGTTGAAGCCCAGATCACCGTAGCAACCGCCGTGGACCGCGAGAGCGCAGTCGAGCTTCTCCGCTTCCTCGTAGAGCGGCCAGAACTGATCCGAGCCGTAGTGCCGGTCGAGGCCGTTGGACGGGAGCATGGCGCACACCATTCCCAAGTCCTTGACCGCCCGGCGCAGCTCTTCCACCGCCGCCGGCACGTCCTGCACCGGGATGAGCGCCACCCCCTTGAAGCGGTCGCTGGCCTTCAGGTACTTCTCCGACAGCCAGTCGTTGTAGGCGCGCGCATACGCCGACGCCCACTCGGGAAAGTGCACCTGGCCGTAGGAAAGACCCGCCGTGGGATACAGCACCGAAGCCTCGATCCCGGTCTTCTTCAGAAACTCCATCCAGCGCTCGGGGCCGACGGAAGCGTCGAAGATCCCCTCCGGCTCGATGTGCCGGCTCCGCGGCGTGTGGAACTTGTCGAGGCTCGGCAGCATCTGGCGGAAGCTCAGACTTCCCCGACCCAGGTACTCGTGATTGATGTACTCGTTGAGCTCGTTCTCACGCTCCATGATGTGCCCGTCGGCATCGATGTATGCACCCATTGGCTTTCCCCCTTCCGTATGACCCGAATGACTCCGTCGTAACGCACCGGGCCAGATTATTCGTTCGTCATTTCTCTTGTCAACGGGTAACGAACCTCGTTGACGCCCCTTGCCGGGACACGTAGACTGCCGGCTTCATGTTGGGGTTCGGCTCGCTGCTCGGTTTGTCGCTCCTCGGCGGGGCGCTCATCGCTACTCCCTTCCTCTGGCCGGTCCTCTTTCCACTGACCTGGTTGGCCCCTGTCCCTTTGCTTGCGGCGATCGAAGGCGCCCGCGACTGGCGGCAGGCGCTGTGGGCCGGAGCGCTCGCGGGAGCGGCGACCATCGCCCTGGGCTTCCACTGGATCGTCTATACCGTGCACGTGTTCGGCGGCGTGAACTACGCCGTGGCCACCGCGGCGTTCGCCCTCTTCGTCGCCTACGGGGCCATCCCGTTCGTCGCGTTCGCGGCCCTGGTGCGCGCGTGCGGACTGGGGCCGCTGGCGCTCTTGCCGGCGGCGTTCTGGGTCGCGGTCGAGTTCTGGTACCCTAACCTTTTCCCTTGGTATCTCGCCACCAGCCAGAACCCGTTCACGCTCCTGGTGCAATCGGCGGACCTGACCGGGCACTATGGCGTCACCTTCCTGTTGCTGTGGTGCGGCACGGCGCTCTACCGCTGGCTGCGCGCCCGCCGCGGGGCCGGGAGCGCGCGGGGGGCGGCATGGTCCGCGGCCGCCGCCGCCGCCACGCTGGCCGCGGCCCTGGCTTACGGACAGGTGCGGCTGGCCCAGGTCGACGGTGCGTCGAAGGAAGCCGGGACCCTCGACGTCGCGGTCGTGCAAGGCAACATCTCCATCGAGCGGAAGGGCAAGAACGCCTTCCTCAAGACCAACCAGGATACGTACAAGGCTCTGTCCCTGCAGAACGCGGACGCCGACGTGGTCATCTGGCCCGAGTCCGCCATGGAAACGTGGCTGCGCGAGAACGGGCGGCGCATCCCCCGCGAGCTGCTGCCCGAGCGCCATCCGCACATGATCGTCGGCGCCATCAGCTACCGGCGTCAGCCGGGCAACCGTTTCAGCCGTTACAACAGCGCGGTGGCGGTGAACCCCGCGGGCGCGGTGTCGGGCCGCTATCACAAGCAGGTGCTGCTCGCCTTCGGCGAGTACGTGCCGCTGGCGTGGCTCATCGGCTGGGTCCCCGGAGTGCAGGCCATCGGCGAAGGCTTCACCGCGGGCGCCATCGAGACCGCTTTCACCCTGCCCAAGGGAGCCCGGGCGGCGCCCCTCATCTGTTACGAAGACCTGATGCCCGCGCTCTCCCGCCGCTTCGTGAGGGACCAGGGCGCCAACCTGCTGGTCAACCTGACCAACGACGCCTGGTACGGGGACACCGTGGCGCCGTGGCAGCACGCGTGGCTGGCGCAATGGCGCTCCATCGAGACGCGCCGGGCCATGGTGCGCGCCACCAACACCGGCCTCACCGCGGTCATCGATCCGGCCGGGCGCATGTCCGAGCCGCTACCCGTGTTCACCGAAGGGGTGCTGCGCGCCACCGTACCGTTGCTGGAGATGGAGACCCTCTACGTGCGCTACGGCGATTGGTTCCCGTGGCTGATGACGGTGGTGACCGCGGGCGCGGCGGCGGCCGCGGGGATCGCCCGGAGACCGGGCCTGCGCCGGGGAACCCGCGCACGGCGGCGGCGCAAGCCCGGCCGGAATACGTAGGACGGTCAGGGCAGACGGAACTCGCCGAGCGCCCGCACCATGCCGTCCACGGTGTCGGCGACGAGCAGCTTGTCACGGTGCTTCTGCTTGAGGAAACCCTGGTCCACCGCATGGTCGAGGAACCCGATAAGGTGGGCGTAGTAGCCGCTCACGTCGAGCAGGCCGCAGGGCTTGGAGTGAAACCCGAGCTGCAGCCAGGTGATCATCTCGGCGATCTCCTCGAGCGTGCCGTAGCCTCCCGGCAGCGCGATGAACCCGTCCGAAAGCCTCTCCATCAAGGCCTTGCGCTGGTGCATGGAGTCCACCACCCTGAGGTCGGTGAGGTTCGAGTGGACGAGCTCCTTCATCATCAGCGCCTCGGGGATGATGCCGATGACCTCGCCGCCCTCCTCCAGGGCCGCGTCGGCCACGCATCCCATGAGCCCGATGGAGGCACCGCCGTAGACCACGCCGATGCCGCGGCGCGCCAGCTCGCGGCCCAGTGAGGCGGCCGTGTGCGCGTACTCCTCCAGCACGCCGGCGCTGGAGCCCGAAAAGACACAGATTCGATTCATTCAAACTCCCGGTTCATGCCGCCCTGCCCGCCCGCGGCTCGTTGTTCGTGGCCAGTCCTGTGCATCTTGGTACACTAGTGTCCTGCCTCACAAATAGCTTGATGAAACCGCGGGTCCTTTTCGCCGTCGGCTGCGTTACGTCACCCCGGGCCTTGACCCGGGGTCTTCCTCGCGTGGTGCCCGCCACTGGGGGGCGACCGCAGGTCGCCCCTACAAGTCATCGCGCCTTGCCGGCGACAAAAATGCCCTCGCGGTTTCATCAAGCTATTTGTGACGCAGGACACTAGTGCGGCGTTTCCGAGACCAGCCGCAGCCCGACGATGCCGGCGATGATCAGCGCGATGCAAACCAGCCGCAGCACTTCCCTCGATTCCCCGAAAAGGACCATGCCCAGTATCACCGTACCCACGGCGCCGATGCCGGTCCAGACCGCGTACGCCGTGCCCACGGGTAGGGTCCTCACCGCCTGCGCCAGGAAATAGATGCTCACTCCCATGATCACGAGCGTCACCGCGCTCGGCCACAGGCGGGTGAACCCCGCCGTGTACTTGAGCCCGACGACCCAGGCCACTTCGAACACGCCGGCGATGCACAGGTAGGTCCAACCCATCATGCTACTCCAAGTCCCCGGACTCCTCCGTCATCCCGGGCAACGGGCCGTGTCGAAACTCCGCTCGGATACGAGACGGCAACCAACCCCCACACACAGTCATTCCCGTGGAACAGGCTGTGCCAACTCCTGAGGCAGAGCCCCCTCGAATCGTCATTCCCGCCACCCTCTCCGTCATTCCCGCGGAAGCGGGAATCCAGGCGGGGTGGTGGGGCACTACAGCAGCGTTTCCCCGCCTCGCCACCCCTGGATTCCCGCTTCCGCGGGAATGACGGAGTGGGGGACGGGAATGACGCAGAGGGCGGGAGCGGGGAAGGACGGAGGGGGGGGCGGGAATGACGGAGAGGGTGACGGGAATGACGGAGAGGGTGGCGGGAATGACGGAGAGGGTGGCGGGAATGACGAATCGGGGGTTTGCGCCAGTTCTTGTCCGGGCGACGTTTTGACACAGCCTGGGAAGCAAATTTCCGGGCGGGGTGAGGCGGGGAATGCGCCGGTTTCGCCCCTCCCCACCCGTGGATTCCCGCCTTCGCGGGAATAACAAATCGTGCCATTGCCCCGCTTCCGTTGATGGCCGATAATCTCGCGGTCATGTCCCGTCCAGGCTCCCATTCCGAGCACTGCCGCGCGTGCAAGGCCCGGCTGCACGAGTTCCTCACCGCGCTCTACCCGGAGGCGTGCCACCGCGACCAAGCTTTTCCATGGCCCAGCAGGCCCGAGGCGTACCACGGCACCCGGATCGGCGGGGTGTTGCAGCGGGTCTTCGGGGCGCTGCGCGACCACCGGGGTTACGGGGATTTCATACGAACGGCGCGGATGCCGCCATGCGACTACCATATGGACAATATAGCAAGCCCCGGATTCATTCTGGAATTCGACGAGCGCCAGCACTTCACCCGGCCCCGCGCCATCGCTTTGAGCCTCTATCCGGAAGACCTGCGCATGGGCTTCGCCGTCGGCGAGTGGCTTCGTCTGTGTGCGCTGCTGGACGCGCGCGACGCGGAGCCGCCGGACCGGGACGAACGCCGGGCGTGGTACGACACGCTACGGGATCTGCTGCCCGTGGTCCACGGACTCCGTCCCACCGTGCGCCTCTACGAGGGGGCGCTGCGCTGGTGCGAGTTGCGGCCGGACGCGCCCGCCGACGTGGCGCGATTCAAGTCTTTTCTCCAAGGAGGCGCCATAGTATAGAGGGCGAAGGGTTGTCCCGCGGGACCGACGGGACCACTCCGGCAACAACGGAAGGAGCGAAAGCGTGGCGCGAGACAACGACGCCGACAGGCTCAAGGCGCGGGATCTCATCAGCGAGATCAAACGGGCCGGCATCCGCTTCATCGTGGCCCTGCCCGACCGCACCACCAGCGAGCACCTGCTGAAGACGATGATCAAGGATCCCGACTTCCAGGTGGTGCAGGTGTGCAAGGAAGACGAGGGCGTGTCCATCTGCAGCGGCCTCTACGCCGCCGGGCACCGCTCGCTGCTGCTGATGCAGTACACCGGTCTCCTGGATTCCATCAACGCGGTGCGCGGCGTGGCCGTGCAGGGGAAGAACCCGGTGTGCATGATGGTGGGGATGCTCCAGAAGGAGCCCGGCGTTCCCCCCAGGCAGTCCAAGCGCTACGGCCTGCGCATCGTCGAACCGATCCTGGAGGCGATGGAGATCGAGTACCATAACATCGAAGCCCCCGGCGAGGCGGACAAGGTCGTGCCCGCCGTGGAGGCGGCCTACTCGGAGGCGAGGCCGGTGGCCATGCTGATCGGACGGGAGCCTATCTGACCATGATGAAACGCGACGAAATGCTCAAGGTTCTGGCGCGCCACCGCACCGACGAGATCGTGGTGGCGGTCTACAAGGCGGCGCAGGATTGGATCCACATCGCGCCGTCGGACCTCAACTACACCTTCACCGGCGCCATGGGACAGGGCTCGTCCCACGCCCTGGGCCTGGCCCTCGGACGGCCCGACAAGCGCGTGGTGGTGCTGGACGGCGACGGCAGCCTGCTCATGAACCTGGGCACCCTGGTCACCATCGCCAACGCCGCGCCCAAGAACTTCGTGCACTGCGTGTGCGAGAACGGCACCTACGAGACCAACGGCGCCGTGCCCATCCCGCGCCACGACGGCTTCACCTTCACCGGCGTCGCCCGCGAGGCCGGCTACGTCAACACCTACACCATCGACAACCTGGAAGACTGGGACCGGAACCTCGACGCCATCCTCAAGGAGGACGGCCCCATCATGGTGGACCTCAAGGTGGAGCCGGGCGAAGACTACCCGGAAAACTTCCCGCGCCTCTACAACACCGAGTACCGCGACCGCTTCGCCAAGGCGCTGGCCGAGTCGTAAGGCCCGTCGTTCCCGCCACCCCGAAGCGTCATTCCCGCGAAACAGGCTGTGTCAAGACTCCGCTCGGCCGCCAAACGGTACCCACACCCCGAACGTCACCAACACCCCGGAACGGTACCAACACCCCGGAACGGCACCAACACCCCGGAACGTCATTTGTATGTTGAGAGATCCTCTCAGATCGGCCAATTTGAGGGGTAGGCATGCGGGGCGCGTCGTACGTCATAGGGTGAGCACCCTAGGGGTTCTGCACCGGGCGGGAGTAGGACACCCCGCATGCCAGTTGTCGCTCCGAACAGATACCGGGGGTCAGAGCCCCGCATAAGCAAGTGTGGAGGACAGCGTCATCCTAGCAGAAGAGGAGGCGGTCATG